>WBZV01001183.1_pt1 | contig 12547 bp, 10 predicted proteins | sample 5204221 | NCBI WGS metagenome assembly WBZV01 (sample SAMN12344360, study PRJNA552823) | activated sludge metagenome | biome: Activated sludge suspended growth; feature: Nitrification reactor; material: Wastewater; isolation source: activated sludge from nitrification reactor of wastewater...
CCACCGGCGAGTCGCCCACCGTCTCGGTCGACGAGCACTGCGAAATCATCCGCGTGTCGGTGGCGCATGCCAAAGGGCGCGTGCCCATCATGGCCGGCACCGGCGGCAACTCCACGCGCGAGGCCATCGAGCTGTCGCGCTTCGCCAAGGAAGTCGGCGCCGATTGCACGCTGTCGGTCGTGCCCTACTACAACAAGCCCTCGCAGGAAGGCATCTACCAGCACTTCAAGGCGATCGCCGAGGCCGTCGACATCCCGATGGTGCTCTACAACGTGCCCGGCCGCACCGTGGCAGACATGCAGCCCGAGACCGCGCTGCGCTGCGCCGCGTTGCCCGGCGTGATCGGCGTGAAGGAAGCCAGCGGCAACATCGAGCGCGCGCAGTGGCTGATCAAGCAGGCGCCCAAGGGCTTCGCGATCTACTCCGGCGACGACGGCACCGCCGTCGCCCTGATGCTGCTGGGCGGCCAGGGCAACGTGAGCGTCACCGCCAACGTCGCGCCCAAGCTGATGCACGAGCTGTGCGTGGCGGCGATCGAAGGCCGCGTGCGCGAGGCCACCGCGATCCAGATGCGCCTGCTGTCGCTGCACAAGGCCCTCTTCTGCGAATCGAGCCCGGCGCCCACCAAGTGGGCCATGAAGCGCCTCGGCCTGATCGGCGACGCCGTGCGCCTGCCCATCACGCCGCTCACACCGGCCGGCGAGAAGCAGGTCGAGCAGGCGCTGCGCGACGCCGCGCTGCTGTGAGGCGCGCCTCGCTCCGCCCCGCCCCCGCCCACACCGGCGCCGCGCGCAGCCCGCGCGCGGCCTTCTCGGCCCCATCCCGGAGATGTTCCCCGTGACCCGTCTTCCCGTTCATCTGCCGCTGCGCGGCGCCGCGCTCGCGCTGGCCGTCGCCCTCGCCGGCTGCTCGTCGATCGAGAACTTCGTCTCCGGCGACAAGCTCGACTACCGCAGCCAGGGTGCGCGCACGCCGGGCCTCGAAGTGCCGCCCGACCTGACGCAGCTGGCGCGCGACACGCGCTACGCACCCACCGGCGGGGCCGTGAGCGCCTCCACCATCCAGGGCGCGGCGGCCGCCCCCGCCGCCGTGCAATCGGCCACCACCGTGGCGCCGACGCAGATCGGCGACGTGCGCATCGAGCGCGAGGGCAACCAGCGCTGGCTGGTCACGCCGCTCACGCCCGAGCAGCTCTGGCCGCGCCTGCAGGCCTTCTGGAAGGACAGCGGCTTCGTGCTGGTGATCGACCAGGCCGCCACCGGCATCATGGAGACCGACTGGAACGAGAACCGCGCCAAGCTGCCGCAGGACGCGGTGCGCCGCACCATCGGCCGCGTGTTCGATTCGCTCTACTCCACCGGCGAGCGCGACAAGTTCCGCACCCGCGTGGAACGCACCGCCAAGGGCAGCGAGGTCTACATCAGCCATCGCGGCGTCGAGGAGGTCTACGTCAACCAGCAGAAGGATTCGACGGTCTGGCAGCCGCGCGCGGCCGACCCGCAGCTGGAAGCGGCCTTCCTGTCGCGCCTGATGCAGAAGCTCGGCGTGGCCGAGGAAACGGCCAAGACCGCGGTGGCGAACGTGCCGGCGGCGCCGACGCGTGCGCGCATGGTCGCCGGCCAGGTGTCGACGCTGCAGGTCGACGACAACTTCGACCGCGCCTGGCGCCGTGTCGGCCTGGCGCTGGATCGCGGCGGCTTCACCGTCGAGGACCGCGACCGCGCACAGGGCCTGTACTTCGTGCGCTATGTCGACCCGAAGGACATCGGCAAGGGCGAGCCCGGCTTCTTCGCCAAGCTGTTCGGCAAGACCGATGCCGCCGGCGGCCCGCTGCGCTACCGCGTGCAGGTCAAGGGCGAGGGCGAGCGCAGCACGGTGGCCGTGCTCAACGCCCAGGGCGCGCCCGAGGCGGGCGAGAACGGCCAGCGCATCGTCGCCCTGCTGCTCGAAGAACTGAAGTAAGGCCGGCGCCGTGCCGATGCGCTTCTGCAGCCTCGGCAGCGGCAGCGGCGGCAACGCGACGGTGGTCGAGGCCCGCGATGGGCGGCACGTCCATCGTGTCGTGATCGACTGCGGCTTCTCGCTGCGCGAGTTCGAGACGCGGCTGGCACGCGCCGGCCTGCAAGTCTCCGAGCTCGACGCGGTATTCGTCACCCACGAGCATGGCGACCACGTCGGCTGCGCGCTCGGCCTGGCGCGCCGCCACGGCCTGCCGCTGTGGACCAGCCGTGGCACCTGGCGCGCGATCGGCGGCGGCGAGAGCGGCATCGAACCGAACTTCGCCCGCGACGGCGAGCCCGTCGCCATCGGTGCGCTGCGCCTGCTGCCCTACACCGTGCCGCACGATGCGGCCGAGCCGCTGCAGCTGCGCTGCAGTGATGGCGCCACGAGCCTCGGCGTGCTGACCGATGCCGGCTCCATCACCGGCCACCTGCTCGAACAGTTGCGCGGCTGCGCGGCACTGCTGCTCGAATGCAACCACGATGCGCGCATGCTCGCCGGGTCGCGCTATCCGGCCTCGCTGAAGGCGCGCATCGCCGGGCGGCACGGCCATCTGTCCAACGACCTGGCCGCGCAGATCCTCGCCGAGTGCCAGCACGGCGGCCTGCGCCACGTGGTGGCGGCGCACCTGAGCGAGCAGAACAACACGCCCGATCTGGCGCGCGCTGCGCTGGCCGCGGCCTGCGGCGCCGCGGCCGCGGACATCCTGGTGGCCGACCCGGCCGAGGGCATCGCCTGGCTGGACCTCGGCTGAGCGAGCGAACGAGCGAGCGAGCGAGCGAGGCGGACGCCCCAAATGAAAAGGCCGCCTTGCGGCGGCCTTCCAGCGATCCGGCGAAGCGGATTACTTGGACGCGGCGGCAGCGGCGGCCGAAGCAGCGCCGGCGACGGCGGCAGCGGCACCCGAAGCAGCGTCGGCGACGGCCGAGGCAGCGCCGGTCACGGCGGCGGCGGCGCCCGAAGCGGCGTCGGCGGCGGCGGAAGCGGCAGCAGCGGCCGGCGCGGTCACGGCGGCGGGAACGGCCGGAGCAGCCTCTTCCTTCTTGCCGCAGGCGGCCAGAGCAGCAGCAGCAACCAGGGTCGCCAACAGAACGGTCTTCTTCATGCTTGTGTCCTCAAATCAAAGAGTCGAACAATTACCGGTAATTGTGGGATCCCTCCGATTCAGCAGAGGCCCATCCACCAGGCCCCGGGGAGCTCGAGCACCCGTATTGGCCAGCCTGCGATTATAGCCAGACCTAGGGATGTCCCTAGAGTCCGAGGCTGGTCGCCGGAAACGCCTCCTCGGAGCGTTGCAAAACCGCATCAATTTCCTCGCGCCACTGCACCTCGTCGGCGCGCTCGCGCGTGGCCACACCGCGGTAGTGCACACGATCATGCAGGCGCACCGAAAGCAGGCCCGGAACCAGCAGGATGGTGGGCATCTGCCCGGCCTCCAGATCGCTGTTGCTGCGGCAATGCACCACGTGCGAGAACTGGCGCCGCCAGTTCACCCAGCGTGCGTGATGGCGCGCGATCGCGTCGAAGCTGCGCGCCACGACGTTGAAGCTGCGGTGCGCCGAGGCCCAGTGCGTCAGGTCGTCGACCACGGCGCGCTCGCCGAGCGGCCAGTCGGCGAAGTCGTCGTCGACCAGCCACATCTCGCGGCAGCCGACCAGCGCCGCCTCGGCGAAGGCGCCGCGCACGGCGTTCTGGAAATCGGTGCGCGATTCGATCATCGCGCGCGTCGGTTCGCTCATCACGTCTCCCCGTTCTTGCCGGCGTGCAGCCAGCCGGCCTCGGCCCATTGCCCGATCAGCTCGCGTGCCTCGGCGCTCAGGGCTTCGACCTCGCGCGCCGACAGCACACGCCGGTCGGCCAGCCGGCGCATCAGTGTGGCATCGCGCCCGCCGGCGCGAAACGACTCGCCGTTGATGTAGACGTGGCGCACGTCGTACATCATGCGCGTGCGCCGGTCGAGGCACAGCGCAGCGTTGCGCGCGAGCGCCGCGCCACGATCGAACCACACGCCGGGCTTGGGCTCGCTCAGCACCTCGCCGAGCGCGACCTCGAAGCCGCCCTGCGAGCGCAGCCAGCGCGCCAGCGAGTCGCGACCGAATTCCTGCAGCGCGGCCGGAATCAGCCCCGGCGTGGTCGTGGCGCCCTGCTTCGGGTCGCGGTAGATGCGGCCGTCGTCCTCGCCTTCGTCGGCCTCGAGCGAACGCTGCAGCAGTTCGCGCGCGAGTTCATCGGCGCCGGCCGAGCGGAAGCCCATCGAGCAGGTCATGCACTCGCCTTCGGCGATGCCGTCGTGCGCCCAGCCCGGCGGCAGGTAGAGCATGTCGCCCGGCTCGAGCAGCCAGTCGTGCTCGGGCACGAAATTGGTGAGGATCTTCAGGGGCACGCCGCTCTGCAGTTGCGGCTGCGCAATCCGGCCGATGCGCCAGCGCCGGATGCCGTGGATCTGCAGCAGGAACACGTCGTAGGAATCGAAGTGCGGGCCGACGCCGCCGCCATCGGTGGCGTAGGACACCATCACGTCGTCGAGCCGCGCATCGGGCACGAAGCGGAAGCGCTCGAGCATGGTGCGGGCGCTGTCCAGATGCAGATCCATGCCCTGCACCAGCAGGCTCCACTTGGGCTGCGTCAGCGGCGGCAGCGCACGGCGCGCAAAGGGGCCGTGGCGCAGCGTCCAGTCGCGGCCCTGGCGCACGATCAGGCGCGACTCGACGCCGTCGGCCGCAGCGAGCGCGAACAGTTCGCTGCGCGAGACGAACGGCTTGACCATGGGCAAGGCCTGGCGCACCAGCAGCGGCTTCTTGTGCCAGTGGCGTTGCATGAAGCGCTCGGGGGAGAGGCCGGCCAGCAGCGGTGTCGGCGTGGTGATGTCGATGGGGTTCATGGGGGTGATTGTGCGATCATCCCGCGATGCTCATCACCGCCCCCTGCGTCGTCACGCTGACCTGGCGCCTCGAGGACACTCAAGGCAACCTGATCGACGAACTCGCCGAGCCGCTGGAATTCTTCTACGGCGGCGAGGATCTGCTCGAGAAGGTCGAGGAAGCGCTGGCCGAGCAGGACACCGGCTTCCACGCCGTGCTGCACCTCGAGCCCGAGCATGCCTTCGGCGACTACGACCCGGCGCTGGTGTTCTTCGAAGCCAGCGCCGACCTGCCTGAGGGCATGGAGGTGGGCATGCAGTTCGACGGCCCGCCGCCCGGCGCGAAAACGCCCGGCATGCCCGCCAGCGCGATCTACACCGTCACCGAGGTCTATCCCGAGCACGTGGTGCTCGACGGCAACCACCCGCTGGCCGGCATCGCGCTGCGCCTGGACCTGACGGTGCGCGACGTGCGCGAAGCCAGCGAGGAAGAGATCGAGGCCGGCAGCGTCGGCTCCTCGGCCTTCACGGTGCTCAACACCGCACCGCCCGACACGCCGCTGCACTAACACGGAAGCGCGTTCAATCAATCGGCGCGCGCGAGGTCGATGTGCAGCAAGTGGAGCGGCAAGGGCCGAGCGGGCCGCCCGCGGCGCTTCGATGAGCCGGTCGGCTGACGCCGACTGCCCTGCGCTGCTCGATCTCACGGCCCCGCCGCAGAACTCCCTCCACTCACTACGTTCGTTGCGGTCGAACAGCCGCGGCGAGCATGAAGACGAAGCGCGCGTGACCGCGCGCGGGCCGTGAGCTCTGTGCTGCTCGGCGTCTCATAGGCGCGCCGCGCGCGGCCCGCTCGGCCCTTGCTGAACCAACCGTGGCATGCCACCTGTGCGCAGGCCACCGTTGATTCAGCGCGGCAGGCGCGGCCCCGTGCCGGCGATTTGGGTGGCGACGAGAAGCGCAGCGGCAGGGGGCGGCGCGCGCAGCGCGCTTCGTGAACTGTTTTGCCGCCCCTTGTTTGAACGTAGTGAGCGCAGCGAACGAAGTGAGTTGGGCGGCCGCCCCCTGGCGCGAGCATCGCAGTGGAGTCGGCGCGCAGCGCCGGCCGCCACCGCATGAGCCGGCGCGGGGCCGCGCCTGCCGCGCCCGCGCCCGCATCAACGCGCCGCTCAGTTCGCCGCCACCGCGTTCGCCGTCTCCGGCGTCGTCACCGGCCCCTTGCCGCTGAAGCGGTCGAGGTAGAGGTAGATCACCGGCGTGATGTAGAGCGTGATCGCCTGCGAGAACAGCAGGCCGCCGACCACCGCCAGGCCGAGCGGCTGGCGCAGTTCGGCTCCGGCGCCGAGGCCGAGCGCGATCGGCACGGCGCCCATCAGCGCGGCCAGCGTCGTCATCATGATCGGGCGGAAACGCAGCACGCAGGCCTCGCGGATCGCGTGCGCAGGGTCCATGCCGTGGTGGCGCTGCTGGTCGAGCGCGAAGTCGATCATCATGATCGCGTTCTTCTTGACGATGCCGATCAGCAGCAGGATGCCGATGGTGGCGATCAGCGTCAGGTCCAGCCCGGCGACCTCGAGCATCAGCAGCGCGCCCACCGCGGCCGAAGGCAGGCCGGCGAGGATGGTGAGCGGGTGGATGTAGCTCTCGTAGAGCACGCCCAGCAGCACGTAGATCACCAGCAGCGCCGCGATGATCAGGATCGCCTGGCTGCCCTGCGAGCTCTTGAACACCGCCGCATCGCCGCCGTAGGCCGTGATGATCGACGCGGGCATGCCGACCTCGTGGCGGAAGCGGTCGATCGCGCTGGTCGCGTTGCCCAGCGGCGCGCCGGGGGCGAGGTTGAACGACACCGTCACCGCCTGCAGCTGGCCGACGTGGTTGACCGCCGTCGGCCCGATGGTGCGCTCCACCGTCGCGAAGGCCGCCAGCGGCACCAGCGCGCCGGTGTTGCTGCGCATGTAGATGCCGTTGAAGGCACTCTCGTCGCGCTTGGCCTCGGGCGCCACTTCCATGATGACCTGGTAGCTGTCGGCGCTGGTGTAGATGGTCGACACCTGGCGCTCGCCGAAGGCGCTGTACAGCGCGCTGCGCACCGCGTCGATCGACACGCCCAGCGTATTGGCACGCTCGCGGTCGATGCGCAGCGAGGCCTGCAGGCCGCGCAGCTGCGAATCGCTGGTGACGTCGCGGAACAGCGCGGTGTCGGCGCGCATCTTCTCCTGCAGCTTGACGGCCCAGTCGTTCAGCTCGTCGGCCTTCACGCTCTGCAGGATGTACTGGTACTGCGCCTTGCTCGGACGCCCGCCGAGCTGCAGGTTCTGGATCGGCCGGAAGTACACCGCGATGCCCGGCAGTTCGCGCATCTTGAGGCGCAGCCCTTCCACCACCTGCTTCATCGGCTGGCGTTCGGCGCGCGGCTTGAGGGTGATGAACATGCGCCCGGTGTTCAGGGTGTTGCTGCCGCCGCCGTTGAAGGAGGCGACGAAGGCCACGTTCGGGTCGGCGCGCACCGCCGCCGCAGCACGGTCCTGCAGGCCCATCATGGCCTCGAAGGAGGTGTCTTCCGCGGCCTCGGTGGAGGCGCTGATCTGGCCGATGTCCTCCTCGGGGAAGAAGCCCTTGGGGATGGCGACGAACATCCAGGCCGTCGCCGCGAAGGTGGCCAGCGCCACCATCAGCACCGCGAAGCGATGGCGCAGCGCCACGTCGAGCGTGCGCGCGTAGGCGGCCAGCATGGCGTCGAAGCCGCGCTCGAAGGCGCGCACCAGCGCGCCGGGCGGCTTCTTGTGCGCCTCGTCGGTGAGGAAGCGGCTGGCCAGCATGGGCACCAGCGTGAGCGACACAAAGGCCGAGGCGACGATGGCCAGCGAGACGATCACCGCGAACTCGTGGAACAGCAGGCCGATCACGCCGGGCATGAAGAAGATCGGGATGAATACCGCGATCAGCGAGCTGGAGATCGAGATGATGGTGAAGCCCACCTCGCGCGAGCCCTGCAGCGCGGCCTGGAAGGGCGGCATGCCCTCCTCCACGTGACGCATGATGTTCTCCAGCATCACGATCGCGTCGTCGACCACCAGGCCCACCGCCAGCGTGAGGCCGAGCAGCGAGATGTTGTCCAGGCTGTAGCCCAGGCCCCACAGCAGCGAGATCGCGCCGACCAGCGAGACCGGCAGCGACAGCGTCGGGATCACCGTCGCGACGAAGCGGCGCAGGAACAGGAAGATCACCAGCACCACCAGCACGATGGTGCCGAGCATGGTCAGCGTCACGTCGTGCAGCGCCTCGCGGATCGACTTCGAACGGTCGTTCACCAGGTTCATGCGCACCGACTGCGGCAGCTGCGCCTTGAAGCCCGGCAGCGCGGCGCGCACCGCGTCGACCACCTTCACGGTGTTGGCGTCGGGCTGGCGCTGGATGGCCAGCGTGATCGAGGGTTCGCCGTTGAAGTTGGCGTAGGTCTTGACGGTCTCGACGCTGTCCTCGACACGCGCCACGTCGCGCAGCCGCACCGGCGCGCCATTGCGCGAGGCGACGATCAGCTCGGCGAACTCCTGCGCGTTGCGCAGCTGCCGGTTGGCCTGCAGCGTGAGCGTCTGGCGCGCGCCGTCGAGCGTGCCCACCGGCGTGTTGGCATTGGCCGCGCGCAGCGCCGCGGTCAGCTCGTCGAGGCTGATGTTGCGCGAGGAGAGCGCGTCGGGCAGCACGCGCACCCGCACCGCGTAGCGCTTCTGGCCGTAGATCTGCACCAGCGCCACGCCGTCCAGCGTGGAGAGGCTGGGCGAGATCAGGTGCTCGGCGTAGTCGTTCAGCTCGGGCAGCGCCAGCGCCGGCGAGGTCAGCGCGATCAGCAGCACCGGCGCATCCGCCGGGTTGACCTTGCGGTAGCTCGGCGGGTTGGTCATGTCCTGCGGCAGCGAGCGCTGCGCGCGCAGCAGCGCGGCCTGCACGTCGACCGCCGCGGCGTCGATGTTGCGGCCCTCGTCGAACTCCAGCGTCAGCGAGGTGCTGCCCAGCGTGTTCGTCGAGCTGATGATGTTCAGCCCGGGAATGGTGGAGAACTGCTTCTCGAGCTGCAGCGCCACCGAGGTGGCCATGGTCTCCGGGCTGGCGCCCGGCAACTGCGCCGAGACGTTGATGACCGGCGTGTTGTAGCTTGGTAGCGCCGCCATCGGGATCTTGGCGTACGCGATCACGCCGGCCAGCACGATGGCCAGGTTGAGCAGCACGGTCGTGACCGGCCGCCGGATGAACAGCTCGGACAGGTTCATGGCGCCGAGGCCGGCCGCACGGGTGACGAGCCCGCCGATGCTGCCGGCGCACTGCGCTCCACCACCAGGTTGCCCGGCCGCACGTTCTGCCGTCCTTCGAGCACGATGCGCTCGCCGCCCGCGAGGCCCTGCACGGCGGCATCGTTGCCGGCCGCATGCAGCACCTGCACCGGCCGCGCGGCGACGCGGCTGCCCTCTTCCACAACGAAGACCACCGCGCCGCGCGGCGACTGCACGATCGCCGCCTGCGGCACCACCACCGCATCCTTGAGCGTGCGCACCGCGAGGCGCACGCCGACGAAGGCGCCCGGCCACAGGCGCTGGTCGCGGTTGTCGAACTGTGCCTTCACGCGCACCGTGCCGGTGGCCGCGTCGACGGCGTTGTCGACGAACTGCAGCCGCCCGGCGAGCGTGCCGCGCCCGTCGGGCAGTTGCGCCTGCACCGGCGCGCCCGAGCCGCGCAGCGCCGCCAGCGCGTCGGGCAGGTTGCGCTGCGGCAGGCTGAAGGCCACGCTGATCGGGTCGAGCTGGGTGATGGTGACCAGCGCCGCGCCGCCCGGCTGCACGTAGCTGCCCGCCACCACCGGAATCTGCCCGACACGCCCGCCGCTGGGCGCCGCGATGCGCGCGTAGGAGAGAGCCACGCGCGCGGCGTCGATGGCGGCGCGGTCGGCGGCCACCACCGCCTGCTGCGATTCGACCAGCGCCCGGTTGGTATCCACCGCGCCCTGCGAGATGAAGTTCTGCGCGAAGAGCTCCTGGCTGCGCGTGAACTGGCGCTGCGCGTCGGCCAGCGCGGCCAGGTCCTTCTGCAGCTGCGCCTGCGCCTTGCCGAGGTTGGCCTGGTCGCTGCGCGAATCGAGCGTGAAGAGCAGATCGCCGCGGCGCACGAACTGCCCCTCCTTCACGTGCACCTGCGTGACCACGCTGGCCATCTGGGGCTTCACGTCGACGCTGGTGAGCGCGCTGACGGTGCCGGTGGCTTCGAGCACCACGGGCATGTCGCGCCGCTCGGCGCGCACCAGCGAGACGCTGACCGGCGCCGCCGAGGCGGCGGCTTGCGGCGCCGCAGGCGTCAGCCCCGACGCATCGCCCGTGGCGGGCGTGCCGCGCCCCTTGAAGACATACCAGGCGCCGCCGCCGAGGACGAGGATGGCGACGAGGATGAGGCCGCGGGCCCGGCCCGTGCTGCGCTCAGGCATGCGAGAAGCTCCGCTGCAGGAGGCTCATGGCCTGCGTCACGCAGGCGAGCTCTTCGTTGGAAAGGTCGAGCAGGTGCTGCGCCAGATCGTGCTGCGCGCCGCGCCGCACCAGCTTCATCAGCGCCACGCCGCTGGCGGTGGCGGCGAGCTCGGTGCGCCGGCGGTCGCCCGCGGCCACGCGCGATTCGAGGTGGCCCGAGCGGACCAACCGCTCGACCATCGCCGAGGCGGTCGGCAGCGTCACGCCGAGAAAGGCCGCCAGCTCGGAGATCGAACTGCCGCGCCGGTCGGCCACGAAGCGCAAGGCGCGAAACTGAGGCACCGACAGCGACGGATCGAGCTGCCGCCGCATCACGCCGCGGAAGGTGTCCATGACGGGCGGCAGCGCCACCAGCAGGTGGCCGGCGGCGTCGGCCGCGTTCGGGGCGGCGGCAGAACGTGGGGAGCGGGCAGGAGCAGGCATGCGGCAGCGACGGCAGGAACGTCGATGCTTAGCCTATCGAACTATTCGCGCCAGCGGGTTTCCCCTTTGTAAAGCAGGCCCCGAATCAATGCTTGCCGGTCGAGCCGAAGCCGCCCTCGCCGCGTTCGGAGGCGCCGAACTCGGCCACGCGGCGGAAGGCCGCCTGCACCACCGGCACGATGACGAGCTGCGCGATGCGCTCCATCGGGTTGATGGTGAACTCGGCCTGGCCGCGGTTCCAGCAGCTCACCATCAGCGGGCCCTGGTAGTCGGAGTCGATCAGGCCCACCAGGTTGCCCAGCACGATGCCGTGCTTGTGGCCCAGGCCCGAGCGCGGCAGGATCATCGCCGCCAGGCCGGGGTCGCCGATGTGGATGGAAAGGCCGGTGGGAATCAGCTGCGACTGGCCGGGCGCCAGCACCAGCGGCGCGTCCAGGCAGGCGCGCAGGTCGAGGCCGGCGCTGCCGGGCGTGGCGTAGGCGGGCAGTTGCTCGGCCATGCGCTCGTCGAGCACTTTGAGAGCTATGGTGGTCATGTCTTGTCGGCAGCGAGGCGTGCGGCGATCTCGGCGACCAGCGCGCGCGCGAGGGTGAGCTTGTCGGCACGCGGCAGCTCGCGCTGGCCGGCCGCATCGACCAGCGTCAGCGTGTTGTCGTCCTGCCCGAAGGTGGCGGGCCCCAGGTTGCCGACGATCAGCGGCACGTTCTTGCGCGCGAGCTTCTCGCGCGCATGCTTCAGCAGATCGTGGCTCTCGGCCGCGAAGCCGACGCAGTAAGGACGCTTCGGCAGCTTCGCCACCGCGGCGAGGATGTCGGGGTTTTCGGTCAGCTCGAAGCTCGGCGCGAGCTTCTTGCCATCCTTCTTGATCTTGTGTTCCGACAGACTCGCCGGCCGCCAGTCGGCCACCGCGGCGGTGGCGACGAAGACGTCGTGATGCGGCGCCAGCGGCAGCACCGCGTCGTGCATCTGCTGCGCGGTGCGCACGTCGATGCGCCGCACGTGGCGCGGCGTGGGGAGGTGCACCGGCCCCGCCACCAGCGTGACCTCGGCGCCGGCCTCGGCCGCGGCGCGCGCGATCGCGAAGCCCATCTTGCCGCTGGAGAGGTTGGTGATGCCGCGCACCGGGTCGATCGGCTCGAAGGTCGGGCCGGCGGTGATGAGCACGCGTTTTCCCAGCAGCGCCTTGGGCTGGAAGAAGGCGATCAGCTCCTCGAGCAGTTCCTCGGGCTCGAGCATGCGGCCGTCGCCGATCTCGCCGCAGGCCTGGTCGCCCGCGGCCGGGCCGAGCACGGCCGCGCCGTCGGCGCGCAGCTGCGCGAAATTGCGCTGCGTGGCCGGGTGCGCCCACATCTCGCGGTTCATCGCCGGCGCCACCAGCAGCGGGCAGCGTTCGATCGGCCGCGCCAGGCACAGGAGGCTGAGCAGATCGTCGGCGCGGCCGTGCAGCAGCTTGGCGACGAAATCGGCACTGGCCGGCGCGACGAGCACCGCATCGGCCTCGCGCGTGAGGTTGATGTGCGCCATGTTGTTGGGCTGGCGCGCATCCCACTGGCTCGCATAGACCTCGCGATTCGACAGCGCCTGCAGCGTCACCGGCGTGATGAACTGCTGCGCGGCCTCGGTCATCACCACCTGCACGGTGGCGCCCTCCTTGGCCAGCGCGCGCACGAGCTCGGCGGCCTTGTAGCAGGCGATGCCGCCCGACAGGCCGAGCACGATGTGCCGGCCGGCGAGCTGGCCCTTCGTCTCC
>WBZV01001184.1_pt1 | contig 12546 bp, 15 predicted proteins | sample 5204221 | NCBI WGS metagenome assembly WBZV01 (sample SAMN12344360, study PRJNA552823) | activated sludge metagenome | biome: Activated sludge suspended growth; feature: Nitrification reactor; material: Wastewater; isolation source: activated sludge from nitrification reactor of wastewater...
CGACGTCGGCGTCCCTGGCCGCCATCAGAACGTGAGTGCTGGTAAGCACAGACAGCATGCAGGCAGCCTTATTGTTTTCGATGAAGCCCATTCCGCCCATGTCTGCAGCAAGACTATAAACTTCGTCGGCTCCGCCGGCGAGTGCGACTTTGGCGTCTTCGGCCAAGGAGAGGTCCCGCACCAAATTCTGGGCCTCGCTGTGGACCTGATACCACTCATGCAGCGGCTTGATGTCAACTGCGCGTACGCTGCGGCCTTCATTGAGCAACGCCCCGACGAGATGGCCGCCTATAAAACCACCTGCGCCAGTTACAACAGCATTGACACTTCCCATGTCGAGGAAACTCCTGGTGCATTCCGTTATCGGGTCAAGCTTGTCGGTGAAAGTATACCGTTGCCGATCCGGCGCAATTTCTGCGGCTGTGTAGGCGTGAACTTGAATCGCTTGTGACACCGGACACGCAAATAACGGTGTGGTTTCGTGCTGTCAGGGACAGTAAGCAGCTTCTTTAGTTTTTAAAGGAGAGACGCCGTCCCGATCATGATTGCAGTGGGAAGTACGCCCTAGTATTTGGGTGAACAGTCGCATCTTCGTGAATCTCGTTGACATCCATCCACCGGAATCGCTCGTGCTGCCCGGCTGGTAACACCAACGACGCGGCGGCGACATCCAGTCGATACCCAAGGACGACGTAGTGGGTGCTCACATCTGGGATCTCTAACGCGTTGTCGCCGTGCATGTGCTCGTACACGCCGAGAAAACTGGCGTCCCCCCGAGGAATCGCGCACCCCAACTCCGCATGCGAGATACGAAGAAACGCGTCGTCGATTCGCTCGTCTTTGTAGATCCTACCGCCTGGAACGAACCAGGAGCCCTGTGCAGGGCGGTTGAGCCTCAGCCCCACCAGAACACGCCCAATCTCGTCGCGAACGACCAGATCGATGCTGACGAGCGGTGTACTGCGGAGAACATTTGCAAAGTCGTCGGTGGACAGGAACATGACTCAAGGATCCTACGGCAGCAACCTAGCAACCCAGAGGAGCGGTCACCGGGATCACACTCGGCGGCCGCTCCGCTGTTTGAGAACAGAGCCAGCGACCGGACATAAAAAAGTCGATGTCACTGCTGCCGCGCGTACCTTCTGCCGTTTATGGCCGCATTGAAAGATGTCTGCAAGGTCGACTCCCTTGACTCGCGATAGCTCCGCTCGACCACGTTGCCGGTCCCTGCGGGCGGGCTGGGTTGAATCACAGACTCGTTTCACCTTGGCCTCCGAACTCGAGCAGACCTAGGCCAGGCACCGGCATCCCGGCCATTGTAGGGCGGCGGCGGCAACATTCCGGGCCTGGCCCGGTGACGATGTCGGGACGGCGAATGACCTCGACGCAATTCAGCATAACCGACGTACAGTCACGTTTCAGGCTCCGTACACTGAGAGCTTGTTCAGCTGTCATAAAGCACGAGCGCCTCGGCTCGACATGAGTCGCTTAGTGCAGTCCATACGCGAGGTGATTATCGTTGTCTCGAGGTAAACCCACCGTGACGGTGTTACTTCCGGTGTACAACGGCGCCGATGTAGTTGGCAATGCAATAGAGAGTGTACTGGCGCAGAGCTGGGATGACTTCGAACTATTGATTATCGATGATGGCTCAACGGACACCACGACGCATGTGATAGCAGGCTATGCCGACCAGCGCATAAGGTTGGTGCATAACGACAGAAATCTAGGGATAACGGCAACTCTGAATCGTGGTTTGGACCTGGCGCGCGGAAAATACATTGCGCGGATGGATGCCGATGATCTATGTCATCCATTGCGTCTAGAGCGACAGATTCGATTCCTTGACGCGAGCCCAGAAACAGGTGTTGTCGGATCGTGGACCAAAGTACTTTCCACAGCAGCAGATTCCAGGACGGCGGCAGCAAGATTTATGGCTCGCGCTATCGTCTACAAGGCGCTGAGAATTGATGGCTATGTGTTCCACCCGCAAAGCGACGCTGAAATACGCTTTGTTATGATGTTGAATTGCCCACTTTCTCATCCTTCGATCATGGTTCGCAAAACATTAATAGATGAATACGATCTTCGTTACGAGTTTCCCTTCGCGGAAGATTACGAGTTTTGGACTCGTTGCGCACAGCGCACGCAATTAGCGAACATTCCAGAGGTGCTGCTGACTTACCGGCAACATTCCAGCAATACCTCGAAGAAATATGCCGCAGAGTATAGAGCCTGCGCGAACTTGGTTCGTGTTCGTCAGCTGGAGATGTTGGGAATTCCAGTGGATCAAAGTGAGCGCGATCTGCATTGCGAGCTTGCGAACTATGATTTCGAGGGCGGCTTGGATGACTTGCATGCCGCCAAACTTTGGCTCGAAAAGCTGGTCGAGTTCGCGATAGCGCAACTCGGATTAGATAGGGAGGGTGCAGCACGACTAGTGAGCCCATACTGGTTCAGCGCCTGTGCGGTCAGCGCCGATGAAGGGATGGCTGCTTGGAGGCTATTCCGTTCCGCCGCATTCGTAGCTGATCTGAACTGGTGGTCCTTCGCGTGGCGACACAGACTTCTGGTTCGCTGTCTCGCACGTCGTTCAACGCGGATCTGAGGTCAGCGCCACTCCCCAGCGCCGTTCAACACACGACCTACAGCCTGTTAGGACTTGATCGACCGAAGTGTGTCGGTGAGTAATGCGATCTGCCGCTCTAGCGAGTAGTGGTGGTTGCCGACGAATAGGCCGTCCTCATGCACTCGGTCCGCTCTGGGGAGTGGTGCAGGTATGGAGGCGTCCAGATAGCGCATTACGGGATTCCGTGTGAAATTACCGGCGACGATCGGTCTGCATTCGATACCGGCTGCTGCGAAAGTGTGGACGACGTCTTTCCTGCGGCCGGCGAGGGGGCCTTCGAGTATCAGAGAGAATCCGAACCAGCTGCTGCGGCCGACCTCACGTTGTACCCGAACCCCTTCTACCGTGGCCATAGCGTCGAGGAAAAGCGTTGCATTGGCGCGGCGAGCCCTGAGGATTGCTGGGATCTTCTTGAGTTGCTCAAGCCCGAGAGCGCCAGACATTTCAAGGGGCCGGACGTTGTATCCCGGAAGCACAAAGCGGAAGAGGTCATCGAACGGTTCGCCCGTTTTCGCGTGGATAAAGTTGTTGGCAGGCAGTTCGCGCGTCCAACCGTGCGCCCGCATCGAGACGAGCATCTGAGCGAGGCGTTCATCGTCTGTGAGGACGAGTCCGCCCTCCATGGTGGCGATGTGGTGGGAGAAGAACGAACTGAATGTCCCCATCAGACCGAAGGTTCCAGCTGCCTGCCCTTCGAACTCTGCACCGAGCGACTCACAGTTATCCTCAAGGATCGTTAGTCCATGTTCCTCGGCAATGAACTGCATTTTGTTGAAGTCATTGGGATTTCCGAGCAGGTTCACCGCGAAGATCGCCTTCGTGCGCGGACTGAGAACCGCTTCTATCTGGTCGAGGTCGAGGTTCAGCGTGTCGATGTCGATGTCGACGAAGACGAGCTTGAGACCGTATTGCTGCAACGGATAGTACGTTGTGGCCCAGGACACTGCAGGAACGATGACCTCGTCGCCGGGGTTGAGATCAATATCCGGATTTAGAACAGCACATGCGATGGCGAGTAGGTTCGCGCTACTGCCAGAGTTCACCATCACGGCGTGGCTCACGCTAAAAAGGTCGGCGAAGCCCCGTTCGAAGGCCGCGACCCTCGGGCCCATCGTGTAACGATTAGACGCGATGACTTCATTTATCGCATCAATTTCGTGGTGGTCCCACGTGGAGGTGGCGAGGGGGAACACCACCGCTGGTTCCCTGGTCATTGTCCCAAAGTTTCGTACATTGTTGTGTATTCGAGGTAGGCAGTGTAGGTCCGGGCCATCCCCTCGTCGATATGAGTATGAGGATCCCAACCATGCTGCTTTGCGAGCGACGAGTCCATAAGCTTCCGCTTCATGCCAGCGGGTTTCGACGGATCGAATCGCAGTTCGGCCTGATAGTCGACGGCGCGGAGCGCAGCCTCGTAGAACTCGCGAACCGAGTAATCCTCGCCGATTCCAACGTTCATCATCTCCGGCCACTCTGCGACATGCGTGATGTTTTCGACAATCCAACCCGCCAGGTCCCCGACGTAGGTGAATTCGCGACGTGCTGTCCCGTCACCCCAGACATCGATCGCTTTATCACCGGCCCGCTTCGCCAAGTATGCCTTGTGCAACGCGGCGGCAACGAGATGGCTTGCCGTGGAGCCGAAGTGGTCGTGCGGCCCGTAGAGGTTGGAGGGAATGATGACGCGGTAGTTCACGCCGTGTTCCCGTGATGTGAATGCGCACAACTTCGCGCCAGCGATCTTCGCGAGCGCGTACCCCTCGTTCGTTGGCTCCAGTGGCGCCTGTAGGACATCTGTCTCGACCAGGGGTTGTCGATAGTCGCGCGGATACATGCATGAACTGCCGACGTAGATGAAGTCCTCTACGCCGGCTAGAAGAGCCGCGCCAATCACGCTCGTGTCGATCCGCAGGTTGTCGGACAGAAACTCAGCAGGCGCGGTGATATTCGCATTGATGCCTCCAACACGAGCCGCAGTATGGACGATCACGTCCGGCGCAATCCGTTTGACAGCGTCTGTGACCGCGCTTGCTTCACGCAAGTCCACGTCGGTACGCGCGATGCCGATGAGCTCGGCGTCTCCACCTCTTTCGCGCCATGCCTCGGCCAGAGCTCGGCCGAGCATCCCGGCGGCGCCGGTGACAAGGACTTTCATGACTCCCTCTCGTGCCGGTAGGGGTGGTTTTATGCGCTTCCGCGCTGGAGCGTTACCCGCGCCCCATCGATCATTCTCAGATCAAGTCAGTGAATGCCGGGGTGACCCACGACGGTAACTGGACCTCATCTATCCATGGTTTACCGGCATGCTTGAGCGCTTCTATGTCAGCGTCCACCATCAGGTGGGCGAGTTCTCGACCGTAGACCGTAGGCACCCAGCCGAGTTGATCGCGCGCACGGCTGGGATCGCCGACCAAGGCGTCGACTTCCGTAGGACGGACGTAACGCTCATCGAAGCGGACGTGCTGTTCCCAAACGAGTCCCGCATGATTAAACGCTTCCTCGACGAAGTTCCGGACCGTGATACCGGTGCCTGTCGCCAAGACATAGTCGTGGGGTTCGTCGGCCTGCAGCATCTGCCACATTCCCTCTACGTATTCAGGTGCGTATCCCCAGTCTCGAATTGAGTCGAGGTTGCCCAGGTAGACGTGCTCTTGTAATCCCGCTTTGATTGCGGCGACAGCTCGGGTGATCTTGCGGGTAACAAAAGTCTCGCCGCGGCGGGGTGACTCGTGGTTGAACAGAATTCCGTTTACCGCGAACATCCCATAGGCCTCACGGTAGTTTTTCGTCATCCAGAAGCTGTAGAGCTTGGCGGCCGCGTATGGGGAGCGGGGATAGAACGGTGTGTTCTCATTCTGGGGAGGCGGTGTGGCGCCGTAGAGCTCCGAAGACGATGCCTGGTAGAAGCGCGTCTCGATACCAGACAGTCGCACCGCCTCAAGCATCCGGGTGGTCCCGGTGCCGGTGACGTCGGCTGTGTGTTCGGGCTCATCGAAGGACACCCGGACATGGGATTGCGCGGCGAGGTTGTACACCTCGTCAGGTTCAATGCGTGCCAGTAGGGATACCATTCGGGCACCGTCGCCGAGGTCCCCATAGTGCAGAAACATGCGCGCATCGGAAGAATGCGGGTCGACAAAGAGATGGTCTATCCGAGCCGTATTGAATGTTGAAGAACGGCGTATCAGACCATGGACCTCATAACCCTTACTGAGCAAGAGTTCCGCGAGATAAGAGCCATCTTGTCCTGTGATACCCGTGATCAGTGCGCGCTTACGCATTGTCAACCAGACCGAAGTCACCGAATTGGCGTCCGCTTGAGGAAGGAGTGCCCAGCGTGCCTACAGTATGAACAGCTATTCGACCGCCGCCGGACATAAGCCGTAATCCTAGCACCGATAGTCGCGCGGCGACGATGCGAAGTGAGCGACTCTTCGCGCCATGGGTCGGTGCGGGCTGAGCTGGCAACACGCAGGGCAACAACAAATCGAATCGCCGGCAAGATAAAAATCGCGGTGAACCCGACCCGGTACCCCTACCTCGGGGGCGCTCACGGCACGGCCGCAATGTCAATCTCCGAAGTGTGGAATCTGTCCGCTGACGGTGTGCACCGGCCAGCAGGTCCGCGGCAAGCTGCCCGACGTGCTGCGGGCCTGCGCCGCCGCGTGGTGTGGGACTAACGGACTTGTCGCACGCGGGTTCACGTGCCGACTCCACGCAACTAGCGGGCCATGATGCTGCGATAGAGATACTCGGGAGTGGAGCCGATTGATAGACGGGAGGGTAGCTTCTCATCGATAACACCCTTCATGCCATCGCCAGCTGGGTGGACGGCAGTGAGATGTTGGCGTGACCGGGCAGGCATAGCCGGCTAATGGGGAAACAAGGGAAAGTAAATATGATACTTCTGACCCGTAGTGAAGGAAAGCATTCCAACAGGTTGCTGCAGAATGTGGCCTACGAGGCATTTGCTCTGGAGTACGGAGTGCGCTTTGTGAATGCGACTCTGGGCGATATGGCGAGGCATTATCCCAATCTCAGGTCCAGGGGAGTGCTGGCTACGCGTGCCGCACAACTCGCTGGCACAGTCTTGACTCCCGCAACATTAGAACCCAGAGACACGGCAGAACTCCTAGCGCATGCGGGGAAGAAACTGGTACTCGTTGGCGGGCGGGGATATAGAGATGTACCCCTGGAGAGGAAATGGAGGCCGGAAATATCGAGAAAATTTTCGGTGAATGAGGACATCCTTCAATCTACCTTAGTGTTCCAAAGACAGATCCAGTGGAAGAAGTCCGGCTACGAAATCGTAGGTGTACACGTGCGTCGAGGCGACTATGCTGAATGGCGACAGGGGTGCCATTTCTATAGCGACGACGTTTATCTGGAACACGTGGAACGCATTGGTGCGACGAGTGCCACCAGATTTGTTATTTTTTCCAGTGATAACCACCCGTTTTCAGATAGCGAGGAAATTGCAGTCTCCAAAAACGACTGGGCTTACGACCATTGGCTGATGGCGAACTGTGACTATCTAATTGGTCCTCCGTCCACGTTTACAATGTGGGCGAGCTACTTGGGTGACATAAAGTATTACCATATAAAGAATCCCGCCTACGAATTCAGTCGGGACAAACTCGAATCGCAGTGGGCAAACCAGCAATTTATGTAGCCTTAATTAATTGTCAGATAACTTTACGGCGATGGGCTATGAGCGTGCGATGCAGAATCTGACAGGCCGCCGACAAACGTTGTCCGCCCTAAGGGGTGCGCGCGCCCAGATCGATGCTGCTGTTGCCCGGGGCATCTGGGCAGGGCTGAATGGGCAATGGGTCAACAGGTGGGCGAGTTAGCAGGTCGACGTGTAAAGCTGCTGCTTAGAAGGCTTTGGATGTTTCTTTTGTGAACGTTTTGGTCAAGCGCGTCGCTGCGCGCGCCACCTCGAATCTCGCAAGCTCAAAGTTCCTGGAGTCCGCGAGGGATCTCGAGATCATCTAATCGCGCTTCTTCCAGACGCGCCTGAGTAGGACGTCCCATAACCAATAAAATACAAATATCGAGTTATATTGCAGGTAGCGCGGGCCGAGTCGGAGCGGCTCCTTGGTAAGCCGGTAAGCCCAAGTCAACCCCATCCTTTGCATCCAAGGCGGAGCAAAGGAGCGCCGACCGCTGAGCAACGTAAATGCATCTCCCACCGCAATAAATACGCCCCTCCGGTACCGCGACTGGTTTTCGAAGATCCATTGCTCCATTCGCACACCCGGTAGGGCCACCCACACGAAATCGGGATTCGCCCGATTAATGGTATCGGCGAACAAAACCTCGTCGGCTTCGGTGAAGGGGCGAAAAGGCGGGCTGAGCATGCCGACGATTTCAATATCCGGTTGCAATTCGATCAGTACGCGCTGCAGTTCGTGAAGGCACTCCTTGGAATCGCCAAAAAAGAAATGACGCCATGGACGCGGTGTGTTCAGCAACGCGCGGCGCATAAAATAGGGGCCGTACACGCGGTCCTTTAGGCCGGCTCCACGAAGGTTGAGCGCCCAAATTACCGGCATGCCGTCAGGCAGCACCAAATCGAATCCGGCGAGGACTCGGGCGAATTTAGGATTGTGGCGCGCTTCGCCAATGATGTGGGTGTTAGCGGGGCAAACTGCGGTGGCTCGCGGTTCCCGGGCGAGCGCAATGATCCGCTCAAGCGCGGAATCGTAGGTTGCGCAGGCAACCTGCGTGCCCAACATACTGATTGTTTCTAGCGACCCATCCGCTGAGCCTGGACGTTCCGATCGCGAGGAGGAGGGGTCGGGGTCCATTGGCCTACGATTCACAAGCGCCATGGCGTAAATACCCTAATTCCTGCAGTCGCGGCGAAGTCTCGATATTGAGGCCAGGGACAACAGATGACAGCTAGCCCCGTGCTGGGATTAGCTTTGAATTCCTCCCAGTTTGAAATTTGCTCGAACTCGTGAAGGCTCGGAGAATTGGCGGGCGTTGCAGCGAAGTCATGGACGACAACGCGATAACCTCGTTGTTTAAGGTGCTGCGCCAAATGAAGTCCGGCGGCTTCCTCGGTGATGTACGTGTTCGGCTTATACGTGACACCCAGGACTGCAATGGTATCGCCCGGATCGACCATTTCACTTACCTGCTCGATTAGATCCTGCTTGGTTAGTTCGTTCACCCGGTCCGAGGCCTCGGCCAGGGGCGCCTCCAAGCCGACCTGCCGGGCGGTATACGCCAGGAGACGATTGTCCCGTGGGAAGCAGGGCCCTCCGTAGCTCGATCCAGCGCGCAGGTATTTGCGTCCAATTCGGCTGTCGCTGCCGAGGGCGTCGAGAATGGCATGAATATCAGACCGCGAATAACGCGCAGCAATCAACCGCAATTGATTAGTGAAGCTGATCTTCATGGTGATATAGCTGTTCAGTGAAATCTTCGCCAACTCGGCGCTGACGATGGACATACGAGCAATGCGCGGCGAATTGCGATTGTATGCCCTGTAAAGCTGCTCCAAGGCTGCGCCGCTCTCGGGATCAGATTCGCCAATCAACACCAGGTCTGGTTCCAGCAGGCCATTGACTACATCGCCCAGGGCGATGAATTCCGGGTTGTAGCACACACTGAAATCCCGGCCGCAAATGCCGTCGAGCTCACGTTCCAGCATCGGGATTAACACGCCATCGATTGCACCGGGTGTCGTGGTCGAACTGCAGACGAATAGATGCCCCTTTTTACCGGCATCCCTTATTGCCCTCGCGACCGGCTGCATGGCCTTCAACAGGAACTCGTTAGAAAAGCTCCCGTCCGGCAGGCTTGGCGACGGTGGAATAAAGAAGGTGGCATCGGTGGCAACGGTTTGTGCGGGATCGAGGCTGGCACGAAGTCGCGGTTGTCCAGATCGGATCGTCTCGGGAAGGAGGGGTTCATCCACCGGCGCCAGACCCTCGTTTATTTTGGCGACCTTTTCTGGATCGATATCCACGCCTACGACGTCGAAGCCACGGTCAGCCAGTGTTGCGGCCATACAAGCGCCCAGTTTGCCCAAGCCGCAGACCGAGACTGTCTTGATGGGGCCGGAGAATTGTGTTATCCGCGACACGGCGCTACCCACGGCAAGAAACGCGCCCCGAGGTCGCCTTCGCGAATCGGTTGGGGGCGGCCTGCGACTGGCTGTGCCAAAGTGGAGCCTATGGGCGGGCCGACCAATGCCCCAATCAGAGGTAAATACACCGAACCTCCTAACAAGGACTAATCAGACTGGGCGTTGCGGTGCATGGCGTCTGCGAGCGACGGCGGTATTCTGCGATGACGGCAATGCAGAATGTACACGAGTCACTCGAGTGCTAGGTTACCGGCCTCAAAATCGCGGGTTGTGTTTCTCGTTCGCCCATGAACCCCATGCAGGACGAGGACGTTAGGTTTACTTGCGTGCTACCGACGTGCGTCAGGTTCTCAGCACTGCGGAAATCTAATTTCGGGAACCGTACGCACATGGTTCGTTCCGGATGGGGTGGTTCCCAAATCTTCGATGATCGCCAAGGACTCGTGGGGCGCCTAGTTTATTAGGGCCGGCACAAATTGTTGCTTTCATCCAGTTAAATTCACCATAAGGGGTTAAGTGTCCGGGCGATGAGTTCAGGGAGTTGCTGTGACACGGGCGCTGTCACTTCCCCCCAGTAGTTTTTATGAAATTCGAGTGAAGCGGTCCTCCGGCGTCCCAAGCGCGAGAACCAATCCTATGGTTGTTGATCCCCGATCATCCCCCCACGGCGACGATGCGGCCAAAGGCCACCCCGCCCGAGATCACCACGTAGGCCCAGGTGAGATTGGATTCGTCGCACTGCCTTGCCTCACAGGAGTCGGTGGCCATGACGAAAGACGGCGAGGCACCCAGCGCCCCCAGGGTCGCGAGCCCAGCCAGCACACTCGTTAGCCCTGGTGAGCGCCCGGCCGCGGTAATCACGCTAGGAAACAGTGGCACCCAATGGTCCGTCAGCAAGTGGATCCCTGCCCGGCCTTGCCGGGTGATTCAACGGAGCGCTGAGTTGACTCCTGCGAGGAAGTTGCAGACCATCGCATCGAGCGTGTATCGCTCAGACTCGGTCCGGCAGCGGTCGCTCATCGCTTTCTGTCTTGGACGGTCCCTTAGGAGAGCGATAAGTTCGGCCGCGTAGGAATCTACGTCGTCCTTGGTCACAACCGCCGTGACGCCGTCTGTCAGGTATTCAAACTCAGGGGCATGGTGGGGAAACTTTGTCGTGAAGATCGGAGTCCCCGCGACCATGCTGTCCACCGCAACAAGGCCGACCTTCCCGGGGATGGACAACGCCTGTGCGACTCTTAGCGCGAGTGCCTTATCCCGACCGTGCAGCGCACCGAGGTAACTGGCCCACGAATTCTGTGCGACAAACTCTTCCACGAGGGCGCGGTCTGAGCCATTCCCGGCGATCAGAAGACGAAAGTCGGAGCAGAGCTCGTGAGCCGCCAACGCCGACTCGAGCAGAAACGGGATGCGCTTGTCGGTGTCAATACCGCCAAGATAGAGCGCAGTATGCCCGCGCAAGTCGTGGTGACGGGAAAACTCCCGGAGTTCACCGTCCGAGATCGCGGCAAGATCCGCTCTTAATTCGGCGGTGTCGATGGTGTTGTTCAGCACTGTGGTCCGGTTCCGCGGGAATCCGTGTTCGACGACAGCATCGACGCCGCGCTCCGTATAGCCGAAGAACCATGTCGCCCGGCGCCCCAGCCAGTACTTGAACCACTCTTGTTGCGGCGAAACGCTTTTCGTATATGTACGGCCATGCCCCCAGAACGCTATACGCTCACCTCCGAGCCGCATTAGTAGTTCGTAGGTCTCCATATTGCGGACACCGTGCTCAAGGATGACAAGGTCATAGCTGCCGCGCAGGACCGGTGTTGTTGATTTGTAGAAGAGCGATCTGCGGCGGATCCTGAGCTCATGGGTGCTGAGCCGGTAAAAAAAATCGGAATCGCTTGCGTCTCCGCGAGCGCGGATTTCCGTCGGGGTCTTACCCGCGAAGACGTCGATATGTATTCCGTCCTTCTCGGCCTCGGTGATAAGCCGCGTGAAAAATGGAACGCGGTACTGGGGTACAGCCGGCTGAACGATCGCGACGCGAATGGGGCTGCTCATTAGCTCGGATTCTGCCAAGCGCTCGACTTCACTTCAAACCTGCTGACGAACCGACTCGACGACGTCGCGTTAGCGAAATGCGAGAACGATTCCGAATCTTGGGGGTTCTCACTCACTCCTTTCCACCTTCTTTCCACCCACTGCCGCCGAAGTGCAGCCCACATGAATCTGGCGTTCCCAAACAAGCACCTCCGCCACAACCGCCTCGGCTCCAGGACCGACCGGAATAATCACTCCAGACCAGTGCGCTGCGTCGAAATCGGTTTAAAGGGGAGTGCGCAGGCCGTGTGGACTGAGCTATTACCGTCAACCCACCTCGCCTCACTCTCTGTGCATATCCGACAGTTCAAAATTAGCAGCATGCGATACGACGGTCTCGGGACGGGGAACGAGATGTCATGCTGGGTTCCCTGGTGTTACGTCTGCCGCCCTACGACTGATGCTTGGCGGCTGCTGACAGCGGTTTAGTGTTAAGCGAGACGCACTTAGCTCCCTGGGGATTTACGTGCGAGGCAGCGCCGGAGAGTGTTGCTGACTAGGTCCTTGGATCTGCGCCGCAGAGGGTGGTGAATGTTTACAGTTACCTTGGCCAACGGGCGAAGCTTCGACTCCGGGGCCGACGAGACCCTCTTGGACGCGGCCCGCCGCCAGGGGCTAGTGCTGGAGCACAGCTGTCGCACCGGCCGTTGCGGCGTCTGCAGGGCGCCGGTACTCACCGGTGAGACACGCGTCCTCGGGGGTGAGGAGGCGCTCTCGCCCCTTG
>WBZV01001185.1_pt1 | contig 12540 bp, 9 predicted proteins | sample 5204221 | NCBI WGS metagenome assembly WBZV01 (sample SAMN12344360, study PRJNA552823) | activated sludge metagenome | biome: Activated sludge suspended growth; feature: Nitrification reactor; material: Wastewater; isolation source: activated sludge from nitrification reactor of wastewater treatment...
GTGGCGGCGGCGGCTACGGCGGCGGCGGCCGGCGCTTCGACGACCGCGGCCCGGGCGGCGGCGGCGGCTACGGCGGCGGCCGGCGCTTCGACGACCAGGGCCAGGAGGGCTTCCGGCGCGGAGGCGGGCCCGACCGCGGCCCCGCGATGTTCCGGCGCCAGCGCCAGCCGCAGCAGACCGAGGTCCGGGTGAGGCATATCGGGATCATCAAGTGGTTCAACCACGAACGCGGCTATGGCTTCATCGCCCAGGACGGCGACGCCGATCTCTTCCTGCACTTCTCCAGCCTGGTGGCCGGCGACCAGTCCTACCTCCAGGAAGGGATGCCGGTGGAGTACGAGATCGAGATGGCGGCCCGCGGGCCGCAGGCGGTCTACATCGTACCCCTGGGCTGAGGGCCGGTCGAGCCCGCCCTTGACCTCAACACGATCCGAACAGCGAGCGCCCGGCGATGGTCATCGCCGGGCGCTCGCTGAGTCGGATGACAGCTGCCGAGGCGCAGTACGCGTGCGAAGGCCTGCTCAGGGCGACGCGCTCGCCGCTTCCGGCGCGATGACCTGCCGATAGCAGACCACCCGCTCCATCTCCAAGAAGCCCAGGCGGGTGTGGACCGCCTGGCTGACCGTGTTGTCCAGCAGGCAGTCGGAGGCCAGCTCCGTGCAGCCGCGCTCCCGCCCCCACGCGGCCACCGCCGCCACCAAGGCCCGGGCGATGCCCCGGCAGCGCTGCTCCGGCCGGACGTAGAGCCCCTCGAGGTAGGCCACCGGCGAGCTGTCACAACCGTTGACGTAGTCCGTCCGGATGGCGGCCTCGGCCAGTCCCAGGGGCTGCCCGGCATCCGAGCGGGCGATGAACTGGGCATAGCGCTCGGGCTGGGCGACGAAGTCCGCCATGTCCGACAGGTGCTCGGCCACGTCGTCTTCGGTCCAGAGCGCGCATCGCAGCGCCAGCCAACCGCCATCGGCCGCGTCCTGCACCCGCTGGATCGTGATCAGGCTGGCCGCAGGGTCGCCGGTCATCGGTGCTGCCCGTCCCCGGCCGTCACGAGGGTCCCGGCCCCTGCAGCCAGCCCGGCCACGTCCACGATGCGCACGGCGGCGACGCCACGGGCCAGAGCGTCCAAGGCCGCGCTCAGCTTGGGCACCATCCCGCCGGACACCGTGCCGTCGGCGATCAGGGCCAGGGCCTGGGCGCGATCGAGCACCGCGGCCTGGCGGCCGTCGGCCAGGCGCACTCCCGCCACGTCGGCCACGAAGGCCAGCTCTGCCGCCGCCAGGCCCACCGCCACCGCGGCGGCGGCCTCGTCGGCATTGACGTTGTAAGGATGCCCGTCCTCCTCGCCGAGGGAGATGGGCGAGACCACCGGCGTGACGCCGGCCGCCAGCAGCAGGTCCAGCACCTCGCGCCGGATGCCTGTCACCTCCCCCACCCAGCCCAGGTCCTCGCCGCTCACTGTCTTGCGGCGACAGCGCAGGAGGCCTCGGTCGACCCCGGAGAGACCGCAGGCGTCCACGCCGGCAGCCAGGAGGGCAGCGGTCAGGCGCTCGTTGCACAGGCCGGAGAGGAGCATCTGCGCCAGCTCCAGGCCGGCATCGTCCGTGACCCGCAGGCCGGCCACCTTGCGCGGGGCCAGGCCCAGGCGTTCCTGGTAGGCAGAGATGAGGGGCCCGCCGCCGTGCACCACCACCGTGCTGCCGGCCGGCCTGCCGGCCACGGCGGCCGCGAAGGCCGCGCGGGCCGCGGGGTCGTCCAGGGGGGCGCCGCCCAGCTTGAGAACGGTGGCCGCGGCAGGCGACGGGGCGGACTGCAAAGACATCATGGCCTCGTCAGGCAGGCAGGCCCATGACCTCGGGCAGGCCGAAGGCCACGTTGAAATTCTGCAGGGCCTGCCCGCTGGCGCCCTTGAGCAGGTTGTCCAGGGCCGAACTGATGATGAGGCGCCGGGGCGGACCGGCCGGGTGGATGCCGATGACGCAGCGGTTGCTGCGGCTCACGTGGGCCAGGGAGGCCGCCTCGCCAGGGGGCAGCACCCTGACGAAGGGCTCGGCCGCATAGCGTTCCTCGAGCCGCTCCCGCACCCGCTCCATGGTCCAGCCCTCGGCCAACTCCAGGTGGAGGGTGCTGAGGATGCCGCGCACCACCGGCAGCAGGTGGGGGCAGAAGACCAGCTCCGGCCCCGCCTCGCTCGCCGCCAGCAGTTCCTGGCGCAGCTCGGCGTAATGGCGGTGGCTCTGACCGATGCCGTAGGGGTAGAAGTTCTCGGCCAGCTCGGCGAAGAGCGAGCCCTGCTTGGGCACCCGCCCCGCCCCGCTGACCCCGCTCTTGCTGTCGGCGACGACCGTGCCCCGCAGGGCTCCGGCGCCGACCAAGGGCAGGAGCGGGAGCAGGATGCTGGTGGGATAGCAGCCCGGGTTGGCGACCAGGCGGGCCGCGGCAACGGCCTCCCGCCGATGCTCGGTCAGTCCGTAGACCGCCTCGGCGAGCAGCTCCGGATGCGGATGGACCACCTGGTACCAGTGCTGGTAGTCCGCCGCGTCGCGCAGGCGGAAATCGGCGCTGAGGTCGATGACCCGCGCGCCCGCGGCCAGGGCGGCGGCAGCCGTGCGAGCGCTCTCGGCATGGGGCAGGCAGAGGAAGACGGCGGCCACCTGGCCCAGGTCCACGGCCTCCGAGGACACCAGCGGCAGGTCCGGGGCCGCGGGATGCACCTGGCGCAGGCTGCGCCCGGCCTGGGAGGAAGAGACGAGGTAGCGCGGCTCTACCTGGGGATGGGCGGCGAGCAGGCCCGCCAGCTCCAGCCCGGTGTAGCCGGTGGCGCCGTACAGGGCGACGGGGATCATGGCGCCTTGCGAAACACGGCCTGGATGCCGTCGGGGCCGAGGGTGGCGAGGATCTGGTCGCCGGCCTTGAACTCGCCGGCGATGATGGCCCGGCTGAGGGGCTGCTCGATGAGGCGCCGGAGGGCGCCGGCCATCGGGCGGGCCCCCAGTTCAGGGGCGTAGCCCGCCTTCGCCAGGTGCTCCTTCAGCGCGGGCTCCAGCTCGATGCCCATGCCCTGCTCCTTCAGCTTGCGGTTGAGCTTCTTCAACTGGATCTCGACGATCAGGCCCATCGCCTCGATTCCCAGGCTGCGGAAGACCAGGAGCTCGTCGATCCGGCCCAGGAACTCGGGGCGGAAGACCTCGCGCGCCTCCTCCAGGACCGCCGCCGACACCTTCTCCCAGCCCAGCTCGGGCTCGGCACGGAAGTAGCTGCTGCCCACGTTGCCGGTCATGATCACGACCGTGTTGCGGAAGTCCACCCGGCGGCCCTGGCTGTCGGTCAGGCGGCCGTCGTCCATGATCTGCAGCAGGATGGCATGGACGTCCGGATGGGCTTTCTCGATCTCGTCGAAGAGAACGAGGATGTAGGGCTTCTTGCGCACCGGCTCGGTGAGCTGGCCGCCGGCATCGTAGCCCACGTAACCCGGCGGCGCGCCGATCATGCGGCTGATGGTGTGCCGCTCGTGGTACTCCGACATGTCCAGGCGGACCATGGCGTTCTCGTCGTCGAAGAGGAAGGCGGCCAGGGCCTTGGCCAACTCCGTCTTGCCCACGCCCGATGGCCCCAGGAACATGAAGGAGCCGATGGGGCGGTTGGCGTCCTTGAGGCCGGCGCGGGCCCGGCGGATGGCATCCGCCACCGCGGCGATGGCCTGGTCCTGGCCCACCACCCGCTCGGCCAGAGAGGCTTCCAGGTTGAGCAGCCGTTCCTGGTCGTCGAGCTGAGCCTTGATGCCGGTCAGCTGCTCCAAGGCCAGCATGATGTCGGCCGGATCGATCTGGGCGTCCCCCTCCACCCGGCTGTTCTCGATGGCGTCCAGACCAGCGGCGCCCTTGAGCTTGATGGCCGTGGCCGCCTCACGCACCAGGCGGACGGCGCCGCCGGGCGGCGGCGGATCCCGGAAATAGCGGTCGGCCAGGCGGGCAGCGCTCTGGATGGCCTCGTCGGGCAGGCTGAAGCTGAATCCGCCGGCCGACAGCTCCTTCAGCAAGGCGTCGCGCCGGCTTCGCAGGAAGGCGACGGTCTGCTCGATGCTGGAGGGGTCCAGGTAGATCATCTCGTGCGGGGGCGCATCCTCCACCGGCCAGCGGCGGCCGGCATCCCGGGCCGTCACGACGCCCAGCACCCGCAGGTCCCGCCGGGCAATGGCCCGCCGCAGGTCCTGGTCGGCGCCCTGGACCCGCTGGCCGTCGAGGCAGCGGGGCAGATCCGGCAGGTAGAGCAAGCCTCCCTGGGCCGCCCGCAGGCCCTCACGAAGGGCGTTGCCGGGCTGGGTGGCCAGGTAGCCGGGGTCCAGGTGGATCAGCGAGCGGCAGCTGAAGAGGTGGGCGGCGTCGCCTGCCAACTGCCCGGCCAGGGTGCTGACCAGGGCTTCGGCCGTCTCGGGGCTGTCGGCCACCACCACCACCAGGTTGCCGCGATCCAGGGCGCCCAGCACCCGGCGCAGCCAGGCCGGGTCCACGAGGAGTTCAGCAGCCTGGCCGCCGGAGCGGGCCTCGCGGGCCAGGGCGAGCAGGTCCACGGTGGGGCCGATGGCGGGGGCGGGGGCGGGGGCGGGGGACAAGCCGGAGCCTGATGAAGGCTGGCCTTCGGTCCCGGGCGAAGAGGGAACGCCGCTGGTCCCTCCCTGGCCTCCTGGGCCCGGCTGGCTATCCCGGTCGCCCCCAGCGGCGAGTTGACCCGGTGGCGGGCCTCCCTCCCGGCTCACCGGACCGCTGTAGGGCCCTTGATCCTGCATCCGGTCGGCGGCCTCCCGCGGCGTCTGGCCCAGGGGGCGGAAGACGAGAAGGGCGTTGCCGGTGGCGGGATCGGCGGCCGTGCGACCGGCCAGGGCGGCGATCTGCGGGGCCAGTGAGCTGGGCGCGCCGCCCAGCCCCAGGTCGATCAGGGCCCCCACGATCGCGCTCTGGGCGCGCCCGCTCTCGGCCACCAGCAGGCTGCGGGTGTCGGCCGTTCGATTGGGGGTCTGGGCCAAGCTGTCCAGGACCTCACGCAGGCCCAGGTCAACAGCCACGGTTCTTCCGTCGGGCAGGTCCAGTTCTCCGAAACTCAGCGCGCCGGCCCCCAGCCCGCCCTGGACGACCTGGAGCTGGGCCTCGATGCGCGCCAAGTGGCCAGGCGCCAGGATGTCGATCACCCGAGCGGCACCGCCGTCCTGCTCCAGAGCCCCCAGCAGCAGGTCGACGGCGCTGAGGCAGTGGCGGTTGGCGGGCAGTCGCTCGATGGCCACCTGGAAGGCCCTCAGGGCCAGGGGCGCCAGTCGCGGCAAGGGCTGGGTGAGGGGCGCAGAGCTGTCCACAGGGGCCATGGCCTCCAGCGGCGGAGCGGGCGCCCAGACGGCAGACGCCCGGCTCGACGAACGGGGAGGCAATGATACCAGAGGGAGACGGGAGGGCCTCAGACGGTCTGGATCGGCTGCGCCGGCGGCAGCGTTGCTCGCGCTGGTGCGCCGGGTGGCCGGGGACCCCCCGGCGCACGAGGTCGCGAGCTGGTCAACACCGAGTCCACTGGCGCGAACTCGGAACAGAACGTCTCTGCGGCGATCAGATCGCCATCGGCAGCTGCCCCGCCGCACGGGTCTGGCGCATGATGCTCAGGACCCGCCCCAGCACTTGTACCCGCTCCACCGGTCGCAACTCCACCGGAAAGCGCTGGTCCTCCGGGGTCAAGCGAAGGCAATCCCCGGCCGCCTGGATCCGCCGCAGCAGGGGCGCCGCCTGGCCCTCCAGTTGCACGAGGGCCAACTCGCCGTCTGCCACCGCCTGCTCAGGCTGCACCATGATCAGGTCGCCGGGGTTCAGCAGGCTGTCGCGCAGCAGGGCGCCGCGCGCGGGGTAGCTCTCCAGCCGGCCGCCGGCCCCCGCACCCCTGCCACCTTGCGTCCTGGCCATCACCTCGCGCAGGAGGAGGGCTGGATGGAGGGACACGTGACCCTGGCCCTCCGCGCCGCCGCTTGGAGCGCGCCGGGTCGAGGGCATCGGCAGGGCGATGCGAGGCTTGCGCGTAGGACTGAGAAGGAGGGCCTTGCTGCTCATCGGTGGCTCCTGTGCGGGGGAGATCCGGCGGTCGCCGGATGGCGGTCCTGGCAGGCTTGACGAACGACTCATCGAACACGCGTTCTATCATACCCGAACGCATGTTCGCTGTCAAGCCCTCCGCCGAAATCCACCCTTCACCCGGGGACGCCCCATCGGGCGCCGGCATGGCTCCCCTCGGCCGGGCCGCTTCAGCCCTCCCGCACCAGCCAGACCGGAGTGGTGGCATGGCGCACCAGCTCGGCGCTGACCGAGCCGAAGAGCCAGCGACCCAGTCCGCTACGGCCATGCGGCGTCAGCAGGGCGACGTCTGCCCCCCAGTCGTCCGCCGCGCGCAGCAGGCCCTCCGCCACCGTGCCTTCGGCGATCACCTCCTGCCGCGTCTCGACCCTCACGCCCGCCGCCTCCAGCCGGGTCGCCTGGGCCGCGAGGTAGGCGCCGGCGCGCTCCATCTCCTGGAGCAGGAGGTTGGGCTGCAGGCCGGCCGTGTCCGGCAGGGCCGAGGCGTAGCCGGGCACGGTGGGCACATGGGCCAGGAGCAGGCGGCTCGCCGTCAGCGCCGCCACCTGCTCGGCCTGGCGCAGGGCGGCCTCGGGCAGGGCCGAGCCGTCCAGGGCCACCATCAGGCGATCGAAGGCCGGCGGCCGCGGGTTGGCGTCGGCACGAACCACGTAGACCGAGGTCTGGGAAGCCTGCAGCAGCTTCTCGGCCACCGAGCCCAGCAGCACGCGGCGCAGCCCAGATCGCCCATGGGTCGTCAGCACCACCAATCGCGGATGCAGGGACGCGATCTGCTCCAGCAGGCCCGCCGCCACGGGATATGGCGCGAGACCGGTGCGCACGTTCAGGCCCTGCAGCTCCGGCCTGGCGGCGACGGCCTCCAGGTAGGCTCGGGCCTCGGCCTGATGGGCGGCGTCCTCTGCTGGGTGGCTGATCCAGAGCCCGGCGCTGACGTCGGCCACCCAGACCGGCTCGGGCACCCGGAGCAAGGTCAGCGGCGCTTGGAGCAGACGGGCCAGGGCAGCGGCATGCGGCAGGGCCTGCTCGGCCAGGGGCGAGCCGTCGAGGGTGACGAGAATCGGTGCTTCCATGATGTCAGGACCTTCCCGGGGCGCGGCCGGCCCCTCAGTCGAAGCCCAGGCGGCGCACTTCCACGGGGCTGCGCCGCCACTGGGGCTTCACGGTCACGAAGAGTTCCAGGAAGACCCGCGCCTCCAGGGCGCGCTCGATCTCCCGGCGGGCGGCCGAGCCGATGGCCTTGAGCATCTGCCCGCCCTTGCCGATGACGATGGCCTTGTGTCCCGGCCGTTCGAGCACCAGCTTGGCGCCGATCTGGACGAGCCCGTCTTCCCGGGTCTTCCAGTCCTCGATCAGCACCTCCAAGCCGTGCGGCACCTCTTCCTGCAGGTGCCGGAGCGCGGCCTCGCGGATGAGTTCGGCGGCAAACTGCCGGTCCGTCTGGTCGGTCAGCTGGTCCGCCTCGTAGAGAAAGGCGTGGGCCGGCAGGCGGGCGCGGATGGCCGCCCAGAGCGCCGGCAGGGCCTGGCCCTTGGTGGCCACGGTGAGCACCCAGTCGACCGCGGCGGGCCCGATGACCGCCTGGTAGGCCGCCAGGCGCGGCTGGACCTCCTCGGGCGCCAGGAGGTCGGCCTTGTTGAGCACGAGGATCACCGGCCGCTCGGCCCGCTTGAGCCGGCCGGCGGTCACGGCGTCGGCGCCGTCGGGGTGGCGGGAGGCATCGACGACCCAGAGGAGGAGGTCTGCATCGCGGATGCCGGAGCGGGCCGAGCGCACCATGCTCTTGCCCAGCTCGTGGGCCGGGCGATGCAGGCCGGGGGTGTCGATGAAGACGGCCTGGGAGCGACCCTCGGTCCGGATGCCCAGGATGCGGCGCCGCGTGGTCTGCGGCCGCGGCGAGACAATGGCCACCTTCTCGCCCACCAGGGCGTTGAGCAGGGTGCTCTTGCCCACGTTGGGCTGCCCGATCAGGGCGACGAAGCCGGACCGCGGCTCCCCATCGGTCTCGTCCTCGGCCGCGATCCCGCTGCCGAAGAGGCGGTCCAGCAATTCCCGATCGGCGGCGCTGGGTGTGGCGTCCACCGCCTTGACGGGGGGATCGGCGACAGTGGCATCGCCATCGGGAAGGGGAACGGCACTGGGAACGGTGGCGAGATCCGCGGGGGCGGCCCCCTTGGATCGGGTCTGGCGCGGGGGCTTGGCTCCGGGGTCGTCCTGGCGCGGCCTCTGGGGCATGGGGCGGGCTTTCGGGCTGGCTGGGGCGGCGGCGTAACGGGCCGGAGCGGGAGGCGTTTGAAGGCGGGTGGGTGCTGGCCGAAGGCCGATGGCCGGCCCCAGGGGTGGCGAAGGATAGCGCCGCGCCAGGGCCGGCGCAATCGGTCCTAGGTCCGAGTCGGACTGGGGCCGGCTCCGGCGGGCGGGCACAGCAGGGAGCGAAGACATGCCGGTGGCGATGAGGAGGAGCAGGGCACGGGCGGCGATGGCGGTGGTCCTCGTCCTGGGGGCCGGCCAGCAGCTCGGCGCGATGCGGCCGGGGACGCGGGCGGCCGCATCGCCGATGGCCTCGGCTCGGACAGCGATGCCGCGCGCGACGCCGGCGGGCTCCGGGCGGAGCGCCGCCCGCGAGGGCCCCGCGGCGGCGCCCGAATGGGACTGGCTGGCGGGCGGCCTGCCGGACCTGGCCCCCGCCGGCCTGCCGGACTTCTCGCAATGCCGCCGCGGCTGGGGCCAGGCGGCGCCGGAGCCGGGCCGCCCGGCACAGTGGACCTACGCGGGGCCGGTGGCCCTGGCGGGCGCCCTCTGGTGGCTGGACAGCCGGGCCGAACCGGGCCGGGCGGGCCCCCCGACCATCGCCGACGGCCACGGCCTGGTGACGGCCTACCCGGTCTTCGGCCGGGCCCGGGACGACCACGACGCGGCCAACCTTCCGCTCCTGGTCGAGGACCTGGCCCTGCGTGCGGGCACGGACGGTCGCGGTGGATCGCGGCCGGAGCGGGGCACGCGCTGGACACGGCTGAACGAGGCTCTGGCCGACTACCTGTCCGGCCGCCGGCTGGCAGAGCGCTATGCCCTGGCAGCGGCGGAGCGGCCCGACGCGGCCTGGCTGCGCAGGCGCCAGGAGGCGGGCGGCGCCGTGCTGCTGGCCCTGGGCGTCTGGGAGCGGCAGGGCGAGGCCTGGAAGCGGGTGGGCGGCCATTACGCCGGGCTGGCGGGGACGGGTCGGTCGACGTCGGAGCCGGCGGCGGAATGGCTGGCCCTGGCCGACCCCCTCGCCGACCAGGATCCTGCGACCGGCGCCGGCCGCGCCCTGCCGCCCGACCCGGCCCGCCATTCCTGCCGCCTGGCCCCGGCCGCCCACGACGACCCGGCCATTGTCTCGCACGACGGCTACGCCCTGACCGAGCAGCTGCCGGACGGCCGCCTGGTCCTGCAGGGCTACTTCGGCCTGGATGCCCAGGGCGAAGCGGCCGCCTTCGCCGGCCAGAACGCCTTGGAGCTGCCATCGGAGCGGCTGGGCGACTGGCAGGGCGGGGCGGTGGTCATGGCCCTGGACGCGGCCCTGGCCATCCTCCCCGACGCAGGGCTCCTGCCGGTGACGGCCACGGTGGCAGCGACGGCCACGGGAACACCAACGGCATCGCCAACCGCAACACGGACCTCCTGGGCGTCGGCGACGGCAACCGCTTCATCGACCGCAGCGGTGTCGCCGCCCCCCCTCGGGTCCCCGGCGGCCGGTGGGAGGGTGGCCCTGCCTTGGTTGGGGAGCGGGGGCTGACCGCGGACGACCACGGGAGGTGACGTAGCGGTCACGGCACGTGGTCGCGGCGGGGGTCGCGACGACCGCCCACAGGGCGCCGACCTGCCGCCCGGCGGGTCCGAAACGGGTACTGGACAGCTGTTCCCGCCAGGACTATCCTCCGCCCAGGCTGGCGATCCGGTCAAGGTGCACCCCCGGCGAGGGCGTAACTTTCGCGCCGGTTCACGGTGCCGGTCCTCAGGTCAGCCGCCAGGAGGAAGTGGGGCCATGCGGGGAGGACTGCAGGGGGCACGTAGGTCGGCTGCTCGTCGCACGGTGCTGCTGATCCTGGTCGCGCTGCTGCCGGCCGCCTGGCCGGCGCCATCCGCCGGCCCCGGTCGCTGGATTCCTGCGGTGGCGGCCCAGAACGAGCGGCCCACAGACCCCGACCCCTGCCTCGGCGACAACCCGCCGTTGGCCGTGCCGCAGTACGTGATGACCGGTCAGCTCGACCAGCCCGCCCTAATCCGCTTCCGGGCCTCGGCGGACGGGCACGGGCCGCAGGAGGTCCTGGCCACCCAGGCCCAGATCGGGGCCACCTGGGGGCTGGGCGTGGATGCCGCGGCCGGAACGCTCTACGCGGCGGCCTTCCACAAGCGGGCCACCTCCTTCGGGCCGGCCGGGCCGGGCGGCATCTACCGCGTGGACCTGCGGAGCGGCGAGGTGACGCCTTGGCTGGAAGTTGAAGACGTGGGCGGCGACCAGCACGGACCGGCCGGGGACGGGCTCTTCGACCAGGCGGGGCGCGACGCCGTGGGCAAGGCCGGCCTGGGGGACCTGGACCTCAGCGAGGACGGGCGGGAACTCTTCACCGTCAACCTCGCCAGCCGGCGCATCCTGCGCTACCGCATCGCCGACAGACGCCTGCTCTCCTCCTTCGCACACGGGGCCGCCGCCGAGCCCTGGGCCGAGGCCGAGGCCCGGCCCTTCGCCCTGGCCTATCGCCGGGGCCTGCTCTACCACGGACTGGTCCGCGACGCCTCCGGCAGCCGCGCCGATGCCGACCTGCACGCCTACGTCTACGCGTCGCTGCCGGACGGCAGCCGCATGCGCCGGGTGCTGGACTTCCCCCTGGACTATCCGTGGCAGGGCCCGCATTACGAGGTGCGCACCGGCTGGAAGCCCTGGCTGAACACCGGCCAGGAGACCCTCAGGGGGGGCATGTTCATCTGGCCCCAGCCCTGGCTCACGGACCTCGCCTTCAGCGCCGCCGGCGACCTGCTCATCGGCCTCCGGGACCGCAACGGGGACCGCACGCTCTTCGAACCGGGCGGCGCCCTGCCGCCCGGCGAGATGAACGGCCAGCAGGCCGGCGACCTGCTGATCGCCCGCCCGCAGGGGAGCGGTTGGGCACTCGACCCCAATTCCGAGTTCTTCGGCGAGGATGCCAGCCGCGCCGTGGGCGCCACCTGGGACGGACATCCGGAGATCGGTTTCGGTGGCCTGGGCTACCTGCCGCGCCTGGACCAGGTGGCGATGAGCGTCCTCAGCCCCCTGCAGTACAGCTCGGGCGGCATCGCCTGGTTCGACGTGGCCACGGGCAAGAACCCGCGGCGCCAAGAGCTCTACGTGATGCGCGCCGGCCAGACCTTCGGCAAGGCCAACGGTCTGGGCGACGTCGAGTTCCTCTGCCCCGGTCCGGCGCCCAAGCCCATCTACCTGCCCTTCACCGAGAAGAGCAAGCCCTGCGACCCCGACGCCTACCGCAGCTCGGTGGTCCTGGTCCTGGACCGCTCCACCTCCATGCTGCGCCCCATCGAGGCCGGCGGCATCCCCAAGAACGAGGCCGCCATCGAGGCCGCCAAGCGCTTCCTGGCCTTCCTGCAGCTGGAGGACGACGGCCGCGGGAAGCGCGACCAGGTGGCCGTGGTGGGCTTCAACGACACCGCCTGGATCGAGCAGCCCCTCACCAGCGACCGCGCCGGCGCGCTCGCCGCGCTCGACCGCATCCGCGGCAAGACGCAGCAGGGGACGCGCCTGGACCTGGCCTTCCAGTGGGGCCAGAAGCCCTTGGACAGCCCCGAGCGCATCCCCTCCAACCGCCCGGTCATCATCCTCCTCACCGACGGCCTGCCCAACCGCGTGCCCTTCGGCGAGGGCTCGCCCTACCCGGGCAGTCGCCGCCAGGAGGACTCGGTCCTGCAGATGGCCGCCTCCGTCAAGGCCGCCGGCTCCCGCGTCTACACCGTCGCCCTGGGGACGCCGCGCGACATCCTGCCCTGGCTGATGATCGACGCTGCCAGCGAGCGCTGGATGTACCACTACGCCCCGCGGCCCGAATCGCTGGCCGCCATCTATGCCGAGATCGCCGCCACCTTCAACGAATGCAAGCCCAAGCCAACGCCCCGCCCCTGCAGCCCCGAGGAGCTGCACGCCGACATCGTCCTGGTCCTGGACATGTCGACGTCGATGTACCGGCCCGCCCGCGACGGGCGCAGCAAGATGGCGGTGGCCGTCGCCGCCGCCCACGGCTTCGCCGCGCTCCTGGACCTGGAGCGCGACGGCTGGGGGCGGCAGGACCAGCTGGGCGTCGTGGGCTTCAACGGCCGCGCCTGGACGGCCATCGGCCTGGGCGACGACCCGGCGGCCATCGCCGCGGCCATCGACGGCCTCCCGGCGCAGGCGGCGGAGGGGACGCGCCTGGACCCG
>WBZV01000959.1_pt1 | contig 12523 bp, 13 predicted proteins | sample 5204221 | NCBI WGS metagenome assembly WBZV01 (sample SAMN12344360, study PRJNA552823) | activated sludge metagenome | biome: Activated sludge suspended growth; feature: Nitrification reactor; material: Wastewater; isolation source: activated sludge from nitrification reactor of wastewater...
AAGGTGAAGGATTTTGGTGGTGTAAAAATCAATGAATCAGAGATTGAAATAATATCTACGCTTCAACACCGGGAACTGCTTGAAGGAAATACAACGGTTGTTTATAAACATGATGCGGATAATCATCTTCCAGAGCATTACAACGGATTAGGTTACATGAACCTCATCAGCATGATTTTTGAAATCGAGATTCTTGTTAATGAGTTCAAACGTGAAAAAGACAAAAAACCCGCAGACATAAACCTGCTCTTTATTGAAGAACCGGAAGCGCATACCCATCCCCAAATGCAGTATGTTTTTATAAAAAACATCAAGAAGCTGCTTGAGGAAGGCATTAAACGGGAAGATGGAGAAAACAGGGAATTGCAATACATTATTACCACACATTCAGCCCATATCGTAGCAGATAGTGATTTCGACACTATAAAATATTTAAGAAAGGAAAATCAAAATGGGATAGTGGCCCGGAACCTGAAAGCATTGAAGGATGAATATGATACGGAGACTACACAATACCAGTTCCTGAAACAATATCTTACGATTAGCAGGGCAGAAATATTTTTTGCTGATAAAGCCATTTTGATAGAGGGAGATACCGAACGGATACTTGTTCCTACCCTTATGCGAAAGGTGGATATTGAAGAAGAAAAAAGACTTACCGCAGCCGGAGAACAGGACGAACACTTACCCTTGCTTTCTCAGAACATTTCCGTAATTGAAGTTGGTGCATATTCTCAGATATTTGAAAAATTCATTGACTTTTTGGGAATTAAGTCGCTTATAATTACTGACCTTGATTCTGTTGATGGGAATGGAGAAAAGTGTGAGGTGGCTACAGGAGTTGATTATTCGAATGAAGCAATTAGGTTCTTCTTTAGAAAGCAAAAGCTGGATGAACATAATGAACCATTAGATGACGAATATATAATACCGAGCTTAAACGATTTGAAGGGATATAATTTGTCAAATAAGCTGTTTAACAAGGTAGATAATATTTGGATCAATCAGCCTGATGGCAAACTGAGCATTGTATATCAGATTGAGGAAAAAGGCTATCATGCAAGAAGTTTTGAAGATGCGTTTATTCACGTTAATAAAGATTTTATAAATGATAATAAAGCCGGTTTTAGAGGACTAAAGAATAAACATTATTTTGAAAATGGTCATGGCGCATATCAACTGGCCGCTGAGTGCATAAAGAAAAAAACACACTTTGCCCTGGACATTCTCTATCACAGCAATGCTGATTTCAGTAACTGGGAAATCCCCACGTATATCAAAGAAGGTTTACTATGGTTGAAGCAAGACTAACATTAGAGCCGGAAGTACAGGAAATTTTCCAGTGCATTGATAGCAAGCGTAACTTCTTGCTAAGCGGAGGCGCAGGAAGCGGTAAGACCTATTCTTTGGTTCAGGTTATCCGTCAGGTTATTGCTGAAAATCCCACGGCTAAGGTGGCCTGCATGACCTATACAAATGCAGCAGTTAAAGAAATTGAAGAACGGGTAAATCACAATAATTTGAATGTTTCCACCATTCACGATTTTTTGTGGGACAATATCAAACATTTTCAAAAAGAGCTCAAGGCTGCCATCATTGCTTTAGCGAATGACGAAAACGCCAAACTATCCATTGATGAGGACGGCCCCATACCGGAAAATTATTTTGACGGACTTGAAAAGGGTGTCCAGTATAAGGAATATTTAAAACTCAAAGAGGGTATTATTTCCCATGACGAATTACTGCTTGTAGCAAACCATCTTTTTGATAAATATCCTAAGCTCAGTGCTATTGTTAAAGACAAATACCAGTTCATTTTTATTGATGAGTACCAGGATACAAATACGGCAGTAGTGGATATTTTTCTGAATCATTTCAAGAAAAGTGAAAAGAAAAACCTTGTAGGTTTCTTTGGAGACGCTATGCAATCCATTTATGATGATGGTATTGGTAATCTTGACCAATTTAAAGGAGACGCAGCAGATACAGTAAAAGAAGTTAAGAAAGCTCAAAACAGGCGAAGCCCCCGAAAAATAATTGATCTGGCAAACAGACTAAGAACGGACGGCATAACCCAGGAACCCTCACCTGATGTAAAAGCACCAAATATGACGGACGGTCAGGTGAAGGAAGGTAATATTCTGTTTATTCATTCATCCAACGGTGATGTCTCTGCAGTAAAGCAGTTTTTAATCGAAAATCATGGATGGAATTTCGATAATGCGGAAGAAACAAAAGAGTTGAACCTGACACATAATCTGATTGCGGATAAGGCAGGCTTCCGGACACTCATGGATATTTATGACAAGGATTTGATTTTGAATTACAGAGACAGAGTAAAGAAATACATCAAAGACAAAGCTATCACTACTGATTTTTCGGAAAATACATTTGGAGAAGTTATCACAGCCTTGGTTGACGGTAAAACAGGTAGAGAATTAAGTGCAGTCAATCCAACAGCTTCCATGCAAACTTTTATAGACGCCAATCAACCGCTTTACCAAATAGCATTGAACTACAATTATGAGGCGTTTTCAAAAATCTATGTCAATAAAGACCAGTTATTGGATGAAAAAAAACAGAATGAAGATGATGAGAACAAAAAAGGTTCAAAGCGGGACAATCTGATAAAGCATCTGTTAAAAATTCAAAACAACATCATGCTATACCAAACCGGCAGGTATAACGAATTTTTGCGTGCAACGGATTACCGAGACAAAATCCTAAGTATTGCCGCCAAAAGAACATTGAAGGATAATATTGAAAGTCTTGTAAATGTGGAAAAAAAGACCATTGAAGAAGTTATTAATGATGCCCATGAAAAAGGCATTTGCCTGATTGATGATAAATTGGAGGACTTTAAAGTAAAGAAGGAATATCTATACAATAGAATAAAGGAGGTTCAGTACAGCGAGTTTCAAAAATTGTACGATTACCTCGAAGGGAAAACACCATTTTCTACTCAGCACAAAACAAAAGGAACAGAGTTCGACAATGTGCTGGTCATATTGGATAACGGGGGCTGGAATAAATACAATTTTGAAAATATGTTTTTGAATACCGGGACAGAGAGTGTTCTCGAAAGAACCCAAAAGATTTTCTATGTATGCTGTACTCGGGCTAAAGAGAACTTGGCGGTGTTTTATCATAACCCAAGTCCGCAAGTAGTAGCTAAAGCCACTGAATGGTTTGGTAATAATAATGTGGTAAATCTATAGCAATCGCTGGAGAGGACTTTTATGATTTCAAAATTCAAAGAACAACGAAGGCACAACACCACCTATACGCAAGCAGGGGTTCTGTGCTTCGTAGGACAGGAAAGTGGTAAAATTGAAGTTCAGTTCTTCTTAGGAAGTTCAGTGGTTAAAATCCCTGCCTGCGTATAGCTGAGAAACGTTATGCCTCATTGCATGAGTTTAAGCAAATATGAAACAAGTATATAAAATAACATATCCCACGGGTAAAATTTACATCGGCAAAGACAGTGTAGGAAGTCATCGGTATTTTGGTAGCCCGGACATAGAAATCATTAATAAAGATTTTGACTTGCTTCCTAATGAGATAAAACTTGATTATACGATTAGAAAGCAAATATTGTGGCAATCTGAATCTGCAAGTGAAAAAGAACTGTCTGAAAAGGAAGTGGATTTTATTAAACAATATCAATCGAATAACCCCAAAATTGGCTACAACCAATGGCCAAAATATAAAGATCAATAAAATATGAAATTCGGTAAAACAATAAAAATCTTTTTAATAGACGGAGATCCAAATGGAAGATTGAGTTGTGAACTATCAAATTGGACAGGTAAGGCATATAAAATTCCAAGAATAAAAATCAAGGATTGTATCGATCGTCCGGAACTAAGGAATCCGGGAATTTACTTTCTATTTGGAAAAGATGAAATTGGTAAGGATATTGTTTATATAGGTGAAGCAGAAACTGTTTATAATAGATTAACACAGCACTTAAATCAAAAAGATTTTTGGAATGAAGCGATTGTTTTAATCAGTAAGGATGAAAATCTAAACAAAGCGCATATTAAATACCTTGAGAATCGATTTTATGAACTTGCAAAAGTTGTGAGTAGGTATATCATTGATAATAGTACTATACCAACACAATCTGCAATTTCTGAGTCGGATAGGTCAGAAATGGAGGAATTTATTGAAAATGCTAAATTGCTAGTCAACACTCTTGGACACAAAGTTTTTGATGAAAAAAGAGAAACAACAGCCATACAAAATCAACAAATTTTCTACTTAAAGGGCCCAAGAGGCGCGGATGCACAAGGGCAACCGACCTCAGATGGTTTTCTTGTTTTCAAAAATTCAAACGCTGCAGGAACGACAACTTCTTCTATAACCTCAAATATTATTAATCTTCGGACGAAACTAATAGACCAAAATATAATTAAATTAAAAGGGGATTATTACATTTTTCCTGAGGACTATATTTTTAGCAGTGCCTCTGCTGCGGCTTCAATTGTTTTAGGAAGAAATGCCAATGGTTTAACAGAATGGAAGTTAAATAATGGAGAAACTTTAAAGGATTTTGAAAGTAATGAATAAAGCATCGAGGCATAACATCGGCTATGACGACAGCGCAAAGCGCGGCTCGCATAGCCGAGATCCGTTGTATGCCATTTTAGAACGACAGACCGAATAATATAATAACGATATAAAATATGCAAAGAAGAAAATTTATAAAAGACACATTGACAGGATTGCCCATTATACTTATGACACCTTCATTATTAGCAAGTTCGTGTAATAAAGAAGATGATAAAGAACCAAATGGAAAAACGGTTATTATTATTGGAGCAGGAATTTCAGGTTTAGTAGCAGCAAAAAAACTGAAAGAGAAAGGCTTCAATGTAATTGTATTATAAGCTCAAGACAAAGTGGGTGGAAGATTACGAACTAATCGAAGTTTGGGTGTGGCTTTTGACGAAGGAGCAAGTTGGATACACGGAATAAACGGAAATCCTATAACGGCATTAGCTCAACAAGCAGGTATGAACACTTACCAAACCATTGATGATAGCCGAAAGTCTTTTGATACTGGTGGTGTTTTGAGAAGTGCCACAACATATGACAATGCAGAAGATGAGCTTTATTCCATTCTTAATTCAATGATGAATAATGGAAGTTCCTCTCAAAGTTTTGAAACCGTATTTAATAATTTATACCCAAGTAAAGCAAATGACAGGCTTTGGAAGTTTTTGCTTTCTACTTATGTAACTTTTGATTGTGGTGATTTAAACAACTTGTCGTCATTGCTTTACAACGAAGGAGAAGAATTTGGTGGTATAGAAAAAATTGCAACAAATGGGTACGACACAATTGCAAATTATTTAGCAAACGGAATAAACATTCAATTAAATCAAAGAGTTTCAAAAATTGATTATTCTACCAACAAGGCAAAAGTTACACATAATAGTACAATTACTGAAGCAGATTATGTACTTGTAACAGTCCCATTAGGAGTTTTAAAGTCGGGCAATATTCAGTTTGTTCCAACGTTGCCAACAGCAAAACAAACTGCCATTCAAAAAGTAGGAATGAATTGTGTAAATAAATTTTTATTAATTTGGAATACTTCTTTTTGGGATGATGTTCAATATATTTCCTATACACCTGAAATTCGAGACAAATTCAACTACTTTGTAAATGTGAAAAAATTTCACCCGAGTGTAAATGCTTTAATGACGTTTGCTTATGCAGATTATGGTCGCCAAACTGAAACAATGACTGATGCACAAGTTATTGACGAAATAATGTTACATTTAAAAGATATTTACGGAAATAGCATTCCTAACCCAACCAATATATTAAGAACAAAATGGCAAACCAATGAAAACTCTTTTGGTGCATATTCTTATACAGCTGTTGGTACAGAAATGCAACATTTTGACGATTTGGCAGAAGAAGTAAACGACCGATTATTTTTTGCAGGTGAACATACAGAAGCAGACTATTTTTCAACAGTTCACGGTGCATATTTAAGTGGAATTAGAGAAGCAGATAAAATTATTGATTTGATTTAAAAATGGAAGATAAAATTCAAGCATATAGACAACCATTAGTTACCGCAACTGGTATTATTTTAGGTTTTATATTAAACTTTGCTTCGACATTTGTAAAAACAGATAGCCCATTAAGTGAAATTACAGCATACATAATTGGCATTTGTGTATTGACAGGAATTATTTGTTTGATAGTAGTATTAAGTAGAGTTTTGAAAATGAAATATCCAAAAGAACAAGCTGAGAATTACTACCAAAAAACATTGAATTATTTTCTGTTTGGTGTAAGTATTTCTTTTGTTGGTGTTATGGTTGATATGTTTGCAAACTTTATGACTGAATGAGAAAAACGGCATACAACATCGGTTTGGCAATATGGCGGCTGAAGTGCTTCTATGAAACATTTGTGCAAGGTTCAATGGCAGTAATTCTATTGAATTTTTGTGCTAAAAATCGAGCCTTTAAAAAATTTTGTGTATAAGAACAAAGTATAATTTTTGAAGGGTTCATTTAAATTTTCTTTTCGTCATTCAAAATTAGCAATTGATTATAAATTGAGCCCCAATTATGAACCGTCATTGTCCATTTATTCGAGATTTGTTGTAGAGCAAAATAAACAGATTTTAAAACAGCTGATTCATTTGGGAATACTGACTTGTTCCGTGTATATTTTCGGATTGATGAATTCAAGCTTTCTATGACATTTGTCGTATAAATCATCTTCCTGATTTCGACTGGAAATTTCAGGAATATTGTAAGATTATCCCAGTTAGTTTCCCAACTTTGAAAGGCATATCGATATTTTGATTTCCATTTTTCTATGCAAACCTGAAGGGCATCCCATGCTTGATCTGAGTTAATAGCAGTGTAGATTAATTTCAAATCCTGGGCGAGTAATTTGCGATCTTTAAAACTGACATATTTCATGGTATTTCGAATCTGATGAACGATGCAAAGTTGGCACCAGGTATTCGGATATACGGCATTAATTGCTTTGGTCAATCCAGGTAAGTTGTCTGTACAGAAGATATAAACTGAACTTACTCCACGCGACTTAAGATCATTCAATACTGCGGTCCAAAAAGATGCGGACTCTGCATTTTCTTTTTCGGAACCCATCCATAATCCTAGGACTTCTTTTAAGCCATTGATATTCAGTCCAACAGCGATGTATAAGGCTTTATTTACTACGCGATGACTTTGATTTACTTTGTAATGAATGGCGTCTAACCAGATGACAGGGTACTGCTGATCCAAGGCTCGATTTTGCCATAGCTTAATATCTTCAATAAGTTCATTGGTTATGTTGGATACGGTCGCAGCAGATATTTCAACTCCATAAGTTTCCTTGATAAACATCTCAATGTCGGTTGTACTCATACCCTTGGCATACAATTTAATAATGACATCATCAAGATGATCTGTCATCCGTTGATGCTTAGGTACAATGATGGGTGAAAATTCTCCATTCCGATCTCGAGGTATGTCAATTTCAACCTCACCGGCTATAGTCTTCAGCGTTTTTTTGCTATAGCCATTCCGGCTATTGTCGATTCCCTGTGGTTTGTTTTCATTGGGTGAATACCCCAAATGATGGCTCATTTCAGATCTAAGCATAGTTTCAACTCCACGCTTATACAATTGATCCATAAGTGTTTGAAATTCTTCCTTGGTTTTAATGTTTTCGAACAAGGAATCTAAAGCATCTTTCTTTTTCATAAGAGTATAATTATTTTAAAGTTACGTAATTATAAGTTTTGGCAGCAGATTTCAACCACTTGTTTGGCTTCATTCTGGCCAAAACTTATCCCTTAAAAAATTATACTTTGTTCTCCATGTATTAAGCTGTACACAAAATATTAGAAACTACCTAAAAATCCGCCACATCGCCAAGCCGCAAACCGTTGGCAGTAATGCTAAGACGATAGTACGTTGACAATAAAACCTAAACGAACAGAAAGACAAATGAAGACTATTTCCCAAAAATTTCTTTCCTGTGTCTTTTACCCCATTTATGCAATTCTTCAATCACTTTTTGCAAGGATTTGGCGTGACTAGTTATAGTATATTCTATACGAACAGGAAAATCATCAATTACGGTTCGCTTAATTAACTTATTTACTTCCAATTCTTTTAACTCCTTTGCCAACACCTTAGTGGAAAGTTTAGGAATACTGCGTTCAATTTCTCTGAAATGTTTATTGCCCTCTGCAATAGATATAATTATTAGTAGTTTCCATTTCCCTCCTATTATTTCCAGCGTGTCTTTAACAGGCAAGAGGGACGACATACATTCCTTGTGTTCTTTCTTTTTCATTTTTTAACTCGGCTAACTGATTACCTTTAGGTAACTGATTACCAATAGTAAGCAAATGTAATTAAATTTGTGCAATAAAATTTACGTGACAAGTAAAAAAATGAACAGAAAAGATTTTATTAAAAAGGCAACCCTACTCGGAGGAGTTTTGGTTGCAGGCGATACAATCGCAAATGGTTTAACATCTGAAATTAATGGTAAAACAATGAAGAAAAAAATCAAGTATAAAACAAACGGACATAGGGCAGATATTGGTCCTTTTAAAATTACCAGATTGGTATCTAACAGTTATGTGGATCATGTAGGTCATTTTGTGTTTTTAGATCAGATTCACCCAACTGAATTAAAAGAAAAACGTCTTAATCCAGAAGCAGCTCATCCGCACAGAGGTATTGCAACTTTAACGTATGTGGTAAGTGGTGAGATTGAGCATTTCGATAGCAGGCAACATAAAGCAATTGTGCATTCGGGGGGGGTACAATGGATGAATGCCGGTAATGGCATTATACACAATGAGTCTGTGGCTCCCGATTCTAAAAAAGCAGGGGATAATACATTGCGAGGTTTTCAATTTTGGATTAATCTGCCAGGTGAAGAAAAAAAGAAAAATCCATCATACAAGGCTGTACAATCTAATGAGCTTCCTGTTTTGCAGTTACAAAACGAAGCAGGTACATTAAAAGTTGTTGTAGGTGAATATAAAGGACAAACTTCTACAATTCCTCTTTACTCAAAACAGTATTTATATCATATACATCTAAAACCTGGTAAAAAGTTTGAACTTACTGCAGAAGATGGTGATGAATACGCTTGTTTTCCTATTCAACATAACATTACTATTAACGATGAGCTTTGCGAAGCAGGTTATTTAGTGGGTTTTGATGATAAAGCTGGTAGTATTGAATTTATCAATCAATCTGAAAAGGAAGTTGAATTGATTTTATTTGGTGGTGAAAAATACACCGAACCTTATGTTGCCTATGGACCTTTTGTGATGAATACAAAAGAGGAAATTGAACAAGCTTATGCCGATTACCAGAGTGGTAAATATGGGAAAATGGTTTACTCTTAAATAAAGAAAAAATATGTCAAACAAAGTACACATGGCTGAAAGTATTGTTATCAACACTGATGCCGAAAAAATTTTTGATTATATAACAAACGGCAACAATGATCCGAAATGGCGAACCGAAGTTGACCGAATGGATGTACAAGGACAAACAAAAGTAGGAACTGTAATGGTAGAATATTCCAGTTTTTATAAGTTTCTTCATACTGTTACACCAACCGAAATCAAAGTACTTGATAAACCGAATAAAATTGTGCTTGAAACACCAGCCAATCATCCTACTTGGTTACAAAGTATAAGAACCATTAAAAAAGTGGGCTACAACGAGTGTGAAGTAACTTATGAGCTGGCTTTTTCATTAGATAGCATGAAGCAGATCATGCCCTTTACACCACCTGTTGGCTTAGTAACTTTTTGGTATAGCCCAAGAATTAGAAAGTATCTCAAAAATTTAAAACAAATATTAGAAAAGTAATTATGAAAAAGGAATTGAATATCCCTTGCATTGCAATCTTGGCGATTGCTCTGATTGCCTATAGCATTCTTAACGTAGTAGTAGTTTCCGAAGTAGGAATGAATATTTTTGAACCATTAACCCATACGTGGCCTGGGAGAATGATATTGGCTGATATGATTATTGGTCTTACACTTTGCACAGTTTGGCTTTGGCAAGATGCTAGAGCCAATGGTCGCAATCCTTGGCCTTGGCTTGTACTCATTGTACTACTTGCCTTTACTGGTCCTTTGCTCTATTTGCTGTTGTATAAAAGTAGAAAGTAAATTACCTAATTATATTGCTTATGGTCATTTTGTGATGAGTACAAGAGAAGGAATCCAGCAAGCTCATAACGATTATATGAGTGGCAAGTATGGTAAAATTGTTTATAATTAACTGAAAAATTAAAATTTATGGAAATAACTATGTGGATTGTTAAAGGGCTTCTTGCAATGTTGTTCATCTTTGCAGGCTTAAACAAACTTTTTTTGCCAAAACCAAAACTAATTGATAAGGGTATGAAAGGATTAATTAATATTGAAGAACATCAAATAAAAATTATTGGTGTTCTTGAAGTATTAGGTGTAATAGGTTTGATTTTACCAAGTCTATTACATATCTATCCTATTTTGACAGGTATATCAGCATTATGTTTGGGTTTGACTATGATTGTAGCAATTCGTATTCATTCACAATTGAAACTTTCAATATTGCCAAATATCATAATTTTAGCATTGTGCATTTCGGTAGCTTATTGGACATTTATGTAATGATAAAAAGCACTACTGCCAACAAGGTATTGGCAAAAGCAGGGCTGATGGAAGTAATTAAGCATTTGTAATTCTATTGTACATTTGTGCTGATATGAACATTTGTACTTCTAAACCCTGCCTTCGCCAATACCCAAACCGTTGGTGGCAATCACCCTATGTTAAAAAATTGATTTAAGGAGCTAACGAAATTTCCGTAGATTGGCATTCGGTCTTCAGTGAAACCGGTTTAAAGAGTGGAGATTAAAAATCCCGTGCGCAATCATGGTTAAGATGTAAAAAAGTCTTACTGCTGAAACAATAAGACTTTGTGTTGATTCAATTGGTGGTTCCAAAATATTGGAAACCCCGTTCAGAATATTTTCTAAATCAAAGATACATCTTCTGAAGACTTTTTTATTAACTCATTAAATTTTGTTTTATGAAAAAGAAAAAGATGTCTTTAGAAATTGTGAATCCTTATGCTGCTGGTATCGATATTGGTAGTAGGTCTCATTTTGTAGCGATTGGACAAGACGCAAATGAAGTCAGAGAATTTGGAGTTTATGCAGAAGACTTGCAAGAACTTGCTGCATGGTTACTAGAACATGGAATAAAAACAGTTGCTATGGAGTCGACTGGGACTTATTGGCAAAACCTATTTTCAGTTTTACAAGGCTACAACATTGAAGTTTATTTAGTGAATGGAAAATTTACTAAAAACATGAGAGGTAAAAAGTCCGATGTAATGGATTGTCAATGGATACAAAAATTACACTCTATGGGTTTGCTTTCGACAAGTTTTCTTCCGGATTCTGTAACAGAAACTATACGAACTTACACCAGGCATAGGCTCAACTTAATTCAACTGTCTGCAGACACGAGTAAAAAGATGCAGAAATATTTGCGCCTCATGGGATTTAGATTAGATGTGGTCGTTAATGATATTTGTGGATTAACTGGGATCGCGATTATTAATGATATATGTAATGGCAATCTAAATCCTAAATTACTGTCTGAACACCGGCATTATAACTGTAAAAAGTCCATCGAAGAGATTGAAAAAGCATTGCATGGAAATGGGAGAAAAGATTATTTATATGCATTAAAAGATGAATATGAAATGTATCTAATTCTTAAATCAAAAATAGAAAAATGCGACAAGGAAATTGAAATCCTATTGAAGGATGTAATAGAGTGTAATGAAAACAAAAAGCACCATATAGCCGAAGCAAAGCCTCACAAGAGGATTACAAAAAACACAAATAAAAATTTGGATATAAATCAAGTATCCTTTCAATATTTTGAAGGAATTGATCTAATGAAAATTGAAGGAGTTAGTCACGCTACAGTAATGACAATTATAAGTGAAATCGGCTTAGATGGATTCAGTAAATTTAATACTTCAAAACAATTTGCTTCCTTGTTAAGATTAGCCCCAAATAATAAGATAAGTGGGGGCAAAGTTCTAAGTAACCAAATTGCTAGAGGTAGTAATCGCTTGAAAATTGCACTTAGGCAAGCAGCAAACTGTATTGGAAATCTAAAAGATACGCATCTATCTGATTTTTTTAGAAGGGTGTGTATAAAACGGGGAAGAGCTTCTGCGGTCTCTGCCACGGCAAGAAAGCTGGCTGTAATAATTTGGACAATGATCACCAAAAAAATTCAATATATACCCCCAAAAGAATATCTTATGCTTGATCAAAAAAGAAAACTTGGATTAGTAAAGAGAATTAAGAAATCTATTGCTAAATTTGATCTAAACCCAGACGAACTTGGATTTGCAAGGTGTTGATTTTCAGGCTTGGCTGGTGACGTTAGTCAGAAGCGTAGCGGACGACACAGCAACGACAAACGATA
>WBZV01001187.1_pt1 | contig 12516 bp, 9 predicted proteins | sample 5204221 | NCBI WGS metagenome assembly WBZV01 (sample SAMN12344360, study PRJNA552823) | activated sludge metagenome | biome: Activated sludge suspended growth; feature: Nitrification reactor; material: Wastewater; isolation source: activated sludge from nitrification reactor of wastewater treatment...
CGCGATGGAGCACCCGCGCGGCCGAGAACCAGCCCGACCGCAACGAGGCGACGGCCTTGCGCCGGGCGCGCACCCAGGAGTTGCTGGCCTTGCCTGTCGTCCCCTGAGACAGCGACTTCTTGAAGAACTCAACCCGGTTTTCCAGGTTATTTTCCGGAATCTTCTCGCCGTGGTCGCCGGTGACGAGGATGATGGTGTTGTCCTCGTCGACGGCCCGCAGCAGTTCGCGCAGGCGGGCGTCGTAACTGGAGATGGCGCGGTCGTACTCAGTGCGGCCATACTCGGGTTTGTTGAACTCCGGCAAGATCTGGCGCGGCCGGTGGACGCCCCAGAGGTGCAGATAGGCGAACCACGGCGCGCGGAACGCGCCGTCGCGGAAGCGGGCGATGAGTTGGTCGCCCCATTCGCCCAGGAGCGAGGACTTGACGCCGTCGCGCAGTTCGTAGTGGTCGAAGCCGCGGTCGAGGCGATAGAAGGGGCTAAGCGGGCCGCTGGCTTCGGCGTAGGTGTGGTAGCCGTTCTCGCGCAGCACTTCGGCCAGCAGGGGCACGTCGTCGGCGACGCGCGCCCCAACCATGGCCCGCACACCGTGGCGCGCGGGGTACATGCCCGTGAACATGGTTGTCATGCACGGGATGGTCATGGAGTTGGCGGTGATGAGATGCGAGAAGAGAACGCCGCGCTCGGCCAGGGCATGCAGGCCGGGTGTCTGGGCGCTGCGATCGGGATCAAATGTCCGGTCGGCCCGCAGGCAGTCGATGACAATCAGTAAGATGTTAGGCCTTGCTCCAGGCATGCAGTACTCCTACGCCGCTGCTCACTTAACGAAACACTTGGCTTCTCTGGTCGGCTATCGGCGCGCACGCTTCGGCGGCCGGCCAGGCATTTAGTCTCTATCGACTGATAGTAGTGGAGATGGCTTACGAACTACCTGAAGTAGGCGCGGCGGGCGACCGGCAAACAAAAAGGGCGGGGTCGTACACCGACTCCGCCCCCGATCGCGCGGTGAACCGGCTCTAATGTTTGGGCTGCGGGCGAAGGAAGGCCGGCACGGACTCATCATCGACCTTGGCCGGCTGCGGTCGCCGGTTGGGGCGCGGCCGGCGCGGATAGATCCGCTGGAAGATGAAGCCCAACGTGACCCAATAGGCGATCATGACCACGCCAAAGAGCCAGACCTTGTGATACCACAGCCACATTGGCCAAAAGAAGGTGAAGATGAGCAGCCCATAGGCCAACGTGGCCTCATAGGGGTCAGATGTGCGCCGGGCAAAACGGAACAGCTTGGCCATGATCCAGGCGTTCATGGCCAGGAACAGGGCTGCGCCGACAAGGCCATACTCCTGAAGCCACACGCCCAGGCTGGTGTTGCCGCCGCCGCCATAGAGGTCATCTTCCAATGTCGCGCCCTCGATGCCCAGCGTCGTACTATAGGAGCGGCTGCCCATGCCGTAGCCGAACAGGGTGGTGGTCATGTCGCGCTGGATTTGTTGCCAGGCATAGGTGACAGCCCCGCCTCGACCGAGCTTGTAGCGGCCATCGTCGGCTGACTCCTCTTCTCTAAACAGGTATCCTTCGATGACGCCGCGGGTCATGTAGGCCTGTAACGGCTTCAGGCCGCGCGTGGCGGCAATGAAGTTATTGTAGACGGGCACGAAGATGACCCCGGCCAATAGGGCCAGGGCGATATAGAGGAATAGATGGCGAAACTGGCCGCCGCGTACCAGGTGGAGAACGAGGGCGAAGACGAGAAGGATGGCCACGGCAAAGATATAGAACTTGGTTACGCTCAACATCGTGGCCGCCAGGCCCAGGGCCAGAATGAGGCCCAAGGACTTCCATTGTCCGGTCGCCAGCCAATGGCCCAGGCCGATGCAGACAACGAAGAAGATGAAGGTCGAGTAGGGGCCAACGCCCTTACGGGCGAAGGTTCCGGCGAGGCTGTCGCCCGGCGGCTCGCCGGTGGCAAACTGGGCGAGCTGCACCACCAGCTCGAACGCCAGGATGATGATGAGGATTCTGAAGATCAGCCGCGCCCCGTCGGACGGCCAGCGGGACATCAGATAGATGGAGAGGGCCAGGATGGGATACTTGAACAGCCGCCACCACCCCCACAGGGTCACGCTCGTGGCCTGCCCCTCGAAGATAGCGACCAGTGACCAGATAGTGGTGATGGCTACGATTACCAGTAGACCGCCCGGCACGCGGTTCTTTAGTAGAATGAAGGCCAGCGTCAGGCCAACGATCGCGCCGGCCGCGATCTCCTTAACGAAGTCCAGCCTCGCCGGCAGGCTGGTCTTCCACAGCACGAAGGGCCAGAAAAGCTCGACAAGCACCAGCAGCACCAGCAGGCGAAACCACCAGGCGCGCATCCACGCGCGCGAGTCGGCCGTAGCGGCCGGTCGTGTCGCCTGTATCGATTGGTTTCTGTAGTCTGCCTGGGCCATGTTGTTGTCTGTCGGACGAATGGTCTGGTCTGGGCCGCAGACGCCGGGCGGCTTGTGGCCCCCGGCGTCTGCGTGTCATTCCATAACCTGATCCTATCGAGTCTCTTAGTCGGCAGCCACTCCCTGAGCCAACATCTCATCCGGGTGGCTCTGGAAGAATTCGCGGATAGCATCGACTACATAGGCGACCTTGTCGTCGTCCAGTTCCGGGTACATGGGCAGCGACAGGATGTTTTCGGCGTAGGCTTCGGTGATGGGGAAGTCGCCGGCCTTGTAGCCCAGCTCAGTGTAGGCGGGCTGGACATGGATGGGGATGGGGTAATGGAGGCCGGAGGCAATGCCCTTGCTTTTGAGGTGTTCCATCAGCGCCTCGCGGTTGTGGACGCGAATGACGTAGAGGTGGAAGATATGCTCGGCATAGGCCGGCGTCAACGGGGTAATCAGCGGCAAATCGCGCAGCAGATCATTGTAGGTGGCGGCGGCGCGGCGGCGGCTGGCGTTCCAGTCGTCCAGGTGGGGCAGCTTGACCTTGAGGACGGCGGCCTGCATGGTGTCCAGGCGATGGTTGAAGCCTTTGACCTCGTGGTAGTACTTGACCTTCTGGCCGATGTTGCGCAGCAGGCGAATCTTTTCGGCGATTTCGTCGCTGTTGGTGGCGACGGCGCCGCCGTCGCCATAAGCGCCGAGGTTCTTGCCGGGGTAGAAGCTAAAGCCGGCCGCGTCGGCCAAGCTGCCGACCATGCGCCCTTTGTAGCGCGCGCCGGCGGCCTGGGCGGCGTCTTCGAAGACATAGAGGCCGCGCTTGCGGGCGATGGCCAGAATGGGGTCCATATCGACCGGCTGGCCGTAGAGATGAACGGGCATGATGGCGCGCGTGCGCGGCGTGATGGCCGCTTCGATCTTGGCCGGGTCGATGTTGTACGTTTCCGGGTCGATATCGACCAGCACCGGCGTCGCCCCGGCATTGGAGATAGCCAGCGTCGTGGCGATGAAGGTGTTGGCGACGGTGATGACCTCGTCGCCCGGGCCGATGCCATAGGCGCGGATGATCATCTCCAGAGCGGAGTAGCCGGAGTCGACGCCGATGACGTGGCGCACGCCGCAGTAATCGGCGAAGGCGCGCTCGAATTCGGCCACAGCGCCGCCAAGGACGAAGTCGCCGCGCTTCATGACGGCCAGCACGGCCGCGTCTAGCTCTTCCTTAAGGCTCTGATACTGTGTCTGCAAGTCAACAAAGGGGATGTTCATGGTTGTCCTTTTCCTGGACACAATGTCTTTTAGGCGAATTGGGTGGACGGTGTCCAGGGCGTTAACGTGATCCGTCGAGCATGACCGCCTGGGCTATGCAGGCGAACCGGCTCTGAAAGCACGGTCGGCCTCTTCGAGCTTGAGCCGCAATTGCTCCTGCAAGTCCCGCGCCAACACGGTATCGGTTGCGTAGCGATTGTCCAATTCGTCCGGGTCGTTGTCGAGATTAAACAGTTCGTAGTAGCTTTCGCCGGACGAGAGGCCCTTATAGCCAAAGTACTGCACCAGCTTATGGGGGCCGCGATGGAGCGCCACTGTACCGATAGTGAGCGGCGCGAAGGCGTTGTTGCGCTTGGCCTCGACGCCATAGATATCGCGGTCGGCCGAGACGGAGGGGCCGCCGAACGTGGGCATGATCACGCCCTCAGCCATCTCGGGGATCGGCTGTCCGGTCAGGTGCAGCAGCGTCGGCAGAAGATCGACCGCGCTGGTATGTTCGTAGATATCGACGCGCTCCGTCTGGCCGGGCTTCCAGACCATCATGGGCACGTGCAGCAGGGAATCGTAGAGCACCGAGGTGGTATGGCCGCGGATGCCGCGCTCGAACAGCTCGCCGTGGTCGGAGGTCAGGATGAGATAGGTGTTCTCCAGCGCGCCGCTTTTCTCCAGCAGGTCAAAGAGGCGAGCGAACTCAGCATCGACGTAGGCGACATATTCATCGTAGAAGCGACGCCATTCGTTGAGCTTCTGTTGCGGCACGGCCTCATCATCGAGCGGGTTCTTGGGTTTCTCAACCGGCTGCCAGCCATCCTGGAAAATATCGACGAACTCGCGTCGCGTTGTATAGGGCGCGTGCGGCGGCCAGAGATGGATGTAGCTGAAGGTGGGCGTCGGGTAGGACGTGGCCAGCTCAGCGACCCAATCGATGGCGTCTTCGACGGTGTAGAGGCCATAGAGCATGTCGGCGTCGTCTTCCGGCACGCCGCGCGGGAACATCTCGGCATATTGGCGCTCGTACTCGTTGCGCGTCATGGTGGCCCGTAGGCTGCGGAACATGTCGAGGTAGATGGAGCTGGGCGGCAAATTCAGGCCACTGATGAGCCGCTCGGCGTTGATGGCCACGGGATAGTCGTTGGCAAAGCGGACATCGCTCCAAAGGCCATCCATCTTGACTAACTCGCGCCGGGGCTTCAACTCATCGATTGGACGCCGGAACTGGTGTAGGAGGGACGAGGCCAGGGGGTTGTGGGTGTAGGCGACCTTGTAATAGGTGTCCGGCAACAGGTTGAAGATGTTATTGGCGGCGACGCGTGGCAGGGCGTGGCCGTAGGTCTGGATGGAGCGATGCGTCCATGGGTATAGACCGGTCAGAAGGGAGGCCGTGCCCGGCGAGGTGAAGCTGCCGGCGGCGTAGTGGTTGTGAAAGACGGTCGCCTTCTCGGCCAGGCGGGTCAGGTTGGGCGCGGTATCGCGCCGGTAGCCCTCAGTAGCCAGGTGGTTGGCCGAGAACGTGTCGAAGACCATAATCAGGATGTTCGGCGGTTTGGCGGTCGTTCCGTCGTCCGTCTGCTGCGCCAGTTGTCGCGTGGCGGGAATCACCAGTTGCGGGATGGCCAGCTTGACGAACGGCAGCGTGCCTAAAGAGATGAGGAACTCTCTACGGGTTAGTTTCGGCATGGTAGTGCTCTTAGGACAACGAATGCGGCTTTAGGCCGTGAGGTTACGGACGGCGACGATGATCACCCCTACAAGCGCGAAGAAGCTGTACAGGAGCGCCAACGGCACGAGACGATCGAGCACGCTGGCAATGAGGCGGGTCAGGCGATCGCTGCGCCGGATGACGATGGTGGCGGCGATCATGAGAAGAACATAGATCGCCAGGGCGATGGCGGTTTTGGTCAGATTGCCGCGCACGATGGCGACTTCTTGCGTGAAGTTCAGGTAGATCAGCAGGATGGTGGTCAGCAAGAAGTAAGCCGCCGTCAGCGGGATGGTCTTGTTGCTGTGCCAGCGCGCCGGCACGAGCAGGAGGATGACCATTACAATGGCAAAGACGATGATCGTCTCCAGCAGAGCGTAGGCCAGCACATAGGCAGCCACGCCCACGGTATCCCACAGACTGAGCCGCAGGATGTACTGAGACGCATAGCCTACAAGAAGCCCAATGGCCCAGGCGAATATGGGCAGGGAGACAGCGGCAAACAACGCCAGGACGTCACCCCGCGAGCGGAAGCGATTCTTAAAGATAGCCAAGGCTTCTTAGCCTCTCTTCGATGGCCCGCTCGTCCTCATCACCACTAGAAGTAGGCGGCGGGGTGGACTGGCTATCGTCAGGTTGCGTGCCGATGGAAAGGGCGGGGATGTCGCGATAGGATGGGCTGGGGAAGTCAGCCAGCGCGGCGGCATTGGTGAACAGGACGCCGGGAACGGCGGTCGGGTCGATGCAGTGGTCAGCGCCCCAGTGGTCGCGGTTAGGCTCCAGGGGTTGGGCCTCCCACTCGCCCAGGCCCGTCTGGGCCGAGGCGCGGAAGCCGGGTGCAAAGCCGACGACAAGGTCCGGCCCATAGCTGGCCAGCGGGCCGTCGAAGGCCTCGTGCTGGTGCCAGACATGGCCGACGACCTGGCGGCCGCGCTCGTCGCGCCATTGCAGCAGGCCGTCGCGGATGCGGTTGGCGACGGCTTCTTTTTCATCCGGCGAGACGCTGCCCTGTCCCTCGCGTCCGGCCAGGTTCAGGTAGATGCTGTTCAGGCCAATGGCATAGGCTTGCGTGCGCGACCAGTTGGCCATCATCATGCTGCCTTTGCCGCCCGTGCCCGACGGGGCGATCATGTAGTTATTATCGAGCAGCCAGCGATTCAGATGCACCTTCGTGTCGAACTGGGAAAAGCCGTGGTCAGACAGGATGATGATCTTGGTCTTGTTCAGCAGATCGCGCTGCCGCAGCCGTGCCTCGATGCGGCCAACAAGCGCGTCCATGTCTTCATACCATTGTTCGATCACGTCCATACGGTCGCGGAAGAACATATGCTGGATGCGGTCGAGCGTATCGAAGACGCAGCCGAGGACGCCCTGGTTGAAGCGATCGAGCTGGTGCATGAGCACGTTCTCGCGCAGCCGGTCGACGTTCTTGCACAGGGCGAGGAACTGCTCGTCGGTAATGCAGCCGTCTTCCAGGGCGGTGGTGTCCTGGGGCCAGCCGATGGTGTAGAAGGGGCCGCAGTCTTTCCACACCTGGCCGACGAAGTCGCGCGGCGTGCCATAGGGCCACGGCGAGGCCAGGGGATGAATGTTGAGCGGAAAGACGTAGAGAGCCACATCGGGGCCGTTCTGCACCAGGATGACCTGAGTGACGGCTTTAATCGACAAGATCATGCTGACCTTGAACGACAGTTCGAACAAGGGGCTCCACTGGCCCACCTGCAAGTCAAATGTCTGCTTGCCGATGGAGACGCGGGCGGCCGTGGCCGAGGCCGGCTCGATGCGGACGTCGAGAGTGGACGGTTCCAGGCCGGCCTTGCCCTTGCGCATGGGGCCGGCAAGCTGAGCACAGTAGGCCTTGCCGTTCTTCTCGAGGGCAACGACGGGCGTCTTGCGGCCGTTGTCGCTGTAGTCGGGTTTGGTGGTGAAGTAGACGCCGACGCCCAGGCGACCGAGAAGGTCGGGCGTGCCCAGCCCGGGCAAGGTATGCACCAGGGACTTCAGGCGGGCGGGGAACATGGCCGGCCACCATAGGGCGGTGGCCGGCTGGCCCATATCCACGGTCTGCTCGAAGATCGTCTTGGCGTTATAGGGTTCCGCGAACTGTGTGCCCGCCAGGCCGGGCTTGGTGGGCAAGAGCGAAACGTTCAACGCGTAGTTGGCCGGGTTGCGATGAACGAAGTCAAACATGCCGTGGCCACCGGGGTTAAGGCCCGTGGCAATGCTTGTCCAGGAGACTTCGCTTTGCGGCGGATTGGACACCTTGAAGCGGGTATAGCTGTTCTTAGCCACATACTTACCCAGATGTGGCATCCGGCCAGCATTGTGCAACCGCTCAAAAGTGACCGGGTCGAAAGCGTCTAGGCCAATAATCAGTACGCGCATCGTTGGGTCTCGGTAAATCCGGCCGAAGCCGGTCTAATCTTGTTCAGCCGTCAGCTTACTTCAGGGCCTTGGCGGGCTTGTCGTCTTCGTCGTCTTCGTCGGTGACATCATCCATCTGCGTCAGCAGCATGTTGCTGTCATCGGACGCGGTGTCGGTGTTGTTGCTGCCCCGGTTAAAGAGCATTTTGATCCTGTTGGAGAACAGGAAGATCAAGCCGGACGCCATTGTGACAATGACGGCCAGAACCTGGAAGAGCATGCCGCCAGTGCTGGGGTCAATATAGCCCCGTGGCGCCGCGTAGGCGGCCTGGATGCTGGCGATCAGCGCGATCAACAACGTCTCGACAACGATCACACTCCGAACCTTCCGTGACATTTCGTACCTCCGACTTATACCTGTCTTCTACAGTGGCTATCCCCGGCAACAATCCAACCGGATGGCAGTCTTCGTCGTTTGCATCGCGCCATTCGCGGGCTGGTTTTGGACACGCAGTAGAGTAGCGCCCCAAGAGCGTATCCGAATTCTTCTGAAGAATAGGAGGGTGACCTTACGAACCACCTTACAGATAAGACAGGGTGAATATCCGCTTTACCAGAGAGGGAACGCAGCGCCGGCGCGGGCAACTCTGTAGCGGGGTGCGCTCAGCTCCGGCCCGCTGGTCACGTCAGGCTTGACTTGGTGCAGGAGAAAGGAGCGATCGTGGGGGAAGGGAACAGCCGCCCCCAGCGAACCCAGCCGGCGCAGTTCGCGCCGTTGCCAGCCACGTTGCCGGCCTCGTTTTCAAGGGGCAAGGGGCGAGGTGGCCGGGTATGGTGTCCGCTGGCGGGCGGCTGATTGGAAAACAGGGCGCTTAGTGCGCGCCGCAATGGTTCTTCAGGCCATTGACGTAGGCCTTTTCGCCCGGGTGCAGGGGGCAGTCGATGTCGTCCACAGTGGTGGCCACGCGCGCCGGGTTGCCATAGACGACGGCGTGCGGCGGCACGTCTTTGGTGACGACTGACCCCGCGCCGACGAGGGCGTATTCGCCCACGGTGACGCCGGGTAGGATGGTGACGTTGACGCCGATGCGCGCGCCACGCTTGATGGTTGGGCCGCCGGCGTGGGTACATTCGGCGCAGAGGGGGCGCATGTCGTTGGCGATGGTCACGCCGGGAGCCAGGAAGGCGTCGTCTTCGATGGTGGTGAACTGGGCCACGTAGACGTTGCTATGAATTTTGACGTTGTTGCCGATGCGGCAGCCGTAGTCGATGACTGAGTTGCTCCAGATGCCGACGTTGTCGCCGATGACATTCTCTTCGCGGATGACGACGTTGTGGCCTGTTTGCAGGCCGCGGCCGATGGTTGTGCCGACGTAGACGACCGTGCCGGAGCGCAGGTGGGCGTCGCGGCCGATGCGCAGGGCGCGGTCGGCGATGGGCCGGCCGGTGGGGTAGCCGATGGCAACCGACTCGTCGACCGACTCCGGCTCTTCCATGATGACGGGTTCGACTGAGCTAAGCATGGACGAGTTCCTTTTCGGCTTCCGGCCGGCTCTGGGGGTGGCCGTTGGTGGACACGGCGACGGCTTGCCCGCCCAGGTGCAAAGACTGCTGCGCCGCCTCGACGACCTGGACGATGCGCAGGCCATTCAGGCCATCGGTGCGCGGGCGCTTGCCTTCGTTGATGCAGTCCAGGAAGTGCTGGCACTGCACGCGCAACGGTTCCTCGAAGCGGATGTAGGGGCTGACCACGTCGCCGTAGTGATAGGCAAAGCTGAACTCGCCAAACGTGTCGGTGTGGCGAATAGCCTTGACGCCCTTGTCGTAGATTTTCAGCTTTTCCAGAGGCTCGACGTCGTCGTAGATGACCATCTTTTTGCTGCCGACGACGGTAATGCGCCGCTGCTTTGACGGGTCGAGCCAGCTGGAGCGGATATGGGCCAGGACGTTGTTGGGGAAGGTCAGCGTGGTATAGGCCACGTCTTCGATGCCCTCTTGCACACAACTGGAGGCATGGGTGCTGACGCTGACCGGGTCGGCCCCCAGCAGATAGCGCAGGATGGAGATGTCGTGGGGGGCCAGGTCCCAGATGACGTTGGCCTTGGTCTGGAAGAGGCCCAGGCTGGCGCGGATGGCGTCGATGTAGTAGATGTCGCCCAGTTCGCCGCTCTGGATCATCTGTTTCAGGGCGCGGACGGCGGGGTTATATTCGAAGGTGTGGCCGACCATCAGGATGCGGTTGGCGGCCTCGGCCGCGCGGAGGAGGTCGATGGCGTCTTCGCTATTCAGGGTGATGGGCTTCTCGACCAGGACGTGCAGGCCGTGCTCCAGGCAATCGCGGGCGATGGCGTGGTGGGTGGCCGGCGGGGTGGCAATGACCACCGCGTCCAGGTTCATGTCGAACATCTCGCGGTAGTCGCGGACTGCGTGTTCGATCTGCGGGAAGCGCTGGCGCATGCGGTTCATCGGCTCGGCCTGGAGGTCGGAGACGACGACGACGTTTGCGCCGGGGATTTCGACGAAGTTGCGAATAAGGTTTGGGCCCCAATAGCCGCAGCCAATGGCGCCGATGCGGAGATCGGTCATGTTAGCGAGCACCTTTGCCGTTCGTAACTGCTGTAACGGTCATGATGATGATTTTGATATCCAGCCATAGCGTTTGCTGCTGGATGTATTCTACGTCCAGGCGCACCATTTCCTCAAAACTGGTCGCGCTACGCCCCTTGACCTGCCACCAACCGGTCAGACCGGGGATGGTGCGCAGCCGGTCGTGGTGGTGGGGCTGGTAGAGATCGACTTCGTAGGGGATGGGCGGGCGCGGGCCGACCAGGCTCATGTGGCCCAGCAACACGTTCCAGAGCTGGGGCAACTCGTCGAGGCTGGTCTTGCGCAGGAAGCTGCCGACGCGCGTGACGCGCGGATCGGCCACCAGCTTGTACTTAGCGTCTTCGGCCTGCTGGGCCGATTGCAGGTCGGCCATGCGCTTATCATCGCCAGCAATGTAGGCTTCGATGAACTGGCGATGGAGGGTTGACTTGGCGTCGGTGCGCATGGTGCGGAATTTATAGATGGTGAAGGGGACTTCCTCCCAAATCACCTGGCCATTATGCACCCGGCGGCGCGCCGTGACGCGCTCCTGACGGAAGATGGCCGGGCCGGGCGAATCCCATTTGATCAGCAGGGCAATGAAGGCCATCAGGGGCAGCAGGAAGACCAACGACAAGACGACGACGAGCAAGTCCATCGCCCGCTTGGCGATGAAGTAGGCCTCGCCTGTTGTAGCCTGGTGAGCGCCGATCGCCGGACCGGCTGACCACTGTAACACTTTTTGCTCTTCCATTGCGCCAGTTTCCTCTTTTACAGGAGATTCCAATACATTGCTCGTCGCTGTGGGCACGCTCATTGCGCTCTCCACCCTTAATAACATCGGAAACTTACGAATGCCCTAACGGTTCTTTCACGGCTTAGCCCATGGGTTGGACTTGAGCCTATAGTAGGCGGCGCACCTTACGGCCTGAGTTAAGGGTGAAGAGGCCCTTTTTCGCCCAAACGAGGATATTTTTACATTCCGAGGTGTTGTAATAGCTCAATAATACTTGTGTCAGTTCGATTCACTCTTTATAATGCGATCATCAACTGTCCTCTGTGCCAGACGGTTTTGGAGGATGGGAAAACGGAGTAGTACCCGAATTGCATAAGTGATGGTGTCCGCACCGGGCATGGCGGCGATTGTGTTTGTGTTCCCAATCGCCGGCAGCTGGTGCATGACGCCGCGCAACCCGCGGCCGGTTTTGGGCCGCCAGGGAAGAGGATCTGTTATGGGCACAACTTACTATGTCTCCGCCGCCAACGGAAACAACAACTATCCCGGAACCGACCCGGCCCAACCTTTGCGCACCCTCCAGGCGGCTGTCAACAAACTACAAGCGGGCGATAGTGTCAGCATCCGCGGCGGTGTCTATGCCGAGCGAGTCTACATCCAGAAGCCGGGCACGGCCGAGTTGCCGATCCGGCTGGCAGCCTACGAAGGCGAGCAGCCCATCCTCGACGGGGCCGGGCTAAGCATTGCCGAGGACGCGGCGCTGGTCGTCATCCACCAGAGCCAGGATATTACGTTGAGCGGCCTGACCATCCGCAACTCCAGCGGCCGCGGCCTGGTCATCACTCAATCGAGCCGCGTCACCGCCAGCGGCTGCACCATTGAGACATGCTTCGCGGGCGGCCTACAGGCCATTCAGGACGACAATTTGCTGGTCGAGAAGTGCGTCATCCACGACTGCGCCCGCCGGTTCATGGCCCACGGCCCGGGGCGTCAGAACATTGCTCTGCTGGTACAGCGCAGCAGCGATGTGGAACTGCGCGAGAACCGGGTTTATGAAAACTCCGACCAGGGCATTGTCGTGGCTATTGGCTGCCAGCGGGTTAGCGTGGCGCACAACACCTGCTACGACAACCGCAACGGCCAGATCGACGTCGTCTCGGCCCACGATGTCACCATCGACAGCAATCTGTGCTACCACACCGGGCGGGCGGAGTTTCTGAACCTGACGGGCCAGCGCGGCCCGGGCATCACCAAGGGTGATCTTGCGCCCTACCGCGACGGCGGCACGTGGCACACACGCAACGTGCAGGTCAGCAACAACATCGTCGTCGGCTGCGGCGTGGGCTTTCAGACGAGCCAGGGCGCGGGCCGGCTGAGCAGCTTCCGGCTGGCCCACAACACCATCCTGAACAGCACGCTCGAAGCCATTCACGTCG
>WBZV01001035.1_pt1 | contig 12496 bp, 18 predicted proteins | sample 5204221 | NCBI WGS metagenome assembly WBZV01 (sample SAMN12344360, study PRJNA552823) | activated sludge metagenome | biome: Activated sludge suspended growth; feature: Nitrification reactor; material: Wastewater; isolation source: activated sludge from nitrification reactor of wastewater...
TAGAGTGATGGGCTTCACGACGATGGGAGCGGATTCGATGATCAAGCATTCACTGGCCCTGCTGCTGGCCGCAGCGGCGACGCACGCCGGCGCGCAAGATGCCTGGGTGGCCGAGGCGCGCCAGGTCGCGAGCTCGGTGCCGCCCAAGCTGCTTGCCGTGCTGACCGCCGAGATCGAGCGCAGCGGGCCGGCCGGCGCCATCACCACCTGCCGCGACGAAGCGCCCAAGCTGGCTCGCGCCGCCTCGCAGGACAGCGGCTGGGCCGTGCGCCGCGTCTCGCTGCGCGAGCGCAACCCCAAGGCCGTGCCCGACGATTGGGAACGCGCCGCGCTGGAAGACTTCGACCGCCGCGCCGCGGCCGGCGAGAAGCCCGCCACGCTGGAGCGCGCCGAAGTCGTGCAGCAGCAGGGCCGCGCGGTGATGCGCTACATGCGCGCCCTGCCGGTGATCGAGCTGTGCACCGGCTGCCACGGCACGGCCGATCGCATCAGCCCGGCCGTCAAGGAACGCCTCGCCGAGCTCTACCCGCAGGACAAGGCCACCGGCTACAGCCTCGGCCAGATCCGCGGCGCGATGACGATCAGCAAGCCGCTGCCCTGAGCAGCGCGTCGATCGGCCGGGCCGCGCCCGCGCCGTGCTCGCGCCACAGGCCCAGTGCCTGCTCGGCCACCTCGGCGAAGTGGCGCTCGCCTGCAGTGCAGGCGCGTGCCAGCGCCGCCGTGCCCAGGCCATCGCACCAGGCGCGATACGCGTCGGCGAGGCCGGGGAAGAGCTGGCGCCGCACGCCGTCGTAGCCGGCGAACCAGAAGTGCAGCGAGACCGCCTCGTCGCGTTCCAGCAGCGCGGGCAGCGTAGTGCCCAGGTCGGCCAGGTGATCGCGCACGGCGCGCAGCAGCAGCTCGGTGCGGCGATCGTCCAGCGCCAGCAGCATCTCGCCCCAGGCGGGGCCGAGACGGCGGCCGGCGCGGTGCTCGCCGATCTCGTGCAGGATCAGCGTCTCGGCCTGCTCGTCGAGCATGCGCGGCAGGCCGGCGAGAAAGTCGCGCTCCAGGTCGTAGGCCTGCGCCACCGCCTTGAAGGGGCCGTCGGCGCGCTTCAGGCCGAAGACCTCGAATTTCTCCCACAGCCAGCGCGCCATCGCTTCGCGGCGCAGCACGATGGTGTCGCCGGCCAGCACCGCCGGCGGCGCGAACAGGCCGCGCGCCCATTCGCGGCCGCACAGCTGCACGCGCAGGCCCTCGGCTTCGATGGCGCGCAACTCGATCAGCTCGGCGAGAAAGAAGCCAGGCCGCCGCGCCCCGGCCCAGCCGGCGCCGTAGACCAGGCCTTGCGCCTGCAGCTGCGCGTTGAGCGGCGCAGTCTCGAAGGGCTCGCCGCCCGCGTCGTCGACACCTTCGAGCGGCAGGCGCAGGAATTCGCGCGCTTCCAGCTCCGCCCACAGCGCCTCGCGCTGCGCGATCCAGGCGCCGACCTCGGCGCGCTGCAGCGGCGCATTCAGCGGCAGGCCGCGCTCCCAGCGGTGGAACTCGCGCATCTGCAGCAGGAAGGTGCACAGGCTCAGGTCCTGCGCATGGCGTGCATCGGCGATGTGGCAGTTGGTCTGCACCGCCTCCAGCAGTGCGCCGCTCGGGCGCGTCACGGCCCGGGCCCCCGGTAGCGGCGGCGCGGCTGCCAGGCCGCCATCGCCAGCACCATGGGCTGCCAGGGCAGATCCATCAGGCTGCCGTGGCGCTCCTGCGCCAGGCCGACCAGCGCATGCACGTCGGCCTGCGGCTGCGCCTGCAGCTGCACGCGCAGCGCCGCGAGGCCGCCGCATTGCAGCTGCAGCGCCTTGGCATGCACCAGCGGTGCCGGCGGCCGCGGCAGGCGCAGCGCGAAGGCGGCGCGCTCGCGCATCAGTGCGGCCAGCGTGCCGCAGTTGACGCGCGCCACCGGCGAGGCGCACACCAGCGCATCACCCTCGCCGACCGACTGCCGCTGCGCCAGCTCGCAGCGCGCTGCGTGCGCCAGCAGCGCCTTGGTGAAGACGCAGGCCGCCGCACCGTGGCAGCACGAGCTTGCGCAGGCACCGGGGTCGTCCATCGTGTCGAACTCAATCGTCGCCCGAAGGGCCGGCCTCGCGCACCTGGCTCAGCAGGTCTTCGGCCTGCAGCTCGTTCTCGGCGAACATCACCTTGACCTTGCCGGGCGTGCCCGGCGCATCGGCGGCGCGCAGCGCCTTGGCCTGCGCCGACGCCTCGGCGAAGCGCTCGAACTGGTCGAGCTTCTTCAGCACGCCCAGCGGCTGGATGCGGTAGAGGTAGTAGGGCATGCGAACCTCAGAGGTAGCTCTTGGAAGCGCGCCGGCGACCCGGGCGCGATTTCTGGATCACCACGCCGCGCACCGCGGCGAGATCGGGCAGCGGCCGCGATGCGAACGCCGGGTTGAGCGCATGCAGCGCCCAGCGCTCGCCCTCGCGGCGCAGTTGGCGGAAGATCCACTCGCCGTCGAGCTGCGCGAGCACGAAGCTGCCGTCACGCAGCGCGCCCTCGGGCTCGATGACGATGATCTCGCCCTCCTCGAACTCGGGCGCCATGCTCTGCCCGAGCACCTGCAAGGCGAACACCTCGGCGCCAGCGCAATCACTCATGCGACCACCTCCGCGTGGATCTGCCCGGCCGGCACGCCACCCGCGCGCAGTTCGTCGTGGAGCGCTTGCACGAAGGCCTGCGGCCCGGCGAGGTAGAAGTCGCAGGCGATGTCGAACAGGTCGGCGCGCATCGCCTGCGCCATCTGGCGCGCGCCGGCGGCCGGGTCGCTGTGGTAGGCGAGCTGGTGCTCGAAGCTGTCCAGCGCGGCCGACCACGCGCGGCACTGGTTGGCCATGAAGTGGCCGTCGGGCCGCGTCGCCAGCCAGAACAGCGACAGCGAGGGCGCCTCGTCGCGCGCCAGCGCATGCTCGATCAGGCTCTTCACCGGCGCGAAGCCGAGGTCGCAGGCGGCGAAGACCAGCGGCCGCTCGCTGCTCTCGAGCACGAAGTCGCCCTGCGGGCCCCACAGGTCGACGGCATCGCCGGGGCGCAGGGCGCCGGCGAAGACCTGGCACGCGAAGGCGTCGTTCTCGTCGCGGCCGACGATGAAGTGCAGGTTGCGGTCGTCGCAGGGGCAGCTGGCCACCGGCAGCGTGCGGTGCAGGTCGTCGCCTTCCTCGCGGCCGCTCAGGGCCAGCGTCACCGACTGGCCGGCGAGGAAGCGCAGGCGGTGGCTGCGCGGCGTCTGCAGGTGCAGCGCGCGCGTGTCGGGCGCCAGCTCGCGCACCTGGCGCAGCGTGGTGACGATCTGCTGCGGCGCGATGTCCTGCGGGCCGCTCGCCTCCAGCGTCTCCAGCGTGAGCTCGCTGCTCGCCGCCGTGTGGGCGCACAGCAGCGTGTAGCCCTGCGCCTTCTCGGCTTCGGAGAGCGGGTAGTCGGTGTGCTGCACGCGCGCCACCGCGCCATCGATCACGCGCACCTTGCACATGCCGCAGCTGCCGTTGCCGCAGCCGTAGTTGAGCTTGAGGCCGGCGCGCAGCCCGGCCTGCAGCAGCGTGTCGTGGCCCTCCACGACGAACTGGTGGCCGCTCGGGCGCACCGTCACCTGCGCACTCATCACCTTGAGCATGTCGTCCATGATGTCCAGCGGATCGACGGCCTCGGTGGCCAGCACGCGCGCCAGGCCCGTCGTCGCCTGGCCCGCCAGCCGCTGCAGGCCGACGTCGTCGGGCGCGGCCTGCGATTGCGCGCGCGCCGCGTCGCGCAGCTCCAGCACCAGCGCGTGGTAGCGCTGCAGGTGGCGGCGCAACTCGGCGAGCTCCTGGCTCTGGCGGAAGAGGCGCTGCGCCAGCACCTCCTGGCTGGGCAAGAGGCGCTCACGCACGCGCCGCGCGAAGGCCTGTTCCTTGATCGCCGCGACCTGCTCGCTGGCGCCGCCCTCGGGCTCCAGCTGCGCCTGCGGGTACAGGCGCAGCAGCGCCTCGGTGGACACCAGCCCGTCGCTGATGGGCAGCTCGCCGCTGCGCACGCGCTGCTGCAGCACGCCGCGCGACACGCCGACCAGATGGGCGGCGCGCCAGACGGTGAGCCATTGCGACACGCGGCCTACTCCGAAGCGATGCGGTCGAGGAAGCGCGCGCGATACAGCAGGCGCGGCGCGGCGGGGTCGTCGGTGAAGCCTTCGCGGTCGTGCAGCACGTTGTTGCACACCAGGCCCATGCCGGCTTCGAGCCGGCCCTGCAGAACGAAGGGCGAGGTGGCGAGCACGCCGCGCAGCGCCGCCACCGCGGCCTGCGTCGCCGCATCGTCCTTCCACGCGATGCTGCGCGTGCGCGCGGTGTAGCGCATGTGCAGCCGGCCCTCGGCGTCGAGGCTGAAGACCGGCCCGCCCTGCTCGGGACGCGCCACGCCGTCGTCGTCGGTGCGCGCAGGGATGCTCATCGCATCGGGGGCGGCGAGCGCCTGCACGTGAACCGGGGCCAGATCACGCAGCGCGATCCAGGCGAGCTCGTGGTCGAGCAGGCGATTCGCGCCACCGAGCGCGGCCGGCCGCACGCAGTGCAGCACCATGGCGCGGATGCGGCGTTCGGCCGGGTGGTAGTAGCCGTCGGTGTGCCACTGGATGGCGCGGTTGGTGTAGGGGATGAAGGCCGCGGCCGGGCCGGCGCCGGCGCGCACGGTGATCGGCGAGATGCCGTCTTCGTCGGCCAGCCAGTTGGCATCCAGCCGCTCGAGGCCGAGCTGGCGGCCGAGCGCGCGCGGCAGCGACGGATCGGCGCCGCCCGGCGTGGTGCGGTAGATCGCCATGTTGAAGCGCGCGCAGCGTTGCAGCAGCGCCTTGCGCTCGTGCTCGCTGAGCGCGAACGGGTCGCGCACGTCCACCACCAGCGCGGCGAGGCTGAGTGGCGCATCGGCCAGCTTGGCCTCGCGCCAGGCGCGGTAGGCACGTTCATCGTCGAGGTCGAAAGGGCCGCCGCTCGAGCCAAGCGGACGCCGCGGAACCGGCTTCGCCGGGCCGCTGGCGGCGCCCCCCTGGGGGGGAGCGCCGAAGGCGCTACGGGGGGGGGTCATCTCACTCTCCGCTCATCGATTCGCGCCGCGCACGCCGCGGCTCGCTGGAGAACACGCCGTCCATCGAGCGCTGCAGCATGCCCACCGCCTCGGGCACCTCGACGGCCATCACCTGGTCGAGCACCCAGCGCCTGTCTTTCTCCGGCAGCAGCGGCTCGAGGCGGTGGCCGAGGTAGCGCACGAAGGCGAAGTCGGGGCCCTCGGCCTCGCTCCAGCCGAACTCGGCGTAGTGACCCGACAGCAGGTTGAACTGCTCGAGAAAACGCTCGGCGTAGCTCGCGCCCCCTTCCAGCGCACCGAGCAGGTCGGATTCGTTCTCGTCGAGGATCTCGGCGGCGCGCAGCACCAGCGCGCGCGTGAAGGGCGTGCGGCCTTCGCCACCGAGCCGCGCATAGGCGATGCGGTCGGCGCCGGCGAGCAGGAATACCAGCAGCTCGCGCAGCACGCCGAAGTAGGCCGGCCCGGCGTCGATGTCGAAGCCCGCCTCGCGCAAGCGCTTGATCACGTGGCTGCCCACGCGCCAGGCGATGAAGGCGATCGCGCTGCCGGTCTGCGCCGGGTTCCTGGCCTGCTCGGGCTTGAACCAGTGGGCCTTGAGGCGCGGGGGCGTGGCCATGCGAAGGCTCAATATCCGCCCTTGCCGAGCGGCTGCGGCAGGCCGGCGACCTTGCACGCCTGCTTGGCCGGGCCGACCGGGAAGAGGTCGTAGAGCGATTTGCTGTCGCAGCCGGGCAGGATGTCGGCCAGGCCCTTGAGCATGTTGCGAAAGTTGGGCGTGTGGCCGTGCTCGCGGTACTCGTCGCGCAGGTAGCGCACGACCTTCCAGTGGTCTTCGCTCAGCGTGATGTTCTCGGCGGCGGCGATCACGGGCACGACGGCGTCGTCGAAATCCGCTTCGAGCAGATAGCCCTGGTCGTCGGTTTCGAGTTCGCGGCCATTGACGGTGTAGCTCATCGTTGCTGTCTCTCCTGTCGTCTCACTCGATCTCGCCGACCGCGGCGGCCGACTTGTGCGGCACGAAGACGCCGCAGCCCATCAGGCGGTGCGCGCCCAGGCCGTGCTCGAGCACGCGCAGCGCCGCCGCCTCGCGCAGCCCGTGCAGCATCAGGCTGTAGCCGTGCAGCGTGCGCAGCGGGCCGCGCACGTGTCGTTCGCGGCCGCAGATGCGCTGGCAGCGCACTTCCAGCTGCGCCAGCTCGGCGCCCATCGCTTCGAGAAAGCCGGCCTCGTCAGCCTCGCCCGCGTCGACGAAATGGGCATACAGGGTGCCGTGCGGCAGCAGCTCGCGCGCCTGCGGCTGGCCGAGCTGCAGCTCGTGGCCGGCCACCACCAGCGTGCGCCCGGCCAGCGCGCGGGCCGCGTCGCCCGACTCGCGCGACACGCGCAGCACCAGCCGCGAGCGCGCCGAGAGCAGCGCCGGCTCGCCCGAACCGTGCACCAGCTTGACCGGGTGCACCGCCGCGAGCGCATCCTCGGCCAGCGCCGGCAGCGCCGCGCTCAAGGCCTGCGCCAGCGCCCAGTGGTGGTCGCGCGGCAGCGCGCGGCCTTGCAGCGGGAAGGCCAGGTCGAGCATCGTGGCCGCGTCAGCCATCACGAAGCGCCTCCTGCGCTTCCGCCCAGCGCAACAAGGCCCGCCCCCACTCGGCGGCGGTCTGCGCATCGACCTCGAACACGGTGAAGCGACTCTTCTCGCGGATGCGCGTACGCAGCAGGCTCATGCCGCCGCCTTCGTAGTCGATCTGCTGCAGCTCGATCTCCTGCCCGCCCAGGGGCACGCGCAGCTTGTCCAGCGGGGTCACGCGGGTCATCCACTTCTCCTGATCACCGGCATTGGGCGCGGCCGCGGCGCGGGGGTCTATCACCGCGGTGGGTGAGCGCCGGATAACCCATTCGGGTAGTGCCCGCGCACCCATCCGGAGTGATGGCGCGCGCACCGGGCGCTACCTAGGATGCATCCACCTCGAAGGAGACCTGCGCATGGCCAAGAAGATGCACCCGACGCCGATGCTCGACGAGCTCGAGAGCGGCCCCTGGCCCAGCTTCGTGACCGGCCTGAAGCGGCTGGCCGGCGAGAAGGACTACATGGTCGACCTGCTCGGCCAGCTCGAGACTTCCTACAAGACCAAGAAGGGCTACTGGAAGGGCGGCACGGTGGGCGTGTTCGGCTACGGCGGTGGCGTGATCCCGCGCTTCACCGAGCTGAAGGACGAGAACGACAAGCCGATGTTCCCCGACGCGGCCGAGTTCCACACCCTGCGCGTGCAGCCGCCGGCCGGCATGCACTACACCACCGAGGTGCTGCGCAAGATGTGCGACATCTGGGAGAAGCACGGCTCGGGCCTGATCGCCTTCCACGGCCAGAGCGGCGACATCATGTTCCAGGGCGCCACCACCGCCAAGGTGCAGGACGCCTTCGACGAGATCAACGAGCTGGGCTTCGACCTCGGCGGCGCCGGCCCCGCGGTGCGCACCTCGATGAGCTGCGTTGGCGCGGCGCGCTGCGAGCAGAGCTGCTACGACGAGGCCAAGGCGCACCGCCAGGTGATCAACACCTTCCTCGACGACATCCACCGCCCGGCCCTGCCCTACAAGTTCAAGTTCAAGTTCAGCGGCTGCCCGAACGACTGCATGAACTCCATCCAGCGCTCGGACATGGCCGTGATCGGCACTTGGCGCGACAACATGCGCACCGACGAGGGCCTGGCGCGCAAGTGGTTCGATGCGCACGGCATGAACGAGCTGGTCAACAACGTCATCGCGCGCTGCCCGACCAAGACCATCATGCTGAAGGAGATCAAGGACGTTGCCCGGGGCGACAAGATCTCCAGCGTGAAGATCAGCGACACCCACGCGCTGGAGATCGACAACGCCAACTGCGTGCGCTGCATGCACTGCATCAACGTGATGACCGGCGCGCTGGCCAAGGGCACCGACACCGGCGCCACCATCCTGATCGGCGGCAAGCGCACGCTCAAGATCGGCGACCTGATGGGCACCGTCGTCGTGCCCTTCCTGCCGCTCAAGACCGACGAGGACTATGACGCGCTCGTCGAGCTGGGCCAGAAGGTGATCGACTTCTTCGCCGAGAACGCGCTCGAGCACGAGCGCACCGGCGAGATGATCGAGCGCATCGGCCTCGTCAACTTCCTCGAGGGCGTGGGCATCGAGATCGACCCGAACATGGTCGCGACGCCACGCACCAACCCCTACGTTCGCACCGACGGCTGGGAAGACGAAGTCGCCCGCATCGCCGCCAAGAAATCCGCCTGAGGAGAGCCGAGAACATGGCCACGATGCGCACCCCCGTCGAGAGCGGCGTTCCGGACAACCGCCAATTCCTGCACCCGGCGCTGCTGAAGAACTACGGCAACTGGCGCTACCACGACCGGCCGCGGCCCGGCGTGCTGCACCACGTCGCGCATGGCGGCGACGAGGTGTGGAGCGTGCGCGCCGGCACGCAGCGGCAGATGGACGTGCACACCATCCGCAAGCTGTGCGACATCGCCGACCGCTACGCCGAAGGCCATGTGCGCTTCACCATCCGCAGCAACATCGAGTTCATGGTCAGCGACCCGGCCAAGGTCGAGCCGCTGATCGCCGCGCTGACGCAGGCCGGCTTCCCGGTGGGCGGCACCGGCAACTCGGTGTCGATGATCTCGCACACGCAGGGCTGGCTGCACTGCGACATCCCCGGCACCGACGCCTCGGGCGCGGTGAAGGCGCTGATGGACGAGCTCTACAGCGAGTTCGTGCGCGAGGACATGCCCAACCGCGTGCACATGTCGACGAGTTGCTGCGAGATCAACTGCGGCGGCCAGGCCGACATCGCGATCATCGTGCAGCACACCAAGCCGCCCAAGATCAACCACGACCTGGTGGCCAACGTCTGCGAGCGCCCGGCGGTGGTGGCGCGCTGCCCGGTGGCGGCGATCCGGCCGGCGCTGGTCAACGGCAAGCCTTCGCTGGAAGTCGACGAGAAGAAATGCATCTGCTGCGGCGCCTGCTACCCCCCGTGCCCGCCGATGCAGATCAACGACCCGGAGCATTCCAAGCTGGCCATCTGGGTGGGCGGCAAGAACTCCAACGCGCGCGGCAAGCCGACCTTCATGAAGATGGTCGCCAGCGGCCTGCCCAACAACCCGCCGCGCTGGCCCGAGGTGTCGGAGATCGTCAAGAAGATCCTCTACACCTACAAGGAAGACGCACGTTCCTGGGAGCGCGTGTCCGACTGGGTGGAGCGCATCGGCTGGCCGCGCTTCTTCGAGAAGTGCGACCTGCCCTTCACCAAATACCTGATCGACGACTGGCGCGGTTCGCGGGCGAACCTCAATGCCTCCACCCACATCAGGTTCTGAGATGAAGTTCGGCATCCTCGTCAGCGAAGGGCCTTATACGCACCAGGCGAGCGACAGCGCCTGGCAGTTCTGCCAGGCCGCCATCGCCCGTGGCCACGAGATCCACCGCGTCTTCTTCTATCACGACGGGGTCTACAACGCGACCCGGCTCACCGAGCCGCCGCAGGACGACCGCCACATCGTCAACCGCTGGTCGGCGCTGAAGGAGCAGCACGGCGTCGATCTGGTGGTCTGCGTCGCCGCCGCGCTGCGCCGCGGCATCAAGGACGAGGTGCTGGCGCCGGGCTTCCGCATCAGCGGCCTCGGCCAGCTGGTGGATTCGGGCATCAAGGCCGACCGCATGGTCGTCTTCGGGGACTGAGCCATGAAGAAGTTCATGTTCGTCAACCGCAAGGCGCCGTACGGCACGATCTACGCGCTCGAGAGCCTCGAGGTGGTGCTGATCGCCGCCACCTTCGACCAGGACGTGAGCCTCGTCTTCCTCGACGACGGCGTCTACGAGCTGGCCAAGGGCCAGGACACCGCCGGCATCGGCATCAAGAACCACTCCAAGACCTACCGCGCGCTCGACGGCTACGACGTCGAGAAGCTCTACGTCGAACGCGAGTCGATGGAGGCGCGCGGCCTCTCCGAAGACGACCTGATCGTCGACGTCGAGGTGCTCTCGAGCGCCGAGATGGCGGCGCTGATGGCCGAGCAGGACGTGGTCCTCAGCTTCTGACCGGGAGACAGCCTTGCTGCACATCGTCAACAAGTCGCACCGCCAGACCAGCTCGCTCGCAAGCTGCCTGCGCCTGGCCGGCGACGGCCACGCGCTGCTGCTCATCGAGGACGGCGTCTACGCCGCCACGCGCTCCGGCGCCGCATCCGCCGGGCTGGCCGAGGCCATGAAGCGCCTCAAGGTCTACGCCCTGCAGCCCGACCTCGCCGCGCGCGGCGTGGCGGCAACGCTTGCCGACGGCGTCACCGCCGTCGACTACGCCGGATTCGTCGACCTCGTCGCCGATCACCCCAACAACCAGACCTGGCTCTGATTCCCAAGGAGAAGACCATGCCCATCGAAGCCGCCGGCAAGACCTACGAGACCGACGAGGAAGGCTACCTGATCAACCTCGCCGAGTGGAACGAGGACGTGGCCAACGTCATCGCCAAGAGCGAGAACGTGGAGATGACGCCCAACCACTGGGAGGTCGTCAACTTCCTGCGCGACTACTACAACGAGTACCAGATCGCCCCGGCCGTGCGCGTGCTGACCAAGGCGATCGGCAAGCAGCTCGGGCCGGACAAGGGCAACAGCAAGTACCTCTACGAGCTGTTCCCCTACGGCCCGGCCAAGCAGGCCTGCAAGATCGCCGGCCTGCCCAAGCCCACCGGCTGCGTCTGAGCAGGCGGCACGGCGCGCGCGCGAGGCGGTTTCCATGTCGGCTCTCACCATCGCCTACGCGCTGCTGTTCTATGCGGCCACGGGGATGCTGGTCGTCGGGCTGGCGCTGCGCATCCGCCTCTACCTGCGCGCCCCCGCGCCGCTGAAGATCCCGACCACGCCGGCGCCCACCACGGGCAGCGGCGTGGCGCTGCGCATGGCGCGCGAGGTGCTCTGGTTCGAGAGCCTGTTCAAGTCGAACAAGTGGACCTGGGGCCTGGGCTGGCTGTTCCACGCGGCGCTGCTGCTGGTGCTGCTGCGCCATGTGCGCTACTTCCAGGAACCGGTGTGGACGCCCATCGTGCTGGTGCAGTTTCTCGGCACCTACGCCGGCTTCGCCATGGCCGCGGGCCTGGCCGGGCTGTGGGCGCGCCGCGTGCTGGTCGACCGCGTGCGCTACATCTCCACGCCGTCCGACCACCTGCACCTGGCGCTGCTGCTGGCCATCGCGGGCTCGGGCCTGGCGATGCGCTTCGTCGCCCACACCGACATCGTCGCGCTCAAGGCCTTCGTGCTCGGGCTGATGCGTTTCGACTGGCAGCCGCTGCCCGCCGATCCGCTGCTGCTGCTGCACCTGTCGCTGGTGATGCTGCTGATGATCGTATTCCCGATCAGCAAGCTGCTGCACGCGCCGGGGCTGTTCTTCAGCCCGACGCGCTACCAGGTCGACAACCCGCGCGAGGCGCGCCACGTGGCCGCCTGGGCCGCGGCTCTGGACAAGTAAGCGCATGGCCACCGCCGCCTTCGAAACGCCCACGCTCAAGCCCTACCCGGTGATCCCGCTGGTCGCCGAAGGGGCGATGGCGCACAGCAAGCCCTTCGTCGCCAGCGCCGCGATCCAGGGCAACATCGGCTTTCCCGGCGAGCTGGCCGAGGGCTGGGAGCAGCGCGCCATCGCCAAGATGGGCGAGCTGCTCGGCAAATACCGCAGCCTGCAGGTCTACATGGATGCCTGCGTGCACTGCGGCGCCTGCTCCGACAAGTGCCACTATTTCCTCGGCACCGGCGACCCGAAGAACATGCCGGTGGCGCGCCAGGACCTGATGCGCGCGGTCTACCGCCGCTACTTCACCTTCGCGGGCAAGCACTTCCCGAAGCTGGTGGGCGCGGTCGACCTCACGAAGGAAGTGCTGGACGACTGGTACGCCTACTACCACCAGTGCTCCGAGTGCCGGCGCTGCTCGGTGTTCTGCCCCTACGGCATCGACACCGCCGAGATCACCATGGCCGCGCGCGAGATCATGGATTCGGTGGGCCTGGGCCAGAAGTACAGCAACGAGATCATCGGCAAGGTCCACCGCATCGGCAACAACCTCGGCCTGCCCGGCCCGGCGCTGGAAGACACGCTGCTGGGCCTGGAAGAAGACGTCAAGGAAGACACCGGCGTCGACGTGCGCTACCCGCTCGACGTGCAGGGCGCCGAGGTGCTGCTCATCACGCCCAGCGCCGATTTCTTCGCCGAGCCGCATGTCGAGAGCCTGATCGGCTACGGCAAGGTCTTCCATGCCGCCGGCATCAGCTGGACGCTCTCCAGCAAGGCCAGCGAAGCCGGCAACTTCGGCATGTTCATCGGCAACTACGAGCAGCTGCGCAAGATCGCGCTGCGCATTCGCGAGGCGGCCCTCGAGCTGGGCG
>WBZV01000771.1_pt2 | contig 12483 bp, 13 predicted proteins | sample 5204221 | NCBI WGS metagenome assembly WBZV01 (sample SAMN12344360, study PRJNA552823) | activated sludge metagenome | biome: Activated sludge suspended growth; feature: Nitrification reactor; material: Wastewater; isolation source: activated sludge from nitrification reactor of wastewater...
GAGAGAAGAAATAAATACAGTTCTTGATGCTACCAATGATAACCGCTTGGCAACAGCAAAGAGCGGCTATCCATCAGAGAACAAAGATAAATTCTTACTGATCGGGCAGTCTGCAAATATCAGTAATATCCCGGTAATGGTTCCGGTACGGGCATTTGACGCCGGGCTACCAGTCGAGACAGCAGCGATTAAATTAGGTGTAGACAGTTGCTCTGTTATTTTATTGGGACGTAGAAAATGTACGAAAGCGCCATTTTTGATTAAGTGGCAGCGATGTAGACAGCCTATTAGTAGGCGATATAAACATTTTACTGCCAGGGCTGGGCGCGGACCTCCACCTGCACACAGAGCACTATTATTAGTTTATGAGTTTTTAATACTAATTGTGGTGCGTGCTGTCCGGTAGTGTGCGGCGTGATAAAGCCGGGTATATTGCTATGTATGCAGACTGTGCCGCACGGTGTCCGGTGTGATTGGTAGACGTAGGCTAATTTAGCATATCATTGTATGCAGTCAATTGTAGTACCATAGGGGGTACGATCTTTGTCTTGCACCGACAAAGCCGTAAGGCAAGATGAAAGCATCCGCGCAATGCGCAGAATGCTAACTAAACCGGCTGTCTACATGCCGGTACAGAATAAAAAGAGCCGGTACAATGCCGGTACGCATAGTATAATAGTTTATATATGACTAATAGTGAGCCGGTACAGTGGAAAAGAAAAGACGGGAAGTAAAACCGACAGTAGAGACAAAGCTAAGCCGGGAGGACTTTAAGCGGGTTGATGACCTGGCGAAGGAAGACGAAGTAAGTAAGTCGGAGCTAGTCAGGCAGGCAATTCTCTGGTATTTGGCGAATAGAGAAGAATTAAAGAATGAGCCGAGAGACAGCATGATAACTGGCTCGATAGAGGCAATGACTAACCGAGTGTGTGCGATGCTTGCCCGTCAAGGCAGGCTGATAGGGACGTTGTTTGAGCTGACGTATACGAACATGGCAGGGACGAAGGAAGGGAAAGCGGCATTTGATGCGGCGCTAACGTCGGCTAAGCAGAAGATGGCAAAGGCGGTAGAAAAGGACGAGCGCGACCTGGTGGAGGCAATGAAGCGGGCAGTAGAGGCAGCCGGAGGAAAGGCAAATGTCTGAGCTGAAAATCACTGACGACAAAGAGCGGATGCTGATACTGAGCGCATTGATAAGTCATGCGTCTAAGTGTAAGGAGACAATCAAGCTGCACAATGAAACGAAAGATGCGCTGAAACAGAACGCCATAGCACTGACAGCCGAGAAGGCTAGGAGTGAGATGGAAGAGGCTCTGACGATGATTGCCAAATACTATGGTCTGCATCTGGGCAATTCAAATTTCTATTGCTTGGACTGCGCGCCCGCTGAGGGAGAAGAGCATGACCGCATGACTGAGGCAATGTTTGCCAGGTGGAGCGAGTGTAGCAGTTGCGGCAAAGGCGCTTACTATTTCGTCGAGCCGAAAGTAAGCGGGGACTGAGTGGTAGTAGTCAAACACAAGTACATACCAGGGCGGAACCGAGGCGGCAATGTAGTGTCGATCGGCAAAGCCTTGGCACACGTCAAATACATCCAGCACCGCCCAGGACCGGACAAAGAGCGGGGTGGGCGTGAGTTGTTCGACGAAAACGGCGACCGGATAGACGCCAAAGAGATGAGAAAGGCTATAAGGGAAGCGGGCAATGACCGGGTAGTCATACACAAGCTGACACTGGCACCAGAGATAAACCCACAAGACAAAAAAGCATTTACGCGCGATGTTATGGCGAAGCTAGGGCAAGACATGGGGCGGGATTTGAAGTGGTTTGGAGTTGAGCACAACAACACCGATCACCATCATATTCATGTGGTCGTATTGGGCAAGGACCGCAATGGCACTGAGGTAAAGATAGGTCTAAAGCACATAGAAAAGGCGAAAGAACACGGAGAGAGATACCTGGAAAGGTGGCACCCACGAGAGTTAGAGAGGTCCAGGAAGGAGAGAGCCGAGAGGGAAAGAACCCGGCAGGCAGACCGGACAAAGGAGCGGGAACTAGCCAAGGAAGAGCGAATCAGAGAAGGCTTAGAGCTTCCATGGATGCACAAGAAGATAATCAGGGAGCAGCTAGAGCCGTACAAAGAATGGAAGAAAGAGCGGGAAAAGCAAGACCAGCGAGAGATAGAGAGGGCGCCCGGCGGAGGCAAAGCCGAGCGCCCCTACCATCAGGATACTTTAGAGGCAGCCGGGCGGGAGTGGTCGAAAGGCGCAAGCCTAAAGGAGTTGCGGGAGCTTAACCAGTACCTATGGGACAACATTGACGAGCGTATACCCAAGGAAGATTACCGCAGGCTGTGCGGTTGGATAAAGGACAAGGAACGCGCCCAGGAGCGAGGGCAACTCGACCAGAAGCAGGAAAAAGAGCCCAGAGACAAGGATAAGCGCGACCGGATAGAGCACGATGGCAAGAAGTACAGCGGCAAAGACAGCTATGAAAAGCTGACAGGGTTAGCCAGAGAGCTTAGAGAGAATAACGAGCGGCTACCGTTTGAGGACTACCAGAAGCTCAGAGGGTGGATAGAGAACAAAGACAGGGAGCGCTTTAGCGGCTACCTGGACAAAGGCATTAGAGAAGCGCGAAACAAAGTAGAGCGGAGCAAAACAGCAGAGGATCTGAAGTCAGCCGAAGGCGGCAGGGTAATAGACCCTGTGCAGCAGGAAGTTATGAGAAATCCTGTAGTCGGTCTATTCATGCAGGGGGCGTCATTGGCAAACATGGTAGTAAGGTCAATAACGCTAGATGATAGAAACCGAGACTACACAAAAGAGCAGAGAGACGGGCTGGAATCAGCAAAGCGAGACCTGGACGAGAGGGAGATATCGCGCAAACTGCAAGGGACAAAGATGCCTTGGGATATAGCTAAGGCACAAGAAGAGCGAGACAGGGAGAGCCGGGAGAAGATTGAGAAAGCGATAGAAGAGAATAAAAAGCGCAAAGACAAAGAGCGAAAGAAAGAAGAAGAGCGTAAGAGAGAGAAGGACCGGAGCCCATTTGAGCGTGACCCATGGGGAAGGTGGTAAGAGATGGCAACAAAGAGCGTAAGTGTAAGAATCCCGGAAGAGTCGCTAAAAGAGCTGGAAAGGATAGCAACACTGAAAGGGCAGAAAGTATCGGACCTGGTAAGAGACTTGATCGTCGAGAGGCTGACGAACGGCACAGGAGGCGGCAATCAGCTAGTAATAGAGTACCTGGAAGGGTTCGGGAGCGTACTAGCTGGAATACACAACGAGGCAGCAAGAAGCCGATTCTATGCGGAGTTAATGACGAGCTATGCCATGGACTTACAAAGCCTGATGACAGACGGCAAAGTAACAGAGAAGGACGCAAAAGAGGCACTGATGAGCAGGTTCAGCAATGCCTCAATGCAGGTGGCAAATGAATCATGGCTTAAGGCGCTGAATTACCAAAGACCGCCGCAGGAAGAGCCCGGCTAGTTTTTTATCAGTCAGGTGAGGGAATAAGAAAAAGGAGTAGAGCGGGGTTTGCCGGTGTCCAATGCTGAACAGAAAGAGCAGGGAGACCGGAGGCTACAAGCTGTACCGGAAGTAAAGCCATTGCTAACCGCAGACGCGCAGGCGGCAAGAGTAGCCGGAGCGTCAGATGTTCAGGCAGTCCAGGCGCTGAATCCTAATAGGCACAATGGGAGCGCTGGAGGGGACCAGGAGCTGAGTTTTGAGCTGATCGCCTACGGTAACGAGGGGTTTGGCAAAGTCGTAGCAGCAAGGCAACCAGAGCGCTTAAATGCCCGCAGTGACCAGAACGACCAAATGGACACCGGCACGATGCTGGCAGCCGAAGCGAAAACAAACCCGGCAGCAGAGCCAGTGAAGCTATTTAGAGAGTGGCTGAACACGCAGCCAGAGAGCCCGCAGAAAGAAGCATTGAGGCAGGAAGTGCGGCAGCAAGCCGCCGACCTGTCACCCGAAATGAAAGCCAGGATGGAGCACCTGGCGGCAATCCGGCGCAAAATCGATGAGGCTGGGTTAGAAGAGGGCGGCATACATCAAGCAATAACGCCTGAGATGGCAAGCCGGGTAAAACTTGAGGGACAGGTAAGACAGGATCAGCCGTTAGAAAACACGGCTGACGGATGGTTACAAGCCGGACGGCGTATATCAGAATTGCCGATAGACCAGCAGTTACAGGTAGTGGGGTCCGGTCTCATGGCTGGTTACCAGCAATATCAGGCAGATGAAAGAGAGCGCACTTGGGGGCGGATGATCGGCACGACAGAAGGACTAGGAGCCATTGCCGTCAATCTAGCAACCATCGCTGAATTTACTTGTGATTGCATAGCAGGCAACAAAGAACGAGCAGCAGAGCGCGGCGGCAAGTTCGGAGAGGCAGTAGGGCAGACTCTAGTAAGTGGAATCAAGCTATTTCAAGATGCTGATGCTTACTTGTTCAAGGTGGGATTTGACGGAGACTATGGGCGACCGTTCAGAGACTTGGTAAATGTTGGAGCCGCACTAAATGACAGATGGGCACAGCTTCCACCGAGAGAGCAAGAGCGCATTAAGTACAAGCTGATAACAGAGATGGCGGCAGATGGGTTAATAGGAGCCGGTGGAGCCAAGGCAATCGGCAAAGCAAAAGCATTTACTGAAGTCCTGGACGCGATAGCCTTTGAAGCCAAAGCCGCAGGCGGAGCAGTTAAGGGCGTTGGTAGTCAGATTGCTACTGACTTGAAGGGAATGAGGCAAGATGTTGCAGCCCATGGTCAGCACGTCACCCGGTACATTCAAGAACTGCTTAAGGACTTCGCAGCGCCTGAAATGGCTATTCCAGGGGGCGGGAAAATTAAGTTTACAAGGGACCTTGGACGTCCGGCAGACAAGCCAATTACCAACATGTTAATGTCTCAGACTGACGACCTGGGCGGTAGCGGAAGGCTGGTAGGTAAGGGCGTGGATGCAGCAGGTAAGGCTTTAGGATTTAGCAAGGACTCGGGCATTGAAGTAGTCGAAGCTGTCGGAATTAAGGACCAATCGATCTGGTCTAAAGGCTGGTCTATAAGGGGTTTCGAGGGTGAAGAGGAAATGGGAAGCTCCGGCATTTTAGCTCGGAATTTTCCCCGAATTGATGATGCCCTCTTCAAAGATGGCGTTTTCCCAAGCATGAAGACAATTGATTTATCTTCGCCCTACTACCGAGAAAAGCCTCAAGAAGTAGCTAGAAAGCTCAATACCTATTTGGATAAAATAGCCGAATGGCATGGGCAGAAAAAACCATGGGGTGGTCACGTCGTCAATCCGGAGAAGATACGTGAACGGGTTCTACATATTGGAATTCCAGATGGTGCTATAACCGAACAGCAGAAGTCTGTGTTTGAAGAACTAGGCAAAAGGGCGAAAGGACTGGGAATTAAGGTCAAGGTGACGGTAATCAAATGAGTAATGTCAATCCAGTGACAGAAAAATCGGTATCCTGGCATGGCTTATATATTTTGGCTGACAGAGCGCTATTGCCAACTAGAATCGAGACTGAGCAAGGTGATTTTGATGTTGAGCCAATACGGCAATTTGACTATCGGTCTCGACTCGCCCTCATAGAGGCTTTAGCTGCTGCTTTTATGACTGGTAATCCGGAAGCTGAAGTGCCGCCTCTCGAAAACAAAAAAAAGCCTACGCCTATGGAAAAGCTTGTGGGTGCGAAATCCTGGACAGATCTTGAACGCAAATCTATCTATTTTTCTATTATGGTCTATCCCTCAACTGTGCGCCTTGAGTCTTGGGCTCGGGCTTCTGATGGTACATGGAGTGACGAGAAAGAAACAGCTTTAGATATAACCATTCCGTTAAGTGCTGGAGTGGAAGGTGTAGCGGACACTATTCTGGAGCATTTACGTACAAGGAGAGACCTTCCAGGAATGACATTTGATTTTCCACAACCTAAGACAGCGAGAGGGGCATGAGAGTTGTGTTAGCGGAAAAATTAGAGGTGATTAAAACTGATTGACTTTAAGCTTACGTATGACGAAGCCATCAACCTTGATGCTGAAAACTTAGCAGAGCAAGGCATTTGTGAGTCATCCGGCTTGTCAAATACCTTAGCGTAGGTTTTGACCAAAAAAATGTCCGGACCCGTTCTTGACCGGCTGGAAGGTGGAAGCCACACTAAAAGACAAATTCATGGCAGCCGGGGAGGCTCTGCGTAGCAATTTCCCTGTAATTGATGGCTGGTCTTACAAAGACGGTTTAGTTACCAGCATTAAATCAATAGATCTAAGAGCCACGACTTACCAGAAAATGGATGATCTAGAGCGAACCCTCAGAAGTTATCTAAACCAGGTAGAAACCTATGATGGAGTCGTTGATCTGGTTGACGATATTATAATTCCTCAGGAACGTATAAAAGGCAAATGCTTACACTTGGGTATTCCTGATGGTTCTATAACTCCCGAGCAGAAAGCGATACTAGAGAAACTGGCTAGGGAACTGGAATCAAGCGGATCGGATACTAAGATAAAGGTCACGGCATTACGATGAATACTACTAACAAACCAACTCTTGAGGCTTTGAGCGGTTTTTTTGTTGCTGCTGATAGTGCATATATGCCAACCTTGAAAGACACTGATGCAGGCTATTTCATTGCAAAAGAGCCGGTAATAAAGTTCGATGCCTTTAATGCTTCTGAGCTTGTGGAAGTTCTGAAACACAGTCTCAGTAAGCCGAATGATGTTATTGCCGCTGAGCATATGCCGCCGAAAGACCTTGTAATGGCTCCATATATCAGTGTTTCAACCCAGAAGCAGCTAGAGCAAAAAACTGTATACATAAGCATAAAGCGCTTAGATACAGGCTTCCGTATTGAATCGCCAAGAAAATCTTCTGATGGAACTACCGACAGAAAGGGACCAAAAGCCATAGACACTGTACTTCCACCAGAAACAACATACGAGCAATTAGCAGCGGTAATAATCGAGCATTTGAAGAGCCGCAAGGATCTGCCGGGCTCGACGGTTGATTTCAACCAGCCGAAGACGGCGAAAGGGGCATAGGTGGCAGTGAAGGAAAAAGAGCAGGAAATCATATTCCAGGCTGGTGATGTAGTTGACACTGTGGATCTGTTGAGATCATTTTTGCCAACCAAAATATTTCTTGTTGCCACTGCTCTGGCGCTTGTCAGCGCTGTCCCATCATCAGCCACCGATCCCGTCGGATGGGTCTTAACGCAAAAGAGCAAACTTTGCGGCAGCATGCAGGTCTATCTAACCAGAGATGCTGTCAGGGCTTTTGACGCCAAAACCAGCACTGTGTTGGTGAGTAAATCCCCAGAGTGGAATGTGATTGTCTTCAATACGTCGAGCAAGACCGTTTATACAAGCCCTTTTAATCGGTTTAAGGGCTATGACCATATAGATCGACAAGTGCTCATGGGTTACAAGTTTGGTGGTCTACCTCTGGAGAAAAAGCCGGGCACGGACACAGTCGGAGGTTACAAGGCAAACATTTACGGTACCAGCGAAAAAACGGAGAGATCCTACCGTGCGCAATATTTGCGCGGTGAGATATCGGGCGGCTCGCCACGTCGGGCCAGGCTTCTGGTTTCGAACGACTTGCCCCTGCCACCGCAACCTGGGATTTTACTTTCACACCTCTACGGAATCGCGCCAACATCAGGCATTCCACTGCAATTTGAGTGCGAGAACCAAGAAGGCAAGAAGAAATTTAACCTTAAAACTACAGCAATCAAAAGCAAGGCCATAGAAGCCAGGCAATTCGACTGCCCTTCGGGCTATCGTCCCGTCGCCAATATTGAAAGCGTGCACATCGACGCTGGCGGTCAGACCGCCATGGAAGAAATGCTCATGGGTCTTGACGAACACATTAACCGTCATGCGGACAAAAATGGCAAGAACAAATAGGCTAGTCGAGATAAACTCAGGAGCCAAATTCATGCCTATTTGACCGTCAGTAAGGATTCGAGCGAAAACTCTAATGGGCTCTTAGCAGCTGTGACTTTGCACGTTAAATGCGACATGTTTTTGCAACATAAATGCAGCTTGCACGATATTTGCACTCCCTCCGTATGTATGGTGCGAGCCGCGTAGTATTTAGACTGTTTCTGGCTATTTTTTAGATCTTTCTGGCAGATCTAGCAGCAGGCTTTTACTTGGATTGAGTTTTTGGGTTTTAGTAATTTTCGATTTTTTTTGAAATTGTCAGCTATTGCGAAAATACATTTTGGGGTACTGGAACAGTGGGCGATCTCGTCTCCTCGGTATGGCTTCGCCTTCCTTCCCATGCACGCCTAGTAGCATAGCTGCGACCACCCAAAGTCAATACCCAAGCCCTTCGGGTGCCCTATCGCCTTTACCTTAGAGCGTAGTACTGTCAGATCCTATATCTATTACGCGTACGAGCTCAAATTCTCGCATCATTTGTGGTGGCATGCTTGTGCAATCTGGTGTGCCAGTGGCAGTATCGCGGCGTTGTCAGTCTTCTGAACAAACTAATCGATAGCTGCCAATTCAGGTCCAAGATGTTTCCAAATTTGATACGTTGAGCGACGCTCCACAAGATCAAGCTTTGAGGCAGCATTTTGCTTTGATGGCGTAAGTAAGTCGAAGTCGTCCACAGTGAAATCATCCCGATCAGGGATAATAAAGCCCCATCTGAGTCCTAACCCAATTCGGTACAGCGGCGGCACTTCTGCGCGTAGTAAAATTGACATTGCATCGTCGATCGAAAGACCTTTAAAGTGTTGCTTATATCGCCTCCGAAGCCAAAATTCATTGAACGTAAACCACCACGGAGCATCGGCTAAACCTGAACGATCTAGTTCAGGACCACCACCACTTTCTGTGCCAATAGCCGTCCTCGGTTTCTTACCAGCACCTCCGCCAGAAGAATATTCAAGCTGAAGCTTTGGCTTGTTTGATTCTTGAGGCTCTCGCTCAAACACTGCGGATAACCTATCTTAGAAATATCGGACGCTTACCAAGTGAATAATCATGCCCGAGAGTTCGATATCCATCGGGGCGGAAATGCGCAGATCGTTGGTTCACATCGGCACTCCCTTTAAACACTCTGCCACGAGTCGGCAACTGAGTCAAATCTTGGTAGACTTAGACCATTGTGAGGATACGCCATGGCTTTCAAACCTGAAAAATTATCGCTTGAGCAACTGCTTCGCCTGGCGTGACTTTGCACGATAAATGCGACATGTTTTTGTAACATAAATGCAGCTTGCACGATATTTGCACCCCCTCCGTATGTATGGTGCGAGCCGCGTAGTATTTATCCTGTTTCTGGCTATTTCTTAGATCTTTCTGGCAGATCTAGCAGCAGGCTTTTACTGGCAGCCTCAACAAGTTCGGGTGAAATGATAGAAATAGAATTGATGCCACGAACGCGCTCTATTTCAGTCTGAATATTGAGAGCCTTTTGAATATTTGAGCTTGTGACTTCTTCGATTATTGTTATGGCAGCATCTTCAATGGCAACTGCTTCTTTGCGCCATCTAATCTCTAGTATTTGTCTCAACTCTTCAGCGCGTGGGGGGCTATACTCGTGATATAGGGCAACATCGCAACCGACCGGGTCAAATAGTCTAATTTTTCTATCGAAGCCAGGCACTGCCAGTAGCACTACACCGATATTGTATTTTTTTCGGAAGTCATTAGTTGCTTCCAGGCAGTCGAATGATAGGCGGTGAGCATTGTTGATGACAACAAGCTCCAGAAAATCCTTGCGTGGGGCCTGTCTCAGTAGCTCTGGTTGATACCAATACAACGAATCCTGAACCAGGCTGTCAAATTTGTTTCTGAGAAACAGTAGCGATGAGTTCAACTTTTTTAGGGAGCATTTGACTTCTGCGTCCCAGTAGGCCGAGTGACAGTCTGTGAGCTTTACCGGTGGTGACTGTGGTCGACGTGGTTTGTCCAAAAGTGGTTTGACGATCTGCCACTGTGCATATGCTTGACCTGAAGCTTCCTTTCCAACTCCTGGGCGGCCAGTACAAATGCCGATGGTGCGATTGGTTCTACAGAAGTTTGCAAATTCGATGAAACGGCTATGTTGCCTTGTTTCTATAAATTCGCCAGCCTGCTCTTTATGCATCTACTGTATATCTCCGAATAACTTGACGAGGTCTTTCTGGCAACGCAGGCACAATGGTTTCTTCAACCGGTGCTGGAGGAATTGGTCTTGCTGAGTCAGCGGCATAGGATTTCACGAGATCTTTGGCACCGGTTATCTTCTGGCGTAGCGACTTCTTGCGAGAGTTTTTGGCCTTTACGATGTCTTGATAGGTGGGCTTTTTTTCAACAAGCTCCAGGCACACTGCAGAGCAGACGAATTTGTTTTCGTGAAAAACAAAAATTTTGGAGACATCCATTGGGTCATAGCGCACCAGCACTGATTCGCGCATGTAACCATTTTGCAGCTCTGTATCTATATAGGAATAGTTGAGCACGTGAATACCATCGCGGCGAACTAGTCGAGTCTCAGAAATAGTCATAAGAAGCATGTGCAGCTTGTCTAAGGTCTCAGGCATCCTTGGCACTTGTGGTTGGTTGCACCATCGAAAGAATGGACTTTCGCCTGTGTCTTCGTTCTCGCGCTGCATATACTCATTGATCAGCCAATCGTGGAATGTTCTTCGGAACTCGTCAAGCGTCATGCCGGGCTGCTGCGGTGCTTCGCCCTCTGCGGTATAGCCGGTTAGATCGCAAAGGAAAAGTTCATTCATGGTCAGGAAAAAACGTTCAATTTTTCCTTTTCCTTGGGGGTAGTATGGACGCCCTTTGATTAGCTCAAACTCTAGTTCTATAGCAATTTGTTTCAATCGCAACGAGGTAAAATCCGAGCCTCTATCGGTGTACAATTTTTCGGGTATGCCGCAGGCCAACCACTTAGGTTCTGCTTTGTGCCAAATTGCCTGTCGTAGAGCGAGAGCGGTTCGTTGCGCCGATGGTGGCACAAAATCCAGATAGTAGCCTGTAACTGCCCTGCTATAGTCGTCAAGGATGATTGTTAGAACAGGTTTGAGGGCTTGACCATGATCATCCCAGACAAAAATGTCCATGAAGTTATGATCGGCTTGCCAAATTTCATTTGGGCAGCTTGCTTCAAAGCGATGAATCATCTCGTAGTGCCGCCGGTATTCAGCGCTATCTCTTGATAGAGTGAGAAGGTCAGCTGGAATACTGTTGTGAATACGATAGATATTCCAGTAAGTTGGCTCTGCCCAAGACTTTTTTGTGCAGATTCTCGCGATCATGCGCTGAATGGATGAGCAGGGTAGATTCGGCAAGGCAATTCGATGAGCCCTGATCAGTTCTGTCAATTCATCGCTGATTGCAAAAGTGCCTTTATCAGTGCGCTTCTTGCGCTCTAGAGAACTAAAACCATCTTTTAGAAACGCTTCCAGTATGCGAGAAATAGTTGTTCTATGCTTATTGGTTTCACGTGCGCGTTGGTTGATGCTCATGCCATGCTCTACGCATGGTGCGATCAGCGCATATCTTTCAGAAGCAATGGCTTTGTCATCTGGTGTTTTGTGTTCGCTCAGAAGGCTGATATCCGTAGTAAAGTGTAGTAGTGAAACTTGTAAGTTATGCTAAAGGTTGGCACCACGCCGAAAGCGGCATGGAAAGACTAGCAAAAGATTGACGCAAAACTTAATACTAAAGATATAAGATTTGCTAATAAAAAGGTAAATGCTAGAGCAGTGAAAATCGGCTACGCAAGAGTATCTACAAAAGAGCAAAGTCTCGATATACAAATCAAGGCACTCCAGCGTGCTGGATGTAAGCAGATATATCAAGAAAAGGTTTCTGGTGTCGGTCGCACTAGGCCTGAGTTTCAGAAGATGATGCAGCAGATCCGACAGGATGATGTTTTGATCATTTGGCGATTGGATCGACTTGCACGATCGACAAGAATGCTTCTTGAAACAATCGAAACTTTGCAAGAACGTGGTGCTTCCTTTAAGTCGTTGCAGGAGCCTTGGGCTGATACCACTTCTGCTGCCGGTCGGATGGTAATGACTTTCTTTGCAGGTATGGCTGAGTTCGAGAGGGATCTAATACGCGATCGAACAGATGTGGGACGCAAAGCGGCTTTGGAGCGTGGTGTGAAATTCGGTAGGCCTAGCAAATTATCGGATGAGCAGTTAAAGCTTGCAAGAAAGCTGCTCAAGCAAGGTGAGTCAATTCATGCCGTAGCGGATATTTTCGGGGTGCATTTCACCACCCTCTACCGATATCTTCGCGACTGATAATTTCAAACTAACCGTTTGGATGTCACATTTATCGTGCAAAAAAGTGTCGCATTTATCGTGCAAAGTGACAGCAGCCTCGCGGAATGTCCAGCATGTTGGCTCGGGGATAGCGAAGCTGTCACCAGGGGCAATGACTTTGCACGATAAATAGTGCAGTTTTTTGCAACAATAATTGTTGCTTGCACGATAAGTGGT
>WBZV01001191.1_pt1 | contig 12468 bp, 10 predicted proteins | sample 5204221 | NCBI WGS metagenome assembly WBZV01 (sample SAMN12344360, study PRJNA552823) | activated sludge metagenome | biome: Activated sludge suspended growth; feature: Nitrification reactor; material: Wastewater; isolation source: activated sludge from nitrification reactor of wastewater...
CGAGCATTATTGGCATAGCAAAAAAAATTCTTTAAGAAAAAATATAAAATCATGCAACCAAGACTTATTTCAAGCTGCAGAATTAACTTTTCACCCCATCTGCCAAGCTTAATGAATCATGCTATAACCTGATAAAGATAAAATTTTGCAGAAGAGTCAATAATTAAATTTTTAACGTAGTCTACCTGCTGAGTAGGATTATTAGACCATTGTTTTAAGTCATGTTGGGTGTTAGGCTGTAAAATTATAGATTTTGTTAAATCTTCCATTCCTTTAATAGAAGAAAAGGAGACAATAAGCAATGAAGCGCAGTTTAAAGTGAAAAATTTTTTAAAGTATGTCATAAAAATAATAATCGCATAGTAATGCCAATTAGTCAAACAAAGAGAAAAGGGTAATTATTTTTTGTATTCATCAGAACAGTAAGAACACTTTGTATTTCCCTTATCCCGCCACGTTTTTATGCAATCTGTGCAAACTGTTAAAGTACATTTTTCATTTTTACACCTCCGTTGGGCATCTTGTTTAGATTCGTAACAAAAACCACATTCATTTTCCTGCACCAGGTTTTCAGGTCCTTCAGGCTCTTCAGATTTGTAAGTATTTTTGTTATTTGCTTGTTCTTGTATAGTAGCCGCCTGTTGTTTTTTATGTTCTTTAGCAAGGTGCTGTACTTGTTCTTGCTCTTCACGCTCTCTTTTGATTCTGAGATCAACAGCTTTTTGCATGTCTTCGATTGTTTGTAATTTGGTAGTTAAGACGGTATATTCTCTTTGTTCTTGTTGTAAAAAGTGTTCAAGAAAGGCTTTATGTTTCATACGATCACCATGAAGACTGTGCGTGATACTTTCTGCTGTGTAGGTAGTAATTGACGCGTATTTTGATGGGGTGTATGCGTAACTAAATGGGTAATATTCTTTTATTGCTCGTTGTTTAAGAAGATTAGCATTGATTGCATTAATGCGTAACAGATTTTCTATTTTTTGTTGCATATCCATGATAGTTTCGCATTCACTTTTTCTTTGATTTATCTGTTGTTCAAGAAACTGTTGTGTGGCCGAAGGGAAAAAAGGAGCATGTATTTTTTTAAGAACTTTATTAGCTTTTCCGGTGATTATGTCTTTTTCTTGAAGCAGTGCTTTTGTTGCTTCAAGATTCATAGTGAGTGCAGCAGTCATGAAGGGTGTTTCGCCTTTGTCATTTTCTAAGAAAAGACTGTTGTTATTATTTTTTTGTATTGTTGTAATGCTTGATACCTTATTGTATTGTGCTGCGATATGTAGTGGTGTGTCTCCACTATGTGTGCGTTTTTCATAGTGTGCACCATACGTATGAAGAATGTCTAAAATTTTATCATTACCTCGAGTTGCGGCGTGATGTATTTCTGTCCATCCATTGCCATCAGGAATATTCACTAATGCACCTTTACGTAACAACAGTTGTACAGTAGTAAGATCGTTTTGTTGTACAGCATATGAAAGTGGAGTGGCGAGAGAATTATTTTTTTTATTGATAAGCGCAGGAATGGCACATGTTTCTATAGCATCCTGGTGTTTATATAAAACCGCAAGGTGAAGATAGGAGTCGCCACTTTGTGCGTTTGGAATCATTGTTATATCAGCACCATACGCTAAAATCTGCTTGAGCATATTGTGTGGAGCGTTCTTTTCTATTGCGAGATGAAATATCGTTTTTTTATCATTATTGAGCGTATTAATACTTTGTTGGTTAAGCACCAAAGGTAAGCAGTGTATATTGTTATAAATAAGTGCATAATGTGCAGGTGTATTGTTGTGTGTGGTGTGTAGCGCTACAGTATTGCTGTTTGTTAATAGTGGAATGGCTTGTGTATTGCCTGATTTTATGGCGCGATGGAGTGGAGCTTCTCCGAGGTTGTTTTGCTTATTAATATCAGCTTTGTGATCTGTATATAATTTGACCACATCAAATGATTGTGGTAAATCGGCAGCACAATGGAGTGGCGTGTTGCCGTAATTATTTTTTTCATGTAGGAGATTACGTGTTTTTTGTAACATATGCTCTGCTCCGCGTAGATTATTGCCCAGGGCAGCTATGTGCAAAACATTATTATTCAGAGAGTCTTTGTGATAAACATTTGCCTTTAGCTCAATGAGTGCGTCTACTATGTCATTATTATTGAAAAGCAGAGCGCTCATTAATCGCGTTTTCCCATTATTATCCTCACGATCAATATGTACGCCATGGGAACTGAATGTGGGAAGTAAATTAGTATGTTTTTTGCTGATTGCTATGTCTAATGCATCCATATTGTGATTATTACTTTTGGTGATATCAGCACCATGGTCTAAAAGCCAATCAATTTTTTTGGTGTCGTTGGAATACGTTGCTACGTGGAGAGGGCTATTGCCGTACTGTGCATCTTGGCCATCAATGTGTGCGCCTAATCCTATTAAATGTGCCGCAAGGGTATAGTTATTATTGTTGAATGCTATATGGATAGGCATGGTATTAGTTGAAGATGATTTATTGATATTGGCATTGTTTTTTACCAAATTTGTTACCAAACCAGTATTATTATGGTGACATGCGTATGAAAGAGGGGTATTGTCGTCTTTGTCAGGAGTATTAATGGTGGATGTGCTGCCACTTTGTAACGCAACATCGATCATTTCTGTGTTGTTTAGTTGTGCAAATCTCAAAAGAGGCGTCTCTCCTTTATTATTTTTTGCTTTAACAAGGGCATTATCGCCGCTGTGCTTTTTATTAAGCATATACATTTTATGATTAGCAATTATAATTTTTTTTGCGAGCGCATAATTGTTATTATTGATTGCTATGTGTAAGATATTGTCGCCATTAATTGTCTGCTCATAATAATCTTCATACATACCCATGAGGTAGCATGTATTTTTTATTTTTCCCGCTTCGGCTGCAACAAGAAGAGCGGTATATTGTTTTTTATTTTTTATGGAAATGTCCGTATTTTCTCGTAGGAGAATAAAAAGGCAATCTGTTTTTTCTGCTTGCGCTGCACAGTGCAGGGGAGTGTCGCCTTCATTATTTTGTCCATTAATATCAGGACTGCTTGGCCCAAAGAAAAATTGCCATAAACGATCAAGATACCCATCTGGCGCAGTGGCGGCATAAGATGCGAGTGACTCAACAATTTGAAAATGTCCTTTTTTTGCAGCAATATGTAACGGGGTGTTTCCATGTTGATCTTTGATGTTGAGATTTTGTTTGTTTTTGATCAGCAGCTCAAATGCTTCATGATTACCATCGTGAGCGGCTTTCAATATTTCAGATGGATTTTTAGGTAGGGGAGAGTTTGCACAAATAGTTGTTGGGAGTGTTACAAAGAATGTTATATACAGAGGCAAGGTCATAACTAATCACCGTTTTTTTTATTGTATTTGTATGTTTATCAGCATTATGCTTTAGTGTATAAAAAGGCATTATAAAAATAAAGGATAGTTATGAAAAAATATGCAGCAATAATACCTTTATTCTGGTTGTATGTAATGCATGATACAACACTTTTTTGTCAATTTACTTTGGGTGTAGAAAATATTTCACCATCTTTAATAAAAACAATTGTATCACATAAAAAAAAACATGTGACGGCGGGTCTTATTACTAATCAAACGGGTGTTAATCAAAATAATATTCGTACTCTTGATGTGTTGTTAAAAAATAAATGCTGTGATATTAACTATATTTTTGTTCCTGAGCATGGGTTGACGGGTATTGTTGCCGAGCGTGATGTTCCTGATACTGTTGACCAAAAATCGCATATTCCCGTGGTGAGCTTGTATGGAAATGGAACAGGGAAAATGATTTCTCCTGAACATATTAACAATGTGGACATGTTGATCTTTGATATTCAAGACTCGGGTATGCGTCATTATACATATATTTCTACCCTGTTAAATACAATGAAAATAGCAGCAGAACATAATACTCCTTTTGTTGTGTTAGATCGGCCCAATCCATTGGGAGGTATTGTGCAAGGACCACTGGTTGAATCTGATCTTATTTCATTTATTTCTATCGCGTCAATTCCATTGCGCCATGGAATGACTATCGGTGAATTAGCGCGGTATTTTAATACACATGTTTTAGAAAAACCATCATCGTTGCATGTAGTTACTATGTCAGATTATGACAGATTACAAGGGTTTATGGGGCAGTGGCATCAACAATTGTCACCAAATATACAATCATTACAGTCCTGTTATGGGTACAGCTTTTTAGGATTGTTGGGAGAAGTGGAACCATTTGATGTGGGAATTGGCACTCCCTTGGCTTTTCGTTGCATTATGTTACCAGAATCATTGTCTATTCCAACTCTATTTTGGAAAAAATTAAAACGATTATTGCAATCATATGGTGTAAAAAGTTGTATGTACAAACATGTTAATCCACGTACAAAAAAACAGACAAATGGGTTACGGTTGGAGTTTGATGATATCACATGCCTTCGCTCTTTTGAATTATTTATTGATATAATGCGACTATGTAAAAAGGCTTCATTGTCATTTTCTTTTTCCCAAGCATTTAATAAAGCCGTAGGCTCAAAAAAAGTAAAAGATGTTATTCTGGGCACAGCGTCAAAAGAAGCATTTTTTAAAGAAATTAAGCGGGATGTACAGACATTTCAGCAGCGCGCGAAAAAATCGTTGTTGTACAAACCATGGCCGGCGATGCAAACAAATTCCCTATAGATTTTTTTGCAAAAAATTTTTTATACTTTTTTTCTTATTTTGATTTTTTTACAATTATTTTTTCGATTAAAAATAATTTAATTCTTCTTGTTGGCGTGATCAAAGCGGTTCTTTTTTTAAAAAAATATTTTTTCTAAATGTATTAATTACATTCTTAGGTTTAGCAAAAATTTAAGAATATATTTTCAATAAAAAAGTTTGAAAAACTATTTGATTATAAGGTACTTAGGCATTATCCTAGAATAATACAAGCATTGCGATAATTTCATATTGCAAAGATTGTAAAAAATGTCGAAAGAAGGGGGAGTTTCGTTTTCTATTAAAAAAATTATTCGTATGTATTGTGTTTGCGTGAACTATGATTGAGAGAGTGACTTAACCTAATTGTATGAAAGGACAGGAATGGATCAGCAAAATCATGTCGCATCGTATCCCTTTATGGCAAAAGATGGAGCGACAGAAAAAAATGCTTATATGTTTATGGTTGTAAAATCTGATGGAACAAGAGAGTTGTTAAGTGATACGCGATTAAGACAAACGATTAGCTGGGCCTGCTCAGAATATAAGTCCGCGGTTGATGTAGAATTAATTTTACAAGAAACAATAAAAAATCTTTTTGATGGGATTTCATCACAAGAGGTTGCCGATGCATTAATTTTAGCAGCAAGTGGTTGTATTGAGTTGGATCCTGCATACAGTAAAGTAGCTGTTAAGTTACAATTGAGAAAATTATTTCGAGCAGTAACGGGGTACTCAATTACCTGTGTTGATTACAAAGAACATTATGTACGATCTTTTATTGAGAGTATTACGCTTGGTGTTGAATCTAATTTACTTGATAAGCGTATGCTTGATTTTGATATTAATTACTTAGCGCATCATTTGTCTTTTGAGCGTGATACTCTTTTTGATTATATGGGATTGAGTACGCTATACAAGAGATATTTTTTAAAACATGAACATAAGCGCATAGAATTACCGCAGGTTTTTTGGATGCGTGTTGCAATGGGATTGTCATATAATGAGCCAAATAAGAATGAGGCAGCTATACGTTTTTATACCATAATGTCTTTGTTTGATTATATTCCAAGTACACCAACCTTGTTGCATTCAGGTCTTATTCGTCCTCAGTTAAGTTCATGTTTTTTGTCCACCGTTCAAGATGATTTGCATGATATATTTAAAAGTTATTCTGATTCTGCGCAGTTGGCAAAATGGTCGGGAGGTGTTGCCGTTGATTGGAGTAATATTCGTGCATGTGGGGCAATGGTGAAGTCTATTAGAACAGAAAGTCAAGGGGTTATTCCTTATTTAAAAATAAATAATGACATTGTTGCTGCAATTAATAGGAGTGGCAAAAGACGTAGTGCTGCAGTTGTGTATCTTGAAACGTGGCATTTAGAGATAGAAGATTTTCTTGATTTGCGTAAAAATACGGGAGATGAGCGGCGTCGTACGCATGACATTAATACGGCAAACTGGATACCAGATTTGTTCATGAAACGTATGTTGACAGATGAACATTGGACATTGTTTTCTCCGGAAGAAACACCAGACTTGCATCATTTATATGGCAAGGCTTTTGAGAAGCGTTACAAAGAATACGAAGAGCTGGCGCTTCTTGGTGAAGTTAAACTATATAAAACAATTTCAGCAAAACAGCTGTGGCGTAAAATGTTGAGTCGTCTGTTTGAGACAGGTCATCCATGGATTACATTTAAAGATCCGTCAAATATTCGTTCACCACAAGATCACGTAGGGGTGGTGCACAGCTCTAATTTGTGTACAGAAATTCTTTTAAATACGTCGATTGATGAAGTAGCGGTATGTAATTTGGGTTCAGTGAATGTATCACAACATGTAGTAGACGGTACAATGGATTATGAAAAGTTGCATGCTACTATTTCGAGTGCAATGCGTATGCTCGATAATGTGATAGATATTAATTATTATCCGGTAAAAGAGGCAGAAAATTCAAATATACGCCATCGTCCGGTTGGTCTTGGTATAATGGGATTTCAGGACTTATTATATAAATTGAATATTAATTTTGGATCTGATGCTGCACTCCACTGTGCAGATGAACTGATGGAACGTATATCATATTGCGCTATTTTAGCGTCTTCTCAGCTTGCTAAAGAGCGTGGTGTTTATCAAACATACAAAGGTTCTAAGTGGGACAGGGGAATTTTTCCACAAGATACTATAGATTTACTTGAACAAGAACGGGGCATGCCTATTGAAGTGTGTCGCGGTGAAACGCTTGATTGGGCTCCTGTGCGTGCACATGTGCAACAGTATGGTATGCGTAATTCTAATACAATGGCTATTGCTCCAACAGCAACTATTGCAAATATTGCGGGTGTGTTTCCTTCTTTTGAGCCAATTTATAAAAATATTTATGTAAAAACAAATATGAGTGGTGAGTTTACGATAGTAAATCATTATTTAGTAGATGATCTTAAAGCGCTTGGCTTATGGAATAATGAAATGCTTGAATTATTGAAATATTATGATGGCAATGTTCAATTAATAGAGAGTATTCCGCAGCATTTAAAAGATAAATATCAAGAAGCATTTGAAATCGATTCTCTTTATCTTATTAAAGTAAGTGCTGCGCGTGGTAGGTGGATTGATCAGGGTATGGCTCATAATGTGTTTATGAAAGGTGTTTCTGGTAAAATGTTGCATGATATTTATGTAACTGCCTGGAATACTGGTCTCAAAACGACATATTACTTACGTACGTTGGGTGCAAGTCAGATAGAAAAAGCAACACTTGATGCGAATAAATTTGGTTTCACTCAAAAGCGAATTTATAAAGTGAATGAAGTAGCAACAACATCATCATCGATAGCTCCGGGTGGAGATAGTGCAAACACGAGAGGTGTCGCAACAAATTTTGCTGTAGCAGGTGCTGAGATAATTGATTCTGACGAAAGTATTGTTGAAGGAAAGGCATGCTCTCTTTCATCTGATCCTGATTGTGAAGTGTGTCAATGAAAATATCAAGACAAGAAAGGCAAATATATGAATAAAAATGGCATTATTAATAACTCAACCGTTGATCCCAATAAAATTTTACCATTGCGTTATATGTGGGCGCGTCAGCATTACAAAGATGGTGTTGCAAATAACTGGACGCCAGAAGAAGTTTCCATGCAATATGATGTTGAACAATGGAAATCACCAACAGTGTTGACTGATGCAGAGCGTCGACTTATTTTATGGAATTTGGGTTTTTTTTCCACCGCAGAATCATTAACGGCAAATAATTTGGTGTTAACTGTTTATAAACATGTTACCAATCCTGAATGTCGTCAATACTTGTTGCGCCAAGCGTATGAGGAAGCAATTCACACCGATACATTTATTTACTGTTGTGATTCGTTGGGATTAGATCCGGACAAAATATATACAATGTATGAATCTATTCCTTCAATTAAAGCAAAAGATGACTTTGTTGTAGGTCTTACAAGATCAATTTTAGATCCTCATTTTACCACTGATACACCAGAAAAAATACAGCGTTTTTTGCATGATTTAATTGGTTTTTATGTAATTATGGAAGGCATCTTTTTTTATGCGGGCTTTGCCATGATGCTTGCCTTAAAACGTCAAAATAAAATGGTTGGTATTGGCGAACAGTTTGAGTACATTATGCGAGACGAGAGTCTTCATCTTGCGTTTGGATGTGATTTAATTAACGCGATAAAAGCAGAAAACCCAGAAGTGTGGACGCAAGAATTTCAACAAGAGATTATTGGATTGATTCAAAAAGCTGTTGAGTTGGAAAAAGAGTATGCACATGATGCATGTCCACATGGTATGTTAGGGATTAATGCGGAACATTTTATGGAATATGTAGAACATATTACCGATCGTCGTTTAGAGCGCATTGATTTGCCAAAAATATATGGCGCAAAAAATCCATTTCCATGGATGTCACAATCAATGGATTTGAGTAAAGAAAAGAATTTCTTTGAATCACGAGTTACTGAATATCAGACTGCAGGATCTTTAGACTGGGAATAAAGACATATTTTTGAATAAGTATGGTGGCGGCACATTTTTTATAAAGGTGCCGCTTTTTATTGACTTGTTTTATTCAAAATTTGTATTTTTTAGGCAATGTAAATTCGACTTAAAGCATGCGAGAAAATTGTGTAATTTGATTTTGTATTTTCCGTTCGCCCTGAGTGTTCTACTCCGTTCTATTGAGCTTCGTAAAACACTCAGGGCGAACGGGAGTGGGATAAAATTTTTATATTTTTTAATATGCAAAAGGGGGTGTGCAATGAGAATACAGAGTAAAAGCGTAATGATAGCGCTTTTTTTTATTATGTATGGTTTTTGTTTTTCAGCAATGGAAGTTGTTGATTCAGAAAATGACAAGAAAGAATTTAAGTCTCCTAAAAAGCCGTATCTTAATATCCCAATTTCAGGTTTTGGTGAAAGCACTTCCCGTTCTGCAACAACACGAACAAGCCGTTCAGAAGGAAAAACAACGCCAAGAACGTATCAGGAACTAGAAGCGTTAGTAAAAAGAAAAAGCAACAAATCTCCTCTGATTACTTCGATATCGCCAAGAGCCCAACTAAGTCCGCAGCACAGTGCTGATGATGTATCTTCTGAAATATCCCTTAAAGATATTCAAGAAAATGTTGATAAGTTTGTTGTAGAAAAATTAATGAAAAAAATACATATAGATCACAAGGTGATGGCAGAAGGTGCGTTGCGCACTCACAAAGAACCAACAAAAAGTCCACTTTCTGAAGAAAAAAAAGGCTACAAGCGTGCGTGTGAAAGTGATGCAGAATATGATCATTTAGCTCATGAATTGTTAAAGAGAATTCTATTACAACATATTGTTGGAGAAGAAAATCTTCCTCCGTCAGAAAAATTTGTAGATACTCATGTTGGTATATTAAGAAATACGGTGAAAGAAAAAAATACTGAAATTTGGCTTACCCGTGGCCTTGCAGTATTTAAATTGTGCTGGGCAGTTGCTACAACAATATGGGGTGCATATCTTCAATACCAGCGTAATGTTGCAGGTGCAAGCGAATGTTCTAATAGTACGATGTCTTGATAATTTTTAAAAAAAAGAAAGAGCATTGTATGAGAATTTTAAAAATGGCGGTAATTCTTTTTACATGCGGAATGTGTTATGCAATGGATGTTGTGATTCCGGTATCGGGATCGGGTGTAAATCAAACAAACATAACAAGTAAGTCTCAACTGAATTCACTTCTGCAAAGAATGAAGATGTTGGACGAGGTTGTAAAAGAAAAAAAAGGAGTTGATCGGTTGTCAGAATCTTTATCAGAATCTATAAAACAACAGAACAAGGGTGACAAGGGTAAGGCGAAAGCTACAAAAATAGCATCTGTTGTGAAAAACACACCATATGATACTAATGTATATTCAGATGAAGCAAAAATAATGAGTATAATTGGTCAAGTTAGTCCAGTATTATTTCAATTTGGGCAAGAGCACAATTTGTCCAGTGCTGATTTATTAAAATACGCAACATTATTACAAGAATATCATATTGATCCACCGGTAATGGCACACTTGGTAAAAAATCATTATGGCCAAGCAGGAGTGACTCCTCATGGCCATGAGGTCAAAGGATATGAGAAAATAAAACAAAATGGCGGCGATCAATACACATTAACAATGCTAAAAATTTTTAAACATTTGAGTGATAACGCTCAAGGAATACAACAACCGACACCGCTCGGTGCAGCGCATATGGATATTTTAAATAATACCATTACAGGGCAACAAGATACTATTTACAAGGGAAAATGGGGATTTGTGATACATGCCATTATTACTCTTATGGTTGGCGCTGGGTGGTTGATTCAAAGTCAAGTGCAAGTCAATGCGGCTATACCGGTCAATGGAACAGTTGTATGAAAAAATTGAGTTATTAAGGTGATCATCTCGTTTGTTGTTGCAGATTGTTTATGGATGTATACCAATTTTCCTTTTTTAAAGAAGAGCATGGCGGGAATGGTGGTGAGTTTACATTTATCAAATAATTCCCGGTACAGAGAGCGCTTGACCTTGATGAACAAAACATCATCAACGATTTCCACTAACGATTCAAAAATGGGCTTCATGCGTTTGCATGGCCCACACCAATCTTCGTAAAACACAATAATAACATTGCCTGTTTTGATTAATGTATTAAGTGCGCTCTTATTGATTGAGCGCATGTTTTGTTCATGAAGATAAATAATTTTGCTCTTGTGTGATGCTGCGGTGGATTGAATGACAAAGGTGGTTATTGCTATCATGATGAAGGTGGAAAAAATAATGAGATATTTTGTTTTCATAATATATTCGCGTATTTTTTATGGTATAGTAGGTATATTGTTACTTTATGAATTTTTCTTTAAATAGGCAAGCTACAAGGTCTACTTTTATGAATGGTAAAACTACAAAAAAGGAGTTGATTGAGTCTTTGTGGAGCTTTATTTCTGAAAATAAACGTCAAAAAATGCTTGATGTTATACAAAATCGTACGCGCCACATCACCGTGGTGCTAGAAGATATTTTTCAGCCGCATAATGCAAGTGCTGTGCTGCGCACCTGTGATATTTTTGGTATCCAGGACATGCATGTTATAGAAGCAAAATATACATTTAAAGCGGTTACTCCTATCGCAATGGGGTCGGCAAAATGGGTTGATGTACATCAGCACTTAACCACTGCTGACGCAGTGATTAAATTAAAGTCGCAAGATTATTGCATTGTGGCAACTACCCCGCATACACAGTCCTGTGAATTGCCAGATTTGCCAGTAAACAAGAAAATGGCACTCCTTTTTGGTAGTGAGCAGACGGGATTGTCAGATGTTGCTCTGCAGCACGCAGATATGTTTGTTAAAATCCCCATGTATGGATTTGCTGAAAGCTTTAACATTTCTGTCAGTGTTGCTTTGTGTTTATATGATATAATGACACGTTTACATCAGTCCGATGTTGCATGGCACTTAACGCAAGAAGAAAAAGATGATGTATTGTTACGCTGGATCAGCAAAGTGTCAAAAACAGCGCAATTTTTGCAAAAGAAAGAGGATAATTAAAATGTTTTTACAACTATTTTTATGCGTGAGTATATTTTTTGGTTTTAAACCATTGCTTGCGTGTGAGGAAAAATTTACAGAAGTTAAAGTTCAATTGGATACAAGCTGTTCATTGTATTATGCCGATCCACGTTTTGTTAACGTGTGTCAGGCGGCAGGAATCAGTTGCGAATTTAGTACACCATTTCTAGCTTTAAATTGTCCTTTAGCCGATTTTAAGGGCTCTTTTACTTCAATAGATGCATTACCTGTCACTTTATTTAAAGACAAAAAGAAAAATGATGTGTTGTGTACTCTTGACCGATTTGTCCCTTTAAGGGGTGTTGAGGTGCGTACTCCTGAGGGATCTGATAAAAAATATAAATTTATATTGGATTCTGAATTAGACCAATCAATATTGCAGAGGCAATTAGATACTTTTCGTACAGTCCCAAATTATGCTCTGCCGCATGAAAAAACATTGTTGAAGCTAGAGGTTATAGAACGTACCAGCGCCGGTAGTAAAATTATTCACGGAAAAAACGGCTATTTTAAAGACGAAATACAACAAAAAAGAGGATATAGCATGATTCATTAAGCTTGGCAGATGGGGTGAAAAGTTAATTCTGCAGCTTGAAATAAGTCTTGGTTGCATGATTTTATATTTTTTCTTAAAGAATTCTT
>WBZV01000946.1_pt1 | contig 12458 bp, 10 predicted proteins | sample 5204221 | NCBI WGS metagenome assembly WBZV01 (sample SAMN12344360, study PRJNA552823) | activated sludge metagenome | biome: Activated sludge suspended growth; feature: Nitrification reactor; material: Wastewater; isolation source: activated sludge from nitrification reactor of wastewater...
CGAGCACCGGGTGCAGTTGCGGCAGATGCGGCGCACGCACCTTTTCCCGGAACGCGAATCGGAGTTGCGCGTCATTGCCCGTTCGATGGGTATGCGCACGGATCCGGCGGCGGAGATCGAGGATGCGTTCGGCAAGCAGGTCCGGCAGGTTCGGCGGCTGCACGAGAAGCTCTTCTACCGGCCGTTGCTCAATGCCGTGGCCCGCCTGGACTCCGGTGAGGCGCGACTGACGCCGGAGGCGGCTGAGGAGCGGCTGCGGGCATTGGGCTATCAGGACCCGCGGGGCGCGCTGCGGCACCTCGAGTCACTGACCAACGGAGTGAGCAGACGCGCGGCCATCCAGCGCACCCTGTTGCCCGTCATGCTGGGGTGGTTCGCGGACTGTCCGGACCCCGACGCCGGCCTGCTGGGCTTCCGCCGCGTGTCGGATGCCCTCGGGGCCACGCCCTGGTATCTGCGCCTGCTGCGCGATGAATCCCACACCGCCGAGCGGATGGCACATCTACTGGCCTCGTCGAGGTTCGCCACCGACTTGCTGTTGCGCGCGCCGGAAGCGGTGCAGATCCTTGCCGACGACGACGAGTTGTCGCCGCGGCCCGCGCAGGACATCAAGGCGGAGGCGCTCACCGCAGGATTGCGTCAGGTCGATCCGGAGGTGGCGATCGCCGCGATCCGTGCCACGCGGCGCCGGGAACTGTTCAGGATCTCGGCTGCCGACAGCCTCGGCCTGTTGTCCGTGGATGATGTCGGCCCAGCTCTGAGCGCCATCGCGGATGCCACGATCCAGGCGGCCCTCGCGGTGGCGACTGCCACTGTGCTCGTCGACGGGATCCAGGCGGAGGATCTCGTCGAGTTCGTCGTCGTGGGGATGGGTCGCTACGGCGGCGAGGAACTCGGATACGGCTCGGACGCCGACGTCATGTTCGTGTACCGCACGCGGGAGGGTGTCGACGAGGCTGCCGCCTCGGATGCCGCCACCTCAGTCGCCAATGAACTGCGGCGCCTGCTCGCCCTGCCTAGCGCCGACCCACCCATCGATATGGATGCGGATCTGCGTCCGGAGGGTCGCAACGGCCCGATCGTGCGGTCCCTGGCCTCGTACGCCGCGTACTACGAGCGGTGGTCGGCGGCCTGGGAGGCCCAAGCTCTGTTGCGTGCGAGGCCGGTGGCCGGCTCGCCGGCGCTGCAAGATGCCTTCATCGAACTCATCGACCCGATCCGGTACCCCGCCGACGGTGTGTCGTCGGCGGATCTGCTCGAGATGCGCCGGCTCAAAGCCCGGATGGAGGCAGAGCGCCTGCCCAGGGGCGCGGATCCTGCACTGCATCTCAAACTCGGCCGCGGCGGGCTGTCAGACGTGGAGTGGGTGGCCCAACTCCAGCAACTGCAGAACGGACACGAGCGTGCGGCGCTGCGGACCACCAGGACCGTTCCCGTACTGGAGTCCTGCGTGGCGCTTGGACTGGTCGCTGAGCAGGACGCCGAACGGCTCATCGCCGCATGGCGGCTGGCCTCATCGATCCGGGACGCCATCATGCTCAGTTCCGGCCGCGCGGGGGATTCGGTGCCCACCGACTACCGCACGCTGGGCCGGGTGGCACATCTGCTGAACTACCCGCCGTCGGACCGTGGGGCGATGCCGGAGGACTACCGGAGAATCACGCGTCGCGCCCGGCAGGTGATGGAGCGACTGTTCTACGGGCTGACCTGAACCCTGCCCTTTGCGCCGTTGTTGTCGTTTCGAGGGCCTGAATCCGACAACAACGTCGCAACCGGCGGGCGGGTCCGACAACAACGCCGCAATCGGAACAGGCCTCGACCGTGTGCCGTCACCTTTCCGGCCACGCGCCGCTCAGGGATAGTGAGTACTCTCAGCAAGCATGCAGACAGAGGTGAACTTCCCGGCGGCGAATGACGGGTCGCGCAGCACCAGTGCGACAGGCAGGGCGGTCCTGGCGGATGCCTTGCGCGACGTCAGCCCGGCCGCAGCACGGCGGGTCGAGGCCATCAAGGACTGGCGTTCGGGTTACCTGTCGGCCATCCGGGAACTTGTCGTCGCGGCAGCGGCGAATCCTGCCGCGGCCGTCACTGTCTCCCAGGCGGGACTGGACTCCCTGCACCAGCGCTTCGTCTGGACACAGGACGGAACCGACCGCCCACTGCTCGACGGACTGGCCCTCAGCGATCACCCGGGGATGGACACCTTCGAGGTGATCGGACGCAACGAACGCCGAGCGGAGTTCTCCGTTCCGTACAAGGGAAAGCGGCTCACCGGCGGCGATCTTCACAAACAACTCGACGACTGGGTGGCGCGCGGGGTGGCTGAGCCGTCCTTCGCCGATGCTGTTCGGGCGGTGATGGCACACCCGGAATGGCTCAATCTGCGAGATGTCCAGGTCGCCGTGCTCGGGGCCGGTGCTGAGATGGGTCCGCTCCGGCAGTTGCTCGACTGGGGCGCCACTGTGTACGCGGTGGACCTGCCGAACGAGGATCGCTGGAACACGATCATGTCCCTCGCCAAGAACTCCGCCGGACGCATGGCTGTGCCTGTTCCGCGTGGTTCGGTGAACCTCGACACCGCACCAGACTCGCGCGTCGCGCACGTCGCCGGTCTCGACGTCATCGCACAGACGGACGCGGTCCTCGCTTGGCTGCGGGAGATCGACGGGCCGTTCACTCTGGGAAACTACGCGTACGCCGACGGTGGGCTGCACGTGCGCGTCTCCATGGCGATCGACGCCCTGAGTGTTCTGCTTGCTCGCAGCAACCGCGACCTCTCACTGGCTTTTCTGGCAACTCCCACGGATGTGTTCGCGGTGCCCGAGGACGCAGTGGCTATGGCCAGGGATCGCTGGAACCAGCGTCGGACACGCAGGATCCTGCAGGCCCCCCTCCACCTGGCCAACCTGTTCGAGCCTGCCTATCGCGACACGGTCATCGACGACTCCGGTCGTGAGGTGGGGATCTCCGACTGCCTGGTTCCGCAACAGGGTCCCAACTACGCGCTGGCCAAGCGCCTGCAGCGCTGGCGAGCGATTGTGGCCCGCGACGCCGGAACCCGGGTCTCGTTGAACGTCGCCCCGGCCACCCGGACCCGATCAGTGGTCAAGAACCGGGCGCTCGCGGCAGCATATGCCGGCGCCGGCCAGTTCGGCGTGGAGGTGTTCGCCCCCGCGACCGCCAACACGCTGATGGCGGCGCTGCTGGTCCGGGATCTGCATGATCCGCAGTCCGCGGCGAACCCGCGGCGCGATCTGCACAACCCCATGGACCTGTTCGCCGATGCGGCCAACCACGGAGGTCTGTGGCGTGCGGCGTACGAACCCCGTTCGGTACTCACCCTGGCCGCCGTCCTGGGTCTGTTCGTCCGCAACGCGTGACACACGGAATACTCCTGGGGGGTTGTCCGTTGGAGGTGGCGTGAGTAGCACCGTGGACTTGGATCTCGAAGGCATGACCTGCGCGTCGTGTGCGGCGCGGATCGAGAAGAAGTTGAACGCGCTGCCCGGTGTCGCGGCGACCGTCAACTTCGCCACCCACACCGCCCATGTCGAGGTGCCGGCCGGGGTCTCCGTCGATGACTGTGTCGAAGCGGTTGAGAAGGCCGGGTACGGAGCGTCTGAGCGGAACCCCGAAGGGGAGCATGATCACCACTCCGATCCCACCTTGCTACGCCGGTTGATCGTCGCCGCGGTGCTCGCGGTCCCGGTCATCGTCATGTCGATGACCATGCATGAGTCAAGGGCGGCGATGGTGGTCGTCGCCGCACTGGCCACGCCGGTTGTGTGGTGGGCGGCTTGGCCCTTCCACAAGGCGGCCTTCAACGCCGCGCGTCACGGGTCCACCACGATGGACACGCTTGTCAGCCTCGGGATCATCGCAGCCTACGGATGGTCGATGGTGGCCCTGTTCACCGGCGGTCACGTCTACTTCGAGGTGGCGGTGACCGTTGCCACGTTCCTGCTTGCCGGTCGCTATGCCGAATCCCGGGCGAAGGATCGCGCGGGGGAGGCGGTGACCGCTCTGCTCAAGCTCGGCGCCAAGGACGCCACGGTCTTGCGCGACGGGCGCGAGGTGCTGATCCCGATCGGGCAATTGCAGGTCGGCGACGAGTTCGTGGTGCGTCCGGGAGAGCGGATCGCCACCGATGCGGTCGTGCTGTCCGGGGCATCATCGGTCGACAATGCCCTGATCACCGGGGAGTCGGTGCCGATCGAGGTCGGCCCGGGCGATCCGCTGATCGGCGCGGCGGTCAACCAGACGGGCCGGCTCATCGCCCGGGCTGAACGTGTCGGAGCCGACACTGAGCTCGCGCAGATCGCCGCAGCAGTGGAACGGGCCCAGACAGGGAAGGCTCCGGTCCAGCGCCTTGCGGACCGCGTGTCCTCGGTGTTCGTACCGGTGGTGTTGGTCCTCTCGGTGCTCACGGCCGTCGGCTGGTTGATCGCCGGCGCGGGTTGGACGGCCGCGTTCACCGCCGCTGTCGCGGTGCTCATCATCGCCTGCCCGTGCGCGCTCGGACTGGCAACCCCCACGGCGATCCTGGTCGGCACCGGTAGGGGTGCTCAGCTCGGCGTACTCATCGCGGGTCCGGAGATCCTGGAGCGCACGCAGGCCATCGACACCGTGGTGCTGGACAAGACCGGAACCCTCACACAGGGGAACATCGAGGCCCACGTGGACTCCGAGTCGCCGGACTTCGCCCGGTTGGTCGGAACTCTGGAAGCGGGCAGCGAACACCCGGTCGGGCGCGCCATCGCCGCAGCTCTGCCCGAACGCGGCAGCCTGGAACACTTTGAGGCTGTGCCCGGACGTGGCGTACGCGGGACGGTCGATGGCGTCGAGCTCGTGGCGGGCACGCCCGCCTGGATGCGTGAACTCGGTTTCGACGCCGGTGACGAGTACGCCTCGGTCGTCGCCGCCTGGGACGGTGAGATCCGCGGACGGGTCTTCGTGACCGACACCATCCGCGACTCCAGTGCCCAGGCGATCGCCCAACTGCAGGCGATGGGGTTGCGCACGGTCTTGCTCACCGGCGATTCCGCCGCAGCCGCGAAGGCAGTGGCCGAACAGGTCGGGATCGACGAGGTCATCGCCGAGGTGAAGCCGCTGGACAAGCAGGCGGCGGTTGCCGGCCTGCAGGCGGCCGGACAACGAGTGGCCATGGTGGGTGACGGAGTGAACGACTCTGCCGCGCTGGCTCAGGCCGACCTCGGTATCGCCATGGGTGCGGGGGCCGACGTCGCGATCTCCGCCAGCGACATCACCCTGGTTCGCAGTGACCCGTTGGCGATCGTGGACGCGATCGGACTGAGCCGCCGCACTTTGCGCATCATCAAGGAGAACCTCTTCTGGGCGTTCGCGTACAACAGCGCGGCGATTCCGCTGGCGATGGCCGGTCTGTTGACACCGATGATCGCTGGAGCTGCGATGGCCTTCTCGTCGGTGTTCGTGGTCCTGAACAGTCTTCGTCTGCGCCGATTCCGCGGCGTGGCCGGGCACGCTGCGTAGTCACCGGTCGAGATCAGGCAACAGACCCGGACATATCAGTACCTTTGGCACGATCCGACAACCTTTGGGGAGTGATCGTGTCCGACATCTCGTGGACCCTACGCGCCGCGTTCGCCGTCACCGCCTCCGGGCTCGCGCTTGCCGGGTGCTCGTCGGGGTCATCAAGTGACACCCCGACTGCGGAGGTCACCGTCACCGAGACGGCTGCCGCGTCCCCCGCGGAGACTCCGGCGCAGACGCAGGCAGCGTCAACTGACGGACTTCCCGCGCCTCCAGCCGGTGCGAAGCAGATCGACGAGGAGGACGAGTCGGGAATGGTCTATGCCCGCTACAAGGTGGAGGGAACCAGCGCGCAGACCATCGTCGACGACTACGAATCCGAACTGAAGGACTCCGGGTACACCGTGACCAACTCAGGTGGCAGCGGCGGTGGCTGGGGGAAGTGGGGCGGGTCGGGCTACGGCATGGATGCGGAGAAGGACAGCACCTATGTCAGCGTCCAAGCTGGTGATTCGAGCGGGGGACCCACCTACTACGAGGTCTGTGTCGGCGCCGACAAGAGCGTGGTGGACCAGTGCGGCAACGAGAGTTCCGACGACGAGAACGACTCGAACTCGAAAGGCAGTTGACCTGAACCAGGTGCGTGAGGTCCGTTTCCACGCCATGGGAACGGACTGTCACATCCGTGTGGTCGGCCCTGCTGATCTGGAGTGGGCACAAAGTGAAGTACGCCGGCTGGAACGGCTGTGGACGCGCTTCCAGCCGAGTGAGCTACTGGCGCTCGACGCCCAGCCCCGCCTCGTGGACCCCGACACCAGGTTGTTGGTGGAGCGTGCCGTCGCCGGCTACGACATGAGCGGGGGTGCCTTCAATCCCTTCCTGGTCGCGCAGATCCGGGCCGCGGGCTATGACCGTGACTTCGACGAGTTGTCGCCCGCGGCCCAGGGTCCTGCGCAACCAGGTATTCGGGCTGATGTCACGATCGACGGTGATGTGGTGTCCAGCAGTCTGCCGATCGACTCCGGTGGCATAGGCAAGGGTGTCGCGGCCGATCTGCTGGTCCAGCGACTTCTTGCGCGAGGTGCGTCCGGGGCGCTGGTGAACCTCGGGGGTGATGTGCGGTGCGCGGCGGATTCGCCGGGCAACACGTGGCGGGTGGGGATCGAGACCCCCGTGGCGATTGAGCGGCCGCTGAGTGTGGCGCTTCAGGATGGGGCGGTGTGTACGTCGACGCCGCTGCTGCGCCAGTGGCAGACAGCAGACGGAGGCTCGGCCCATCACCTCCTGGATCCTCGGACCGGTCGGCCGGCGGAGTCCGACTTCGCCAGTGTCACGGTGATCGCGCGTGAGGCATGGCTCGCGGAGGTCCTCAGCAAGGCCGTGTTCCTGCTGCCGACCGCCCGTGCCCGGCACCTACTCGGCACCCATGACGCAGGCGCGATCCTTGTGACCGTGTCCGGTGGGGTTTCCCAGATCTGAGGACGTGACGCGCACCGGATGTCGGGGTGCCCACGACCGGTGGCTTAGGCTCGACGGATGGGACGATCCATCGCCTTGTCCGTTCTGGTCGCTGTCGTGTGCGCGATCATCATTTGGGGCCTCGGGCGCATGCTCGACAGTTCGACGCTGTCTTCGGTCGCTATCGCCGGCGGTGCCGGTGCCGGAATCGGGTATTTCATCACCACGCGTAGTCAAGGTGGCCCCGGACGCGGACAGGGCCGGGACAAGTAGGCGAAGGCTGGATCACGACCATTACCGTTGTGCGAATGGGCCAGGAGGTGACCATGACTAAGGCGACGATTGTCGTTGCCGCGATGGCCCCTGCCCTGGTCATGTTGTCAGCACCGGCTTCGGCGGCCCCGGCACAGTCTTCCGCCACCGCTGCAGCGATGGTGTCGGCGAAGGTCGACCGTGGCTCGCTGCGCGTGGTGGCACAGGGGGTCCCCGCTGGGCGCTCGGCGAAGATCACCGTGGCCGGCAAGAAGTACCGCAAGAAGTTGCCCGCCGCGGGCAAGTTGCGCAATCTGCGTCCGGGCACCTACCGCGTCTGGGCCGCACCCATCGTGGCTGATGGTGGCACGGCGTCGGTGGCGAACCTTCCTCTGCGCGTGAAGGTCCGCAAGCACAAGCCCGCAGTTCTGCGGCTGCAGTACGCATGGAACCCGAAGAACGACAGTTACCCGCCGAGTCCGGCCTCCGAGCTCCAGGTGGTCGAGCAGGAAACGACCGCGGTGACCTTGAGCTGGCAGAACGGCCAGGCCCCCGATCTGCAGGGTGTGGAGGTCCGTCGGCGCCAGGGTTCCGAGCCGCCGACCCGTTTGGACGAGGGGCGGGTCGTGGACGTCACCCGATTCGCCACCTCCCTCAGGGACACAGACCTACGCGCCCACACGACCTACAGCTACAGCGTCTTCATGGTCGATACGGCAGGCAATGCCAGCCGTCCCGCGACCGTGACGACGCGCACCCTTGGTGTCGCACTGCAGATCTCGGCCGGGACCAGCCACACCTGCGCACTTCTGGAAGACACCGATGCCACCAGTGATCTCGCTGCGGTACCCACCCCGGACCTTCTGTCGTGTTGGGGTGACAACGCGTATGGACAGGTCGGGAAAGGCTCCGGGGCGGACGCGTCGATCCCTGCCGACGTGGCCCTCGGCGATGTGGTGCAGGTCGCGGCAGGTTCGGATCACACGTGCGCCCGCCAACGCAGCGGCACGCTGCGCTGTTGGGGCCGTAACGACTACGGGCAGGTCGCACCGACAAGCGGGAGTGTCTTCAAGCCGGCACTGGTCTCGGTGCCCGACGTCCTCGATGTCGCCGTCGGAGGTGACCACACGTGTGCTGTGCTGGACACCGGCCAGGTCCGCTGCTGGGGACGCAATGATCACGGGCAACTCGGTGTTCCCGAATCCGAGCCACAGCGGCAGCCGGTGGCGGTGTCGGGGATCACCAACGCCGTATCGGTGACGGCGGGATACGCCCACACCTGCGCAGTACTCGCGACCGGGCAGGCACGCTGTTGGGGGCGCAACGATCGTGGCCAACTGGGCAACAACTCCACCACGGATTCGGCCACCCCGGTCAAACCGACCCTGGGACTGGTCGATTCCGTGACCGCCGGTGTGTTCCACACCTGTGCATTGCTCGATGACGCCAGCCTCTGGTGCTGGGGCGCGAACGACTACGGGCAGGTGGGCGACTCCTCGACGGATGACCGGTTGACGCCCGCGCAGGTCGCGCTCACCGGCACCCAGCAGGTGAGCGCGGGGGCGTACCACACCTGCGCCGTGAACGGCGCCGGAGTGGCCCGCTGCTGGGGTCGCAACTCCGGTGGCAGGCTCGGTGACGGCACCACCGTGGACCGGTCCAACCCGACCCGGGTGGTCGGGGTGTCCGGAGTGGGGCAGATCGCCGCCGGGGCGCATCACACCTGCGCGATCACGTCCGCGGGGATGTACTGCTGGGGGTCGAACGTGAACGGTCAACTCGGGACCGGCGACCCGAGCAGCGCGTCGCGTCCACAGCCTGTCTACGGTCTATAGGCTTCACGGGTGCTGCAGAACGCCCCTGATCTCACTGTCATCGCGATCCCGCTGTATCTGCTGACGATGTCGCTGGAGGTGTTCCTCCATTGGCGCCGTCCTGTGGCAGGTCAGCGTGGGTACAGCATCGTCGACGCCCGCACCTCGCTGCTGATGGGTCTTGGATCCTTGGTCGTGGGTGCACTGTTGGTCGGCGTGCAGTTGCTCTTCCTGACCTTCTTCAGCCAGTTCGCGGTCCTGGACCTCGGTGGTGTGCTCGCCACTGGTTCCGTCCCGGCGGTCGCGGGGGCGTTCCTCGTGCTCTTCCTGCTCGATGACTTCTGCTACTACTGGTTCCACCGCGTCCACCATGAATCCAGGTTCTTCTGGGCCGCCCATGTGACCCACCATTCCTCGCAGTACTACAACCTCTCCACGGCATTGCGGCAATCCTGGACGCCCCTGACCTCGTGGATCTTCTACGTGCCGGTGATGCTTGTGGGTTTCACCCCCGCGCAGTGGGCCTTCATGCACTCGATCAACCTGTTGTTCCAGTACTGGATCCACACCGAGCGGATCTCTCGCATGCCGGGTTGGTTCGAGTTCGTGTTCAACACCCCGAGCCATCACCGGGTGCACCATGGCGCCAACCCGGAGTACCTCGATACCAATTACGGCGGGATCCTGATCGTGTTCGACCGGCTGTTCGGCTCGTTCGTGGAGGAGGACGGGCAGGCCGTTTACGGATTGACGAAGAACATCACCACGCACAACCCGGTGAAGGTGGCATGGCACGAGTTCTACGACATCGGCAGGGATGTGCGCACTACCCGGTCCTGGCGCCAGCGGTGGCAGTACGTCTTCGGGCAGCCGGGCTGGCAACCGGACGTCACGGTGTCCCGCCACGGGGTGAGCGCCGACCAGCCGAGTGTCACGATCCGGTAGGCACTCGCGCGGTACAGCTGGTCAGAGCGTTCCCGCCAGGAGCACCCGCAGCAGTTCTGCCGCAGTGGTCTGCCGGTGGGTGGCGACCTCGACACCGGACTCGAGCAGTGGCTTCCAGCCGGACGCCCGGGCTGCTGTCGCCAACGTCGCTTCGTCACCGCCGGACATGAGCGCGGCACGGACATCCTTGGTCACCGGTAGGACTTCGAACACGCCGGTACGTCCGCGGTAACCATGGGCCTCGCACTTCTCGCATCCTCGGCCCACGACCATCGCAAGCGATTGCTCCTGTGTCAGATGCAGGCGCTGGCGGGTCTCCGGATCGGGAACCTGCGGCTGCATGCAGTACTGACAGGGCTTGCGTACCAGGCGCTGTGCGATCACCAGGTTGAGTGATGAGGCGATCAGATAGCGCGGGACACCCATGTCCACGAGCCGGATCACGGCCGACGGCGCGTCGATCGTGTGCACCGTGGCCAGCACCAAGTGGCCCGTCAGAGCGGCCCGGATCGCCAGGTCGGCGGTGACCTTGTCGCGGATCTCGCCGACCATGATGATGTCCGGGTCCTGCCGCAACACCGAGCGCAGTCCCGCGGCGAACGTCATCCCCACCTTCTCGTCGATCTGTACCTGGCTCACGCCCGGGAGTTCGATCTCGACGGGTTCTTCAAGAGTGATGAGATTGCGTTCACCGGTGACGATCTCGTGGATCGCCGAGTAGAGCGTCGTCGTCTTGCCGGAGCCGGTAGGGCCGGTGATGAGGACGAGTCCCTGAGAGCTGCGAAGTGCCTCGTGGATGATCGCCAATCCGTCCGGAGGGATCCCGAGCGCGCTCAGCGCGGGCAGTTCGCCGATGTCGGTCAGCAGTCGGATGACCACCTTCTCGCCGTGCAGGGTGGGCAACGTGGACACACGGATGTTGCGGGTCACCCCGTCGAGGTTGATGCGGGCCCGACCGTCCTGGGGTACGCGCTTCTGTGCGATGTCGATGTTCGCGATGATCTTGATGCGCGAGGTCAAGGGTGCCTGCCCGGTCTTGGGCAGTGCCATCACCTTGCGCAGTGCGCCGTCCACGCGCATGCGCACGCGCACTTCGCCGGCCAGCGGTTCGATGTGCACGTCACTGGCGCCGAGGCGGATCGCCGTCGCGAGGATCTGATGGACGGCGGACACCGCCCCCGCATCTGCGCCTGTCGTCTCCTCCTCGGACACTGCGGTCGTGCCGGTGTCGTCGAAGCCTTCGAGCGCCTCGACGGCGTTCGCCTCACTCCAGGTCGACGCGAGCCGCCGCCGCAGTTGACTCTCAGGGGCAACCACCACCTGGACCCGTACGCCTTTGTGCTTACGCAGGATGTGCAGTCGCACGTCGTCGAGTCCCACCACATCCACGGGGTCGGCCGCGGCGATGCGCAGCGTCCCATCGTGGATCGCCAACGGCAGGACCAAGGCCCGTTTGGCGACCAACTGGGGGATGGAGCGCGCGAGGTCCGGGTCGATGTCCTCCTGCGACAGATCCACCGCCTGCAGCCCGTGGGACTCCGCGAGGGCACGTGCCAGTGTGATCTCCGTGACCCGCTCCTCATCGAGCAGGATCCGGCCGAGCCGCCGTCGGCGGCGGGGAGGCTCCTGCGCCTGAATCGCCAGACAATGCTGCAGTTCCGCCGGGGAGATGGCTCCCCAGCCCACCAGGATGTCCCCGAGTTTGCGACTCACCAGGCGCCTCCTCGTCGATGGTCAGACCCGACGCTACGCCTCTTCGTACCGTCGGCGCCTGCCGAGTCCTGTCACCCGTGCGTGCGCGATCGTCCAGCAAGATCGGTAGCCTCGACAGCGTTATGGAGGCCATCGACACCAGGGACTGGCTCGGGCACGTCATCGTGTGCGGCCTGCAGGGACTCGGCGTGCGGATCGTCGAGTTGCTGCAGTCGGCGGGAATCCGCGTGGTGGTGGTAGGAAATGCGGGGGAGGACCACCACCTGCGGTTGGTGCAGGCCCTCGACGTGCCGCGGATCGACGGCAGCCCGCGCAATCCGGACAGCCTTTGGGCAGCGGGGCTCGCGGGCGCACTTGCGGTGGTCTGTGCCGAGGACGACGACCTGCGATGCCTCGAGGCGGCACTTCTGGTGCAGGAACTCGCCCCGCGTACTCGGGTAATCGTGCGGCAGTCCAACCCCGCCGTCGGGCGGGCCGTGACCTCGGCGATCACGAAGGGTGTGGTCGTGAATCCCGCCGATTTGGCAGCGGCGACGTTCGTGGAGTCCGTGTTGGACCAGGGCCAGCACCGCCTCGAAATCGCTGACGACACCTTCCTCGTCCGTGAGGTCGAAGTGACTGCGTCGGGACGTCTGCAGGACCTCTTCGGCGATCTCGCGCCGATCGTCGTGATGCACGAGGGCGGCGACACCGTCGTATGCCCGAGTCGTGATTACCACGTCACGCTCGGTGATCGGGTCGCGCTGGTGGGCGCCGAATCCGAAC
>WBZV01001194.1_pt1 | contig 12455 bp, 9 predicted proteins | sample 5204221 | NCBI WGS metagenome assembly WBZV01 (sample SAMN12344360, study PRJNA552823) | activated sludge metagenome | biome: Activated sludge suspended growth; feature: Nitrification reactor; material: Wastewater; isolation source: activated sludge from nitrification reactor of wastewater treatment...
ATAAGGCAGCAAAAACCCGAACTCATTAACATCGCCAAAATAATACGCCCGCTGCCCTGCCTTTGGGCGAGTAACCCGCCAAGGATGCACCCTAATGCTCCTATTGCAATCGTTAGAAAGGAAAACAGGGCTACCGGCCCATTTAAGCCGGTTGATTTTATATAAGATTGCAAAAAGACAGGCAAAAAAGCCCAAAACGCATACAACTCCCACATATGCCCAAAGTAAGCAAAAGCAGCCGACCGGAATGCGGGCAATCGAAAGGCTTTGACAATTACCCCGGGATCAAACCGGTTTCCCCGCTTGCGATAGGGGCCGTCTTTAACGGTCGTCAAAATAAGCACCCCGCCGGCAACGGCGAGGGCCGAAGTCGATTGCAGCACTGTTTTCCACTCCCAATCTGCGCCAATCGTGCGTAACAAATGAGGAAAACCCGTTCCCATGACCAAGGCGCCGACTAAAAAGCCCAACGCTTTGCCCAAGTCTTGCGCATACCAATCGGCGGAGATCTTCATTCCAACCGGGTAAATACCGGCGAGGAAAAAGCCCGTCAGGAACCGGCAAACCAGCAATACGGCAATACTGCCAGGCAGCAGAAGGATCCCGAGGTTGCAGGCAGCTGCCAGCAAGGAGGAAACCATAAAAACCCGGGAAGGAGAATACCGGTCCGCGATCATGGTGAACGCAAAGACCAAAGTACCCGCGATAAAGCCCAATTGCACGGCTATGGTCACCCAGCCTAAACTCCGGGCAGAAAACCCAAAAGCCGATTGCAGATCCCCAATTACGGCGTTGCCGGCAAACCAAAGCGAGGTGCTCAGGAACTGGGCCACAATAAGCACGGGCAAAAGCCAAACGGGACGACCGGCGCGCATCGCTTCCATACGCTATTGCTCTTCCGGGCGTTCAAACGCTTCGCCAACCGGGAAGAGTTGGTTCCAGAGATGGTCTGAAGGAGGGTCCGCTACGATCTTTACCTCGGTTTGTTTGACAGGATGCAGGAAGGCCAACGACCGGCAATGCAGATATATCCCGGCATGCGCAAACTTCTCCTTGCTTCCGTACTTGAGATCGCCCAGAATAGGGCAACCGATTCGGGCGAGTTGCACCCGTATCTGGTGCGGGCGCCCGGTTTCCGGTTTGACCAGAAGCAGGTGCATACCGTCCATTTCCGCGATCATCTCGTAATCCAGTTCCGACCGCTTGGCATCTTTGTTCCGGTTGCTGGGCTGATCCAGGGCTTTCGAGATGTTTTTCTCCGCATCCTTGACGATATAATGTACTAAATGGCCAATTTCCGGGTCCGGCCGCTCCCTGGTCACGGCCCAATAGCATTTTTCGATTTTCCGGATTTTGAACAACTCGTTCATCCTTGCCAACGCTTTGCTGGTACGCGCAAATACCACTACGCCCGAAACCGGGCGGTCGAGGCGGTGGATCACGCCCAGAAAGGCTTCGCCGGGTTTGTTATAGCGAATACGGATATACTCCTTTACCATGTCGGACAACGGCGTATCTTCTGTTTCGTCCCCCTGAACCAATACCCCCCGGGGCTTGTTCACTGCGATGAGATGGTTATCTTCGTATATAACCTGTAACGTTTTTGTTTCCATAGGCCTCAAAATTATGAAAATAACGCTGGGATTCTCCCCTTGCCCGAACGATACCTTCATTTTCGACGCACTGGCCCACAAAAAGGTCGACACCGAGGGCCTGGAATTCGAGATAATACTGGCCGACGTCGAAGAACTCAACCGGGGCGCGTTTGCCCAAACGCTGGACGTGACCAAGCTGAGCTATCACGCGTTTGCCTATGCTGCCGGCCATTATGCGCTGCTCGATTCCGGAAGCGCTCTGGGCAACAATTGTGGTCCCCTTCTGATCGCAAAACGCCCATTTCCATTAGACGAGCTCGACGGCAAACACATCGCCATCCCCGGGAAATACACTACCGCCAACTTCCTTTTAGGGCTTGCCTTTCCTAACGCGTCCCGCAAAACCCCCATGCTGTTTTCAGATATCGAAGCGGCGCTGCTCAACGACCAGATAGATGCCGGCTTGATCATTCACGAAAACCGTTTTACCTACGAGCAAAAAGGACTGGTTAAGCTCATCGACCTCGGCGAATTCTGGGAATCTACAACCGGCATGCCAATCCCTCTTGGCGGAATCGTCGTTCGCCGTAGCCTCCCCAAGGATATTCAGGAGAAAGTCAACCGCGTGGTCCAGCGAAGCGTTGCCTTCGCCCTGGATAACCCCCACGAAGCGCGCGACTATGTCCGCCAGTATGCCCAGGAAATGGACGAAACAGTCATGTACCAGCACATCGGACTCTACGTCAACGAATATACCCGCGACCTGGGCGAAAAAGGCAGAGCGGCAGTCCGCCTGCTATTCCAAAAAGCATACGAACGGCAGCTGATCCCGGCTTTTGAAGAGGAGCTGTTTGTTTAGGGGTTGGGGCGTTTCGTGGCTAGGTGGCAAGAAGCTATCTCAAAACGTTGGAATGCTGCTTAATCCGCGGTTGGGCCTCCCCCCAACCCCCTCCAAAGGAGGGGGAGCAGTACCGTTTTAGACAATGAAATCATAAATCTGGCGCTTTCCCCTACCCTTGCGCACACCGTTCCCCTCCTTTGGAGGGCGATCCGTCCAGACCGCAGCGTCTGGGGTTAGGGGAGGCCGCTCACACCCTGGACTGGGTTTTGATATAACTTCTAACCAAGGATGAAATCTGTGCTTCATCCTGGACATCCTTTAATCCTGAGAATCGTGGTTCAGACAATAAGCAACGGTGGATGGGTTGAGGCGTAGGGGCAGCATAGGGCGTAAGGCAAAAGGCATAAGGCGTAAGGCGCCGCTTACGCCTTATGCCCTATGCCCTTCACTTCGCCTAACGATTGAATTTCGAAATCCGGTTTCCAGCCATTTGGATTTAATTTACCGGAAGGGTTGTACCAGCAGGCGGCGAAGTCGAAATTTTTAGCGCCTTGAATATCTGAAATGAGGGAGTCGCCAACGACCAGTACGCGGTTTTTATCCGGGCGGCCCATAGCATCATAGGCATGGGAAAAAAATTTGGGGTCGGGCTTTGCCAGACCGATCTCATCCGACACCACGACCACCTCAAAGAAATGCTCCATCCCGACGTGGCGAATGCGGGGGCGCTGCACTTCCCGAAGCCCGTTGGTCACAATACCCATTTTGGTTTTCCCGAAAAGGAAGTTCAAAAGGTCTATGGCGCCGTCAATAGGCTTGGAGTGGTGAACGAGGGCATTTAAAAAAAGGCGGTTCATCTCCCCGGGGTCGTGCCGGATCAGCAACTGGGCCCGTTCCTGGAATTGGTCGAACCGCTGCCTCCGAAGGGTCGCCGTGTCGATTTTCCCTTCCTCGAATGCCGCCCAGGCTTCGTGATTGCACTGCTGGTACAAGGGGAAATAATAATCGGCTTCGGAGACCTCCAGCTGGGCCAGCATCGTCGAGAAGGCGTACCGGGCAGAATGCACAAAATCCACCAGGGTATCGTCCATGTCAAACAGAATCCAATCAAAATGACTCATAAAAACGCATTCAACATGGCAAAAGTCAGCAAGCTAATGGAGTATACAAAGCTTTATTATTGTTATTTTTGCTTTCTGGAAATGAATTCCTAATCAAATAAATCACAAGAACATGATTATCGGAGTACCCAAAGAGATCAAAACGAATGAAAACCGGGTGGCCCTGACTCCAGCCGGCGCCCTCGAACTTACCAAACGCGGACATACCGTTTATGTGCAATCCACCGCCGGCGAAAACAGCGGGTTTACCGATGATGAATACGTACACAACGGCGCGAAGGTCTTGCCTTCCATTGAAGACGTTTACGGTATTGCCGAAATGATCATAAAGGTTAAAGAGCCCATTGAGAAAGAGTATTCCCTTATTAGGGAAGGCCAGCTTTTATTCACTTATTTCCATTTTGCTTCCTACGAGCCCCTTACCCTGGCCATGATCAAAAGCAAAGCGGTTTGTCTTGCTTATGAAACCGTAGAACTGACCGACGGCAGCTTACCCCTTCTGGTGCCTATGTCGGAAGTAGCGGGCCGTATGGCCATCCAGGAAGGCGCCAAGTTCCTCGAAAAAACCTACAAAGGACGGGGCGTGCTCCTCGGGGGCGTACCCGGCGTGGCGCCCGGAAAAGTGCTCGTGCTAGGGGGCGGCATCGTTGGAACACAAGCAGCCAAAATGGCCGCCGGTTTGGGCGCCCAGGTAACGATCCTGGATCTGAGCCTCAACCGCCTCCGCTACCTTGCCGATGTGATGCCCGCCAACGTTACTACCCTCTATTCCAATGAATATACGATCCGGAAACTGATCAAAGACCATGACCTCATCGTTGGCGCCGTACTGATTCCCGGCGCCAAAGCCCCCAAATTGATCACCCGGGACATGCTCAAAACCATGCGGCCGGGCACCGTCCTTGTCGACGTGGCCGTCGACCAGGGCGGCTGCTTTGAAACCACCACCCCGACTACCCACGAAAACCCAACGTTCATCATCGACGACGTTATCCATTACTGTGTCGCCAATATGCCCGGCGCGGTACCCATGACCTCCACCGTTGCCCTGACGAACGCTACCCTTCCTTACGCCATCAAACTGGCCGAAAAAGGATGGAAGCAGGCGTGCCGCGAAAGCGAACCGCTCCGCCTGGGTCTCAACGTCGTCGACGGCAAAGTAGTGTACAAAGGGGTTGCCGATGCGTTCAACCTTCCATACGAGCCAGTGGAAGGGGTGTTGTGAAGGTAATGCGAAAGGTTTAGGGCGGAAGGCAAGAACAAAGTGAAACCTTTCGCCCTACGCCTTTCCCCTCCTAAGAATGCCCATAGGCCACGATCCTCATCACTTTGTAGTTGATGACCACAAAGCGGAAGAGTTGCCATAGGACGAACTTTCTCCAGAATTTGACGGAGCGGGTGGGTATGAAGGGGTAGGCTTCGTCGTAATATCCTCTTGGTTTGGGCTTGGATTCCATGCGGAAGGAGTTTTTTTCTTCAATGAAAAAGGCGCCGGCGTAATTGGCCCCTATTCCGGGAGGAGCCACCAGAACGGGTATCCTTTAGCCTTGTGGATGAACATATAGTGCAAAAACAACTTGACCCAGTGTCCGGCAAGGCCGATTTCCCCAATAGTGTATTTGACGTTCCGGCCAAAGTCGGGGTATTTGTTCCAATCGGGAACAATGGGGTTAACGGTCATGGTGGCGGCTTGGCCATTCCAAAATCCGTAACCTGCCGAAACGATACAGGCCGCGCCCATTTTTCCCATGGAAGCTTTGTGCCGCAAGTCGGTCCGCTGCTGCTTGATCATCTCCGTGATATTATCCGCCGTAATCTTTCCCGTAACGCCTGCCGGCATGCCTGTGCGGGGCGGCGAAGGATAAATAGCCGTACCGTTGGGGCTAAACATGGGCTTGGAAATGGGATGGGGCGGAGCAAAGGCGATGCCAATAGCAAAGATATTGGAATAGTCCGGGTTCTGGTAAGTTGACGGCCAGTCTTCAATTTGGTAATCTTCAAACGCTTTAGGCGAATAATCCGCGTCCACTTTCATAAACCCGCTGGGAGCAAAAAGCTTTGATGAGATATCCGTACCCTCGCGGTCATAAGCGCGGAGCCCAACCCCCGCAAACGCGGGTAGTAGCATGGCAAAGTCGAAAGAAACGCTGCCTTTACTCCCGTCCAGCAACTCATAGTGGGCCACGCCGGGTTCAACCTTATAAACGCCTGCCCGCTTAATCCATTTGATGCCATACTCCGCCAGGATCGATTCCGTAAACTCCTTGGTGTGGATCACGTAGCCGCTGCGACGAACAAAAGCGCCGGCCATCCCGAAATCGCCTAATTCATACTCATTGGTGATCCAGGTGATATCCAGCTTATCCTCGATCTTGTGCCTTTTGGCTTCGAAAGCCACATTAAGGGCGTATTCAAACGCGGCGCCCTGACAGGTAGCGGTTGGGTGCCCGGTGCCGATCAGGATGCGTTGGCGTTCGCCTTTTTTTGCCGCTTCAAATAGGCGTTCCAGCGCCTCCCAAGTCTCTTTGGCATGCCCGGAGGTACACACCGAGAAGGAATTCCCCGTTGCTGGGCCTAACCCATCCGTAGCCTCAAAGTTCAACTTAGGGCCGGTGGCGTTGACCAGAAAATCGTATTCAAAATCTGCTTCCTGTCCCTGGCGCTGCGGGTCGGTATACACCGCTTTCACAAAAGGCTTCTCATGCCCGTTTCCGCCTTCTGGATAAATCGAGACGGCTTTCGCCTGATGAAACTCAATGCCCATGCGGCGGTACACCCCTTCCAGCCTGAACCGCACCTGGTCCTCCTTCATACGGCCTACCCCAACCCAAATGTTGCTCGGAATCCATTGATAATAAGCGCTTGGGCTTACCACGACTACCCGGTGCTTTTTTCCTAACTCCTTTTTCAGGAAGGTAGATGCCGTATGGCCCGCTATCCCAGCGCCGACAACAAGAATCGTTGACATATGAACATATTTTCATTAAAAATAAAACTTTTGCGTCATTTGCCAAAATATCCTTTGCAAATGATGCGCACGGCGGGATAGTCACCGGCGAGTTACCGACCGATTGGGCGAGGTTTTATGCCGTCCTTTGGTTAGCGTTAAAAAACCGGCAACCCTTAAACTGGTACCGGCGGTAAAAGTGTCGATCCAAATGTAATAGGCCAACCGCAAAGGTTCAAAACTCCCTTCGGCGAAAAAAGGCCAAGCTTTCCTTGCCCCTGCGATTGGCGCATTCCCCATTCATCGCGTCAATACAATGGTCTTAACAGTCGCTTGCTCATTTACTTCCAACCGGCACCAATACACTCCTGCAGGAAGACCCGGCGCATACCAATGCATCGTATAATTTCCCGAAGGATAAATTCCCTTGGCCAAACAAGCTACTTCCCGCCCGTTTGGATCAAATATTCTCAGATCGACGCGGCCGCCCGTTTTCAGTTCATAACAGATCGACGCTGGGCTGGCAGTGGGGTTGGGCATGACCGACAGCACAGCAACTGCCGATGCAGTTTGTTCCTGCGTCCCAACAGGGGTCAATTCGCACCGAAACATGGAACCCGTCACCTTGGGGCCCGACATTCCGGAATAATAGAACGGATACAAACTGCCTCCAATAAAGTAAAGCGAACCGCCCAGCAGGGCGCTTGCGCCATAAACTTTAAATTCGGGCAACTTGAGGTTCATATCCGTCCAGCCGGTGTTCGGCGTAAACCGCAGCGTCGTTTCAATGGTATATTGGTAATTTATGGCGCCTCCAAATACATAAATGACCGTATCGGTTGCCGCAGAACCATACCAAAATCTGGGTCCAGGCATTCCGGGGCCGGTCGTCCAGGTATTTGCGACGGGGTCGTAAATATCCACGGCACTCATGAACCCTGAATCGCCTATTCCCCCAATCGCGTAAATTTTCCCCTGAATGGTCTCAGCCCGAAAGCCGGCCCGGGCAGTCGGCAAGGGGGCTTTTTCGGTCCACTGGTCCAGGATGGGGTCGTACATTTCCACTTTATTTAACGTACTAATTGAAGTTTCCCCACCAAGGACGTAAAGTTTCCCATCGACTACCGCCGAAGCGGCCATTCCCCGGGCTGAGGGCATCGCTGCTCTGAACGCCCACGAATTGGTTGCCGGGTCGTATACCAACAAGCTGTTCCTGGAGATGCTTCCGATGGTATCGTGGCCACCGGCCACATAAATCATTCCATTGAGGGTTTGTGCGGTTGCGTTCAATAGCGGAAAAGGAAGTTTGGCCTTGACCGTCCAGGTGCGGTCGGCCGGGTTGTACACTTCCAACTTGTCGCTGGCCAAGGAGTAGGAATAGGCGCCTCCAATAACGTAGATCTTCCCTTCGCACACAGTGCCCGCGCAGTGTCCCCGGGGGTCGTTCAAAGCCTCGCCGGTCACCCAGCCGGTCTGGGCTTGCAGCATGCTACTCAGCCCAACCCAGGCAAGTAGCGTCAGAAAATGAATGGATAGCTTCTTTTTCATGGGGGTGGATTTAAAAGTTGGGGAAATAAAACCGGAGGCTCTAAGCCAATACGGTTCTTTTGTCCTTTCAAGGTAGGCTGTTTTCCCTTTCAGGAGGAAGGACTATTGTTCCAAGGTATGCGCTGACGTTGCATCATTTCTCCTGCCTTGCCTCGGATGGACTCAAACCGAACTGGCGGGAAAAAACGCGGGAGAAATAGAGCGGATCCTTGAAGCCCACCGCGTAGGCCACCTCCGCCACCGTCATGCGGGTGGTGCGCAGCAGTTCCCTGGCTTTCTCCAGGCGGAAAGAGCGAATAAAATGGGAAGCCGGTTTGTTGGTAAGGGCAATCAGCTTGCGGTGGAGTTGGGTGCGGCTGATCCCCATCTGTGCGCAAAGGGCTTTGATGCCGAAGGTCTCCTCCTGGTAATGCGTTTCCAGGCGCCGGCGCAAGTCGAACAGGAAACGCTCATTCAAACCCGAAGGCTTGTTTTCCGGAAGCGGGGAAACAAAACCGTGTTGGTATTTTCGCCGCAGCGTTTCCCGGAGTTTCAGCAGCGTTTCGAGTTCCACCTCCAATTCTTTGCGATCAAATGGCTTAGCCAGGTAGGCGTCGGCGCCGCATTCCAGCCCCCTTACCCGGGAATCCCGGTCGGATTTGGCGGTCAGCAGGATGATGGGAATATGGTTGGTTCGGAAATCGGCCTTCAACGTCCGGCAAACTTCCAGGCCATCCTTTTTCGGCATCATGATGTCGCTAATAATAATATCCGGAACCCGGCTCAATGCCAGGTTTATACCTTCCTCGCCATCATGGGCGGCGATCAGATCGTAGGTCTTCTCCAGAAACTGACTCAGGTAACGGATCACATCTTCGTTGTCTTCAATAAGCAGCAGCCTGGAGCGGGAGGCGGTTTTTTCCAGCGCCTTGGGCGCCGATGAGCGAACCTCGCGTTCCGGCGCAGCCGGCCCCGGTACGGAAACCAATCGCGGGGCCTGATTTCGAATGGGCAAAAAGACGAAAAACGCGCTGCCTTCTCCCGGTTGGCTGGCCACCTCGATGGCGCCCCCAAAAAGCCTGGCATACTCCCTGGCCATGGCTAACCCTATCCCTGCCCCTTCGGTAGGCCACTCCCCTACCCGGTAATAGCGGTCGAATATCCGCGACTGGTGCTCGGGCGGTATACCGATGCCCGTATCCCGGACAGCCACCAGCAGGAAGTTTTCGAAAGGAAGGAGGTCAGCTCGTTCTCCTTGCCGTCCCGGCAGATCGATAGCCGAACCGGGCAGGGAAACGTCCCTTCCTGAAAACATTTCCACAGACAATTCTACCTTGCCACCCTGAGGCGTGAATTTGATGGCGTTGTCCAACAGATTGCCTACCAGGTGTTCCATTTTTTCAGCATCGATATCCATCCACAGTTCCTCCTGCTTGGCAGAAAATTGCAAGCAGATCCCCTTACCCTCTGCCACGCTGTGAAAGGATTCCAGCAGGTATTTTAGCTGGGCTATCACATCGGCATGCTCGTAATGCGCCTCCAGCGCGCCTGCTTCCAACCTCGACAAGTCGAGCAATTGCTCCACGAGGCGAAGCAGTTTCCTGCCGTTGCGCCGGATGCTATGCGCCGCATCCTCCAGCTTGGGGTCAGCTTCTGCCCGGATTTTGTCCGCCATTCCCAAAATGACGGTAAGCGGGGTGCGGAACTCGTGGGAAATGTTCGAAAAAAAACGGCTCCGGGCGGCATCCAGCGCGCGCAACTTCTCCGTTTCAAGCTGCCTGAACCGCATGCGTTCCCGCATGAAGGCGCGCACGAAGGCATAAAGCGGCATCAGCGACGCCATGAAATACAAGACAAACAACACCCGGTTTTCTTCAGGAGAAAAGACGGCAACAGGCCGGAGTATGGGTTGAAGAATGGCCTCCAGCGTAAGTACCGTCAGGTATAACAACAAGATAAACCGGGCCTTTTCAGGCCGTGGAAAAACCAAAGAAAAAATGATACCCGCAAAGCCGATAAACACAAAACCGCCGGAAGTAAGAATACCGCCGGTCAGAATAACCGCCACAAAGGAAAACAGGATCTTAAAAACTTCCGAAGTGACAAAAAAAGCTTCTATGCGATTCCGAACCCGAAGGAACAAAACGATGCTGACCAGGAAAAAAGCGGAGAAACCCGCCATCAGGAAAACCAAAATTTCCAGCGACAACCACCAGTAGACCGCCAGGGCGATCAAGCCAAGAAGGCAAGAGGAGGTAGCAATGCCAAACCAAACCCTTTTAGACAACATAATCTCCTCATCGTCGCCTGGCTGGTAAAGCAAGCGGCCAAGGTCCAGTTTCCGGTCCGGGTTGGTTCCCATTTCCATGGGCGGCACAGGTGAAATTTGTATTCAAGTAAACGAACTTAGTCCATCTTTTTATTGATAAAAATCACTCAGAACAGTCTACTATGCTCCAAAGCAGCCGGAAATATGCTGCCCGGCACAGCAAAAGTCCGAACGAGTTCATTCGGGTATTGCTACGGCAGGCTGTTATTGCCAGGTTTTGCTCACCGAAGACCTTCCGGATGATATTCATTTAGCAGGGATTCGAATTCAAAACCCATTTGCGGCGCCATAAAGCAAAACCCACCTTTTCCCCGTACTTTTGCCCGGTACCTAAAATCCAAAACCATGCGCCGTCGCTTCTACACCGGGTTCATGCTTTTCCTTTCTATCGCCGCCGTCGCCCAAGACGCGGCCATATTTGCACCAAACCCTCAAAAACGGACCGTTTCAGCCATGAAAATTGATGGCTTGCTGAAAATCGACGGGCGGCTCGAGGAGCCATTCTGGGGCTTGGCGCCGCTCGCCTCGGATTTTATCCAGGTCGAGCCGATGCAGGGAGAGCCGGCGCAGCACCAAACCGAGTTCCGGATCCTGTACAACCGGCAGTTTCTGTACTTCGGGGTATTTTCGAAAGATTCCCTGGGCCAAAAAGCGCTTCGGGCCACCGATTTCAAACGAGACTTCAATACCCGGCAGCACGACCATGTCAGTCTGGCGTTTGACGGGTTTCGCGACGGGCGCAACGCCATGGTGTTTGCCGCTAATGCCTACGGCGTACAGCGCGATCTGCTGGCTTCCGACGACGTGCTTTACGATGTCGACTGGGACGGGCTTTGGCGTGTACGCACTACCCGAACCGACTCCGGCTGGGTGGCCGAAATGGCCATTCCCTGGCAAACCCTGCGCTACCCCAAGCCCCAGGATAGCCTCCAAACCTGGGGGTTCAATCTTACGCGCAACCGGCGCTCCAGCAACGAGCTTTCAGCTTTCTCGCCTTTCCCACGCATCCTGTCGTCCACCCGCATGGAATACGCCGGCGTGATCGAACACCTGGAACCCCAGCCTCCGGGCGCCAACATCCGGATCCAACCGTATACGCTGTTCTCCTACGACCGCTACCGGACCGGCAAGCCCGGCGACCCGGACCAGGAAGCGACCAACTTCAAACCGGGCGGCGAGCTGAAATGGGCTATCAACACCCATACCGTGCTCGACCTGACCGTCAACACCGATTTTGCCCAGGCCGATGCCGACCGGCAGGTCAACAACGTCACCCGTTTTTCGGTGTTCTTCCCCGAGCGGCGACAATTTTTTCTGGAGAACGCCTCCCTCTTTGGCTTCTACGTCGGCCAGCAACCGGACCTTTCCGGGGGTTCCATGCGCATTCAGCCCTTTTTCAGCCGGAGCATCGGACTGGATGCCTCCGGAAGACCAATTCCGCTCGATGGCGGCGGGCGGCTGGTGCACCGCTCGGCAAAACAGAATTACGGCGCTATGGCCATCCGGCAGCGCGCGTCCGAAACCAGCCCTCTAACGAATTTCTTCGTGGGCCGGTATTCCAGAAATTTCGGCGCCCAACACCGCATTGGCGGGCTCTTCACCGCGAAAACGCAACCCGGAAGCGCCACGCTGGTAAGCACCATCGACGGCTTCTTCCGTCTGGGGGAAAGCCATTCCTTCAGTGCGCTCGCCACCCACTCCAGCGGCGGAGCGGACAAAAAGCAGGGATTTGCCGGCATGGCGCAATACTTCTACACGACAAACAACTGGAAGATCTGGCTAACCAATTCCCTTGTAACCCGAAACTACAACCCGGAAATGGGCTTTGTGTCCAGAAAAGACGTACTCAGCGTCACGCCGGGCGTGCTGGCGTGCGCCTCCCGTCGCGCTACGCTGCGAACCCTGCAGCGAGGAACCACGCGATGCCCAAGATAGATACCGCCAAGGTCCAGGTCGTCACCGGCAGCACCTACCCGAAGGAACACGCCGGCCCCTGCCTCGACCGCCACGCGCTGCGTCTCGCGCAGGCCGCCGGCCTCACCCAGTTCGGTGTCAACCTGCTGACCCTGAACCCCGGCAGCTGGTCCAGCCAGCG
>WBZV01001200.1_pt1 | contig 12420 bp, 10 predicted proteins | sample 5204221 | NCBI WGS metagenome assembly WBZV01 (sample SAMN12344360, study PRJNA552823) | activated sludge metagenome | biome: Activated sludge suspended growth; feature: Nitrification reactor; material: Wastewater; isolation source: activated sludge from nitrification reactor of wastewater...
GGTATGGTTGTTCTGATAGCTGTGACCGTGAGCGAGGTAATCCTTGATGCGGCGAACGACCGTTGCGTGGGCGGCGCGGTCGAGGGTGGGCTGCCAGGGACCCACCGTGTAGGAAGCGGAGGACGGCGAATCGATTGATGGCGCCTTCCAATCGTCGAGAATCTCCACGCGTTCATACAGCCCAAACCAAAGCAGCGGCAACTCCGACAGCGGAGCATGGACAGCCAGGCCATATGCGGCGGCGGCTTCATAGGTGATGAAGCCGGCGGCGGTTAGGCCGTGCTGGTCGATGGCCGTTTCGACCGCTTGCAACGCCGGGACGACTTCATCCGGTCGCATGGCGACCACCACCCGCGTCGGCGCGGCGAACCGCAGCCCGCGCGGGCCATCCTGGATGAAGGCATCGCCGATCATGCCGTTTCCCGCCGCCAAGGGTGATTCAAGCCGCTTTTTCGGGTCGGTAGGCGCCATATTGTCCGTTGAAGGTCATCACCGCTTCACCACCGGAACGGATGATCACGTCGACCGCCCAGCGGGCCTTGCCGCGCTGACGGAGGCTTTGCAGGAATTTTTCGGTGGTGGCCAGGTCCGGCCGGGTACATTCCGTCAGGATGTCTTCCCGCAGCGGTTTCAGGAACTTCAAGGTGCTATCGGTGATCACGATCTCGGCGCTCTCGCCGTGTTGGTCCAGGGTGGAGCGGGTCAACGCCCAGCCGGTGAGCGCGGCGAGCGCCGCCATTGAACCACCAAAGGCAATCCCTTTGTCGTTGATGTTCGGTGCCAGCGGCGCGGCGATCGCTAGCCCGGTTTCGTCACAGCGTTCCAAGCGCGCCTGCATGGCCTGAAACAGCGGGACATAACGGTTGAGATAGTCGTCGATTTCCTGCAGGTAAGACATGGCAGATCCCCGTGAGTGGATGGAATAAAGGATTCGCAAGAAAAATACACCGCTATTTTCGCTTTTTTCGGATCGCCGTGGTCTCTTATAAAGTTTCGCAATACCCAATAACCGGGAGATTCTCCATCATGCTCGACAAACCCGCCATCACCCAGCAACCTATTGCCGACTTCATCGCCCGCCGCTGGAGCCCGCGCGCCATCGCCGCCGACCAGCCGGTCAGTCGCGAGCAGCTGCTGGCGTTGCTGGAAGCGGCGCGCTGGGCGCCGTCCTGCTTCGGCGACGAACCGTGGCGTTATTTGGTCTGGGATCGATTTCACGATGCCGCTGGTTGGCAAAGCGCGTTCGAATGTCTTGCCGAAGGCAACCGAGGCTGGGTCAAGAACGCACCGGTATTGCTGCTGTCGGTGGCAACGCCGAGATTCGGTCACAACGACACGCCGAACCGTTGGGCACAGCACGATACCGGCGCCGCCAGCGAGAATCTCTGCTTGCAAGCCACAGCGCTGGGTTTGGTGGCGCACCAGATGGGTGGATTCGACGCCGACAAGGCCAAGGCGGCGTTCGCTATCCCCGCCGATCACACCTGCATGGCGATGATCGCGGTCGGTCATCCGGCGCCCGCCGACGGTCTGCCGGACGCGTTGCGCGAACGGGAACTGGCGCCAAGAACGCGCAAGCCGCTCGATCGGATCGCCTTCGCTGGCCGTTGGGACCAGGGCTTCCAGGCTTAGCAACCGTGGCCGTGTCCAGTGATCATATCCTTCGTTTGTTCGATTCATGTAGAGTGCGCTCCCTTGTTCGGGAGATGATGGATAGCCGATGCCCATGACCCTGTCCGATCGGCGCTCCGCCCGGGGTGCCAGCCGTTATCTGCTTCGTTCCCTGCTGTTTCTGATCGCGCTGGTGGCGCTGGGGGTATTTTTCCAGCGTCCGCTGGCCGCCGCCTTCATGACCAATCCTTATCTGAACGGCACCGTCGCGGCGGTTTTTCTGTTCGGGGTGTTCTTCACCTTCAAGGCGCTGGTGGACACGCTGTGGGAAGTCCGCGCCGCCGAACGAGCCGCCACGATGGCCTTGAAAGCCCGCCGCCAGGAGTGGTCCCATGCCGAAGCCAGCGAAGCGCTATTGGAAAATATCGGTCGTGGAGTGGGCGATTTTCTGCGCAAGATCCATCGGGTCGTCAGTCACGGCGACGCCGCCGCGACCTTGCCGTATCTGTTGGATTCGCTGGCCACTCGGGGCGACGATCAGCGGGCGCTGGTGCGTTATCTGGTCGGAGCGTTGGTGCTGCTGGGTCTGATCGGCACCTTCTACGGTCTGCTGCTGACCATCGCCGGGGTGCGCGATGTGATCGGCGGTCTGTCCACCGAGAAGGCGGCCGACACCATGGCGTTGATCGCCAGCTTCAAGGATCGGCTGGCCGCGCCGCTGGGCGGCATGGGTACCTCGTTCTCGTCCTCGATGTTCGGCCTGCTGGCGGCGCTGGCGTTGAGCTTTCTGGAATTGCAACTGCTCCATGCCCAGAACCATCATCATGCTCAACTGGAGGCGTTGGTGGTCAGCGATCTAGTGCCGCTGTGGCAGCCGGTGGTCACGGTCACCGCCAGTACCGAAACCATTTCGCCACGCCATCTGGCGGCCTTGTTGCAAGCGACCACCGACCGGCTGGAGCGGGTGGCGGCGACCACCGAATATCTGGCCAATCGCGGCGAGGGCATCACCCGGGTCGCGGAGCAGATCGCCAGCCTGGGCGAACGGATCGAGTCCTTGCAAGCGGCCCTGCGGGACATCGAAAACGACCGCACCGCCGATTTGCGGCACGAATTACGCACCATCGCCCGCCTGCTGGCGCAGCAGCCGGGAACTACCGCACACCGAGACGGGGACGCCCATGCCCCGCCGGCGTGATGCGCTCGGTGACATCAACATCTGGCCCGCCTTCACCGATGCGTTGGGCGGACTGGTGATGGTGTTGATCTTCCTGATCACGGTGTTCGTGGTCAGTGAAGTGCTGATCGGCCGCGAGATGATGGGTAAAGATACCGCCATCGGCCAGTTGCAACGGATCGTCGAGCATCTGGAGGGCTTGGCCGGCGATGCCGAACAGGAAGCGAAGCGGCTACGCGGGAGAATCCAGGGTCTGGAAAGCACGGTCGGCGAACGGGACGCGTTGTTGGCGCAACTGCGCAACGAACTGGCGGCGGTGCGAATGGCGCAGTCGGCGCTGAGCGTCGATAAAAATAAGGCGGAAGAGGCCGCCACCGGTGCCCAGGAGTTGGCGGCGCTACTCAGCGCTCGGGCCGAACGCCTGGCCAACGAACTGGAACGGCTCAATCAAGCCCTGGCGGCCAACCAGGACGAACTGGCGCAACGCGACGCCGTCATCGTCCAGCAGAAGGGTCGGATCGAGGCGCTGGACAGCGCTCTCAAGAAGCGGTTGCTGGAACGGGTCGAGGAATTGGAGAAATACGCCAGCGATTTCTTCGGCCGGTTGCGCGAGGTCTTCGCCGGCAACCCCGACATCAAGGTGGTGGGCGACCGCTTCGTGTTTCAGTCCGAAGTGCTGTTCCCTTCCGGCGAGGCCACGCTGTCGCCGGGGGGGCGCGGCGATCTGGACAAATTCGCCATGGTCTACCAGCAATTGGCCGCCCGCCTGCCGCCGGATTTGCCGGTGATCATCGAAGTGCAGGGCCACACCGACCGGGTGCCGATTCGCGGTCGTTTTCCCTCCAACTGGGAGTTGTCCACCGCGCGCGCGCAGGAAGTGGTGAACTATCTGATCCAGCAGGGCGTTCCACCACAGCGATTGGCGGCGGTCGGCATGGCGGAATATCACCCGATCGATCCGGCGGACAACCCGGAGGCGTATCGTCGCAACCGCCGCATCGAGTTGAAGATCACCAGCCGTTAAGGCGTAAAATAAGTAGGGTAAACTTCAAGATTCCTGTCCCCAAGCCGCGAGAGTAGCCCCCATGGATTTCAAGACGACCGACCTGTGCGATGAATTTTCTGATCGCCTGCAAATCGCCGAGCCGATTTTCGGCGATTACGGTGGCGAGGTGATGTTCTGCGGTCCCATCGTGACCCTGAAGGTGTTTGAGGATAATTCCCTGGTTCGCGCCGCGCTGGAAGAGCCGGGCGAAGGCCGGGTGCTGGTGGTGGACGGCGGCGGCTCGATGCGCTGCGCGCTGTTGGGCGACCAGCTCGCCGAACTGGCCGAGGAGAACGACTGGGCCGGCGTGGTGGTGAACGGCGGCATCCGCGATTCCGCCGCCATCGCCGAAATCGGCATTGGCGTCAAGGCGTTGGGTGTGCACCCGCTTAAGAGCGTCAAGCGCGGCATCGGCGAGCGGGATATTCCGGTGCGCTTTGCCGGCGTGACTTTCCTGCCTAATCACTACCTCTACGCCGACGAGGATGGTTTGTTGGTGGCGGAAGAACCGCTGCTCTGAAATTTTCCAGGTTTTGAGAATAACGGAGGGGAAGACCGGCTGGTTTTCCCCTCCGGTTTTTCAGGGGTCGGTGGTGCCGTGGAATTGCCGTGGGTGGAATGGCGTTTTGATTAAAATTGCCAGAGTTGCCGCTGTCGCGCCCGTACCTCGACGATGGTCGAGGCGGCGGCGATCGCCTGCCCCAGAGTCGTGATTTCCATGTCTTTCAGCAGCTCCAGCATGCGTACGAAGACTCCGGCGGTGACCAGGGCATCGCCCAGCGCGGTGTGGCGGGCCGACACCCGTACTCCGAAGCGTTCGGCAATGGCGTCTAGGCTGTGCTCCAGCGCGTGGTCGTGCAGGAATACCGACAGCAGCAAGGTGTCGAGCACCGGGTTATCGAAGGTGACGCCGCTTTCCGCCTCCTTCAATTGAAGAAACCTCAGGTCGAACGCGGCGTTGTGCGCAATCAGCACGGCGTCGCCGACGAACTGGCGAAACTGAGGTAGCACCAGATACGCGGGCGGCTTGCCCCGCACCATGTCGTCGGTGATGCCGTGGAAGCGGGTGGACTCCCTGGGGATGGGGCGGCCGGGGTCGACCAGGCGATCGAAGGTTTCGCCGGTGAGAATGCGGCCGTTGACGATGCGTACCCCGGCGATGGAGACAATTTCGTCACCCTCCGAGGGTTTGAGCCCGGTGGTTTCCAGGTCGAACACCACGTAGTCGAGCGACTTGAGCGGCCGTTCGGCCAGATCGCCGCCCGGCGGCGCTTGCAGCAGGCTGAAATCGTAAAATTCCGGTCGTGGCGGTAGTTCGCTGGTCATGTGCGCGCCACGCGCCGCCAGCATCGGTACCCGCACCCGGGCCAAGCCATCGTCGGGGCGGTCGCTCCAGATCTCGCTTTGGTGATGGTCGAGCACGTCGCGCGCGGTGAGTCCGCCCGGGGCGCCGGGCAGTCCGGCGTCGAGCCAACCATCAAGCACGGCCGCCGGTAGCGGATCGCCGCGCCAGACGATGTCGATATAGATCTGGCGGGGTCCAGCCTCGGCGCCGATGTCGAAGATCTTGCCGCCGGTCTGGGCGCTGATACGGCGAATCAGATATTCGTTCAATAAAATGACCGAATGGCTGTCACCGTGCAGCCACTGCGGCAGGTGGACCACGGTGACCGCGATATCCGAGGTTTCCTTCAAGCGTTGCGCGACCAGTTCCAACAAGGTGGCGGACAAGTCATCGGTCATCGGCCAGTAGCCGGTGATCACGTCGCGATACTCGCGGCACAGCCGGTTCACCGTCTCGCTCAGCGCGGTACTTTCCTTGAACACCACCTCGTCGAAGGTGCGATGCGCGGCCATATCCATGTCGGGATTGACGGCCTGCATCTCCGCCGCCGCGCGCAAGTTGGCGATCGGCGCCCGCAGGCCCTCGGTGGCTTCGCGCAGCAATCGGTCGCGCTTGCCCAGCGCCGCCAGTTCCTCGGTGATGTCGTTGAAGGTAATGACATAGCCGGTGGGTGATTCCTCGGTGCCAAGGATTAGGGTCATCTGGGCGTGCAGGGTATGTTGGCCATCGGTAGTGGCACAGACCAGACGAGTGGTGATGCCCATCGGGTGCTGGTGGTGGCGACCTTCGGCCACGCGCAGGCGCAGGCGTCGGAAGGCGTTGGAAATCGGGTCGCGGGTGACCATGGTGAACAGCGAGCGGCCGAGCCCGAGCGCGCCGGTGACGTGCAGGATTTTTAGCGCCAGTTGGTTGTAAAGCAACACTTGGTTGTTGAGGTTGCAGACCACCACGCCTTCCTGCAAGTCCATCAGGATGGCTTCCAGGCGGTTTTTCTGCTCCTCGACCCGCGCGGTGGCGGTGGTCATGGCCTGGAGCAATTCGCGGTGGTGGGCGGCGAGACGCCGAGTCAGTTCGTTGACCGCCTGAAACAACGGTCCCAGCTGGTTCGGCCCGGCGTATTGGATTTCATGATCGGGGTTGGCGCGCAGGGTGGTGAACAAGCCGCAAGTCAGGCCGGTCAGCGGCGCCGCTACCAGTTGATCGCAAAAAAACCAGGCGGCGGCGATCGCGGCGACCAGGAAGAACCCGGCAACAGCCGCGTAATGCATCAGATAGCTCCAGGGTTCGAAGTTCGCCGCCAACTTGCCGCCTCGGATCAGTTCGGCGAACGCCAGCCACAGCGAGACCGTGACCGCCGCTAGCGCGGTAAGGGCAATGGCGGCGAATACCAGCGCAAAGACAAGTCGCAGTTTCATGGATTCGTTGAGTGTCGTTGTTTGTGCACGACGTCGGCTTGGCGCCGATCAGGACAGGTTGCCGGTCAATTCGGCGCGAACCCGGTCACGCAATCGGTCAATGGCCTTCATCGCGGCCGCCAGATGTTCCTTGACCCGTTTCGATAGACTGTCCGGGTGTATGAAATAGGTTACTTTTCGGCCGATGCGGAAATCAGCGATCTGCTGACCCAGCAACAGATTGGTGATTTGGACGAACGCGCCCTTGAGGTCCTCGCGCTCGTTGGCGTTGAGGATACCCCGTTCGTGCAGGGTGTCGATCCGGGCCAGTGTTCCGGTTTGTTCCACGCCCTCACGCAGACTGAACAGCCGCGCGCCTTCGATCAGGGGCAAAAGCGCATGGTGCTTGAGATTGATCTGACCCCGATAGTAGGGATTTTCCTTTTCGGTGACGAAGCCGCCGAACAGACCCAGGCCCACATTATGATCGCTGGTCTCATCGTACATCGCCCGTAAAAATGCCCGGTCCTCGCGCAGCATCTTCGTGACATGGCCACGCAGGCGACGAGCCAACTCGGTATTGTGTCCCCACACCGGCTGGAAATCGAAAAAGATGTCCGACAATCGGAGGGCCATCCGATTACGCTTACTTCCCCAGGTATCCAGTTGTCGGAACCACTGCGACAGGGTCTTGCGCCACATCGGATTGATCGCCATGCAGTAACCACGGCAGAGTGGCAAGCCGACGGTATCGAGCGTGGTCACCAGCCGACTGGCCAATTCCATGAAATAGCCGTCGATGCGGTTATGTTCATCATCCGGATAGTCCTCGATGATGAAACCATTGTCCTGGTCGGGACCGATGAAATTCTCGCCACGCCCACCCGAACCCATCACGATGACCGAGAAATCGACTGGCGGTTGTCCCCAACCTTCGGCAGCCAGGCTGGCGATGCACATGTCGGTGACGCGCCGGTAAATGTCGTTATTGATATGGGTCAGCAGCGCCTGTATCTCGGGCGCGGGCAAGCCATCGTCCAACAATTCGGCGGCCAGTTCGACTTGTGCCGTCTTGACCTGCTTAAGACCGTCGAGCGTGCCTTCGTGCGTGATCAAGTCGATTTGCTGCATCATTTGTTCGGACGCCGCCGACAAGGCGTCGTACAGATCGAGAATACCGATCACGACGCGGTTTTCGTCCAGAACCGGTAGATGACGAAGGTTGTAGCGCCGCATTCGTCCGATGGCGTGATAGAGATACTCGCCGGCGGGAATGGTCAGCACTCGGCGGGTCATGATCTGTTCGACCGGCGTTTCGGGAGGAATCTGAAAAGCGATGCGGCGAGTCACATCCTGCTCGGTCAGAATACCCAGTAAACGCCCGTGGGCGTCGATCACGACGACACTGGAGGCATGATCGCCGAACATGTGCTGAATGGCTTCGGCGCAGGGTGTGCCGGGTGACACGGTTGGCGGACGGTCGCGCATGAAGTCGCGAACCAGTTTGCTGAAGATCGCCGTTTGAGATCGCACCCGCTACCTCCGCAATCGCTGAATGCGTGTGAATGAGCGGGTGAGGTTATCAGGCTAGACTCAGGATCGAAACCGAGAAGGCCGCAAACAGGGCAACCGCAAACAGGGCGCGGACCGATGGGAGGTTCTGCGTGACGCGAAACATCTGGTAGAGACCGGCAAGAAACAGAGTCGCGCCGCAAATGGCCAGTACCTGATAAAGCATGGGCATCAATCCCGCCGAATGTGCGGTGGTGGTCGTCGTGGCGACCGTGAACGCCACGGCTGGTAGTGCCGGCAGGCTCAATGGCAATAGATAGCCGCCCGCTCGATAAAGCAGACCCAGTTCACCTGGACCACCCAACGCCTTGGCCATCAGCCAAGCCACCAGCATGATGCCAATGTGGATCATGATCGTGATCAGAACGCCCGGCAGAATGTTGCCCAGCATCAGAACCCAGAAAGGGATATCGGCAACCGGAATGCCTTGCAGTTCGCCACCGAAGCCGCGCTGAAGCAGAGCGACCAGCACACCGTAGATCGCACCGATCAGTATGATGAAAGCGCTGATCCATAGTGGTGCGCGCCGGTTTTCGCAAGCGTGAATGGCCGCCTGTGGCCGCAGGAGAAAAATATCGAAAATAGGCATGATGATTAGCTTGGGCTCTTTAAGCGTTAAGCGCCTTCCCTTCTTGCGGGGAAGGTAGGGATGCGGGGCGGCTTTCACCCCTCATCCCAAATCTCCCCCCGAGGGGGGAGGGGAGCTTCGGAGAAGGGCTACTGCTGACCCGAAGCGGGCTGAGCAGCCGGGGCCGGTTCTTCGGTCGCCGGGGCTGGTTCCGCCGCTGGAGTTTCCGTCGCCGTATCCGTGGCTGCCTTGACGGCTTCGGTGGCCTCGGTCGCGGCTTTGGTCGCGGTATCCGCCGCCGTGTCCGCAGCTGCCTTGACGGCTTCGGTGGCCTCGGTCGCGGCTTTGGTCGCGGTATCCGCCGCCGTGTCCGCAGCTGCTTTCACGGCTTCGGTGGCCTCGGTCGCGGCTTTGGTTGCGGTATCCGTCGCCGTATCCGTGGCTGCCTTGACGGCTTCAGTGGCCTCGGTCGCGGCTTTGGTCGCGGTATCCGCCGCCGGAGCTGCCGGAGCTGCCGGAGCCGGAGCCGTTGCCGCCGGAGCTGTCGGCGCCTCTGGTTTCTTGGCGTAGGTCGGATCGGGCATCGCCGACCAGATCATCAGCGCCAAGGCAAAGGCAGCAGTCACCAAAGCGAAGGTATTACTGCTATAGCGTCTGGGATCGTAGTTCTGCCAACCGTGGATACGGTCGATCTCACGCAATATCTTCTCGTTCTTTTCGCCACCGGTCAGCAGGCTGACGATGACGATGGTGAACCAGGCTGCCGACATGGTGAAGATACCGGTGATCAAGTGCACGATCGGTCCGGCATCGATCAGCGTGAAACCACCCAGCTTGCCCTTGCTGAAAAACAAGATGCCAGACAAGATGCCACCGACCAACAAACCGGCAATGGCGCCTGGTTTATTGGCGCCCTTCCACCAGATGCCGAGAATCAGCACCGGGGTGAAAGTCGAAGCCGCCACCACGAAAGCCCAAATCACGCTGGTCAACAGGAAGTCCGGTGGATTCAGCGCCAGACCGATGGTCGCCAAGCCACCCAGCGCGGTGAAGATGTAGCCCATCTTGACCTTGCTCTGGTCAGCGGCATTTGGATTGATGGTCGAGTAGATATCGCTGCCCAGACCGGTGCCGATCACCATCAGCAAACCGGCGATGGTCGAAAAACCTGCCGCCAACGCGCCGGCCACTGGCAATGCCGCCACCCAGCCCGGCGTCAACGCCTGACTCATCACCACGATCAGCAAATCCGCTTCTTTCGCCTGGATTTGCAGACCTTGGGCGTTCAACTCATTCACGGTATAGAGCTTGGCGGCGAAACCGATGGCGAAGGTGGTGAAGAACACCAGACCGATGAAGAAAGTCCCCCACAAGGTGGACATCTTGGCGTCGCGGATCGACGGTGCCGTGAAGTAGCGCATGGCGATATGCGGCAAACCCATGGTGCCGCAGGCGATCGAGAAGAACACACCGAAGTAGAACTTGAAACTCATCGGCACGGTGCCGTTCACGGTGAGGAACGGATTGAAATAGGACGCCATGACCTCGTTCATCTGCGGCACCAGTTCGCCGTAGCCAAACGGTGGGAAGAAGCTGGCTGGACCCGCGCCGAGCTTCAGCAGAATGATGGTCGCCGGCACATACAGCGCGATCAGCATGATGATCGCCTGCAAGGTTTGGTTATAGGACAGGCCGTACATGCCGCCAATGGTGACGTAACCGGTGACCACCAGGCCGCCGACGATCAGGCCGGTGGTGTAGTCCCAATGGAACATGACCTGGAAGACGTTGCCGACGCCTTTCATCTGACCGATCAGATAGAGCTGGGCCAGGAAGATCATGCAGATCACCGCGACGACCTTGGCGGTCTGCCCGAAGCGCTCGCCGATGAATTGCATACTGGTGTATTTGCCCCAACGGCGCAGTGCCGGCGCCAACGCAATCGAAATCAGCACGAAACCACCGGTGAAGCTGAGAACCAGCGCCACTACGTAGTACTGCATCTTCCACAGCAAGGCGGTGAAGCCCAGGAAGGTGGCGAGGCTCATGTAGTTGGAGCTCATGGCCAAGCCGTTCGAGACACCACCGAAACTGCGTCCAGCGGCAAAGTAATCGTCGCTGGACGTCACCCGCCGTTTCGACATCCAGCCGACGTAGAGGAAGGACCCCATCATCAACAGGGTGTAGAGAATGCCGAGCGTCGAGACGGCGCTTGATGGCTCGAAGACGTAGTACTTGGGTTCCTCGGCCTGCGCCAGGGCCAGCGCGGGCAGGAACAGGGCAATCAGTGCTAGAAGCCGGCTCATGAGTTGCCTCCCGATGTCCCGTCCGCCGCTCCACTGCTGGAGTCGTTGATTTCCTGGTCGACCTTCTCGCTGATCTGGATGTAGATCCAGAACACCGGGATGAGCACCAGCCAGCCGATGACGATGGTTAGCCAGTAGTCAGCCGGAAACCCAAAGATCGTTATCTTGTTCAGATTGGGGAATAGGAAATACATCGGGAAAATATGGGTCATCAAGGTGATTACCACAAAAGCGATCAGTGTCGTTCGACACTGTTTTTTGTAAGCTGTTTGCATTCGTTCGTCATTGGTCATTCGCTTCTCCTCACGAGGTTGTCGTCATGTTTTTGTTGCGTCGCGACGCTCCGAGGCTGACAGCTTGGCCCCATTTCGATGCGCCCGCCAACACAGAATAGAACGAAAAATGTATATTTTGACCCGAGATGTTTCTTAAATCCGCCGTTGGTGACAGAGCTTGCCCCTCTGTAGTGCATCGATTCGGGATGGAGTTTAGGGTGGATTTTAGGGTGGCGCCCGAAATAGACCCGCCTCTTGCGCGATGCCCGCGAGGCTGCGGAGAGAATCCACGTCAAAGCGAAAGATTGAAAGCAGAGCGGCAATGCCTTACAAGGGCTTCGCCTCCCACAACACAGAGCCAACGATTCGTCCCCATGACCCTTGTCGCCACTCTCGCCCGCGAACTCGCCGTTCGGGAAAGCCAGATCGAAGCCGCCGTCAACTTGCTGGATGGCGGCGCCACCGTGCCTTTCGTCGCCCGCTACCGCAAGGAAGCCACCGGCGGGCTGGACGATACTCAACTACGCTTGCTGGAAGAACGGCTCGGCTACCTGCGCGAGTTGGAGGAGCGGCGCGAGGTCATCCTTGCCAGCATCCGCGAACAGGGTCAGTTGAGCGCCGATCTGGAAGCCGCTCTCCTCGCCGCCGATACCAAGACTCGGCTGGAAGATCTTTATCTACCTTATAAACCCAAGCGCCGCACCAAGGCGCAGATTGCCCGCGAGGCCGGACTGACCCCGTTGGCGCATGGCCTGCTGGCCGATCCCACACAGACGCCCGAGCAGGTCGCCGCCGGTTTCGTGGATGCCGAGCGTGGCGTGGCCGATGTAAAGGCGGCGCTGGACGGGGCGCGGCAGATTCTGATGGAAGAGTTTGCCGAGAACGCCGAATTGCTGGCGGAGTTGCGCGAGTATCTGTGGGACAACGCGGTGCTGCACTCGCAACTGATCGAGGGTAAGGCCGAGGAAGGGGCCAAGTTTCGCGACTACTTCGACTACCGGGAAGCGCTCCGGCAGGTTCCTTCCCATCGCGCCCTGGCGTTGTTCCGGGGCCGCAATGAAGGGGTATTGCAGATGACGCTGGAAATCGGCGATCCCGAAGCCCCCGGACCCGATCCCGGCGAGCGG
>WBZV01001201.1_pt1 | contig 12415 bp, 8 predicted proteins | sample 5204221 | NCBI WGS metagenome assembly WBZV01 (sample SAMN12344360, study PRJNA552823) | activated sludge metagenome | biome: Activated sludge suspended growth; feature: Nitrification reactor; material: Wastewater; isolation source: activated sludge from nitrification reactor of wastewater treatment...
AATGGTCTACGGGGCCATCGGCGACGGGCTGGGGCGGGGCATGCGCCGGCTGGAGCAGCGACTCGAGACGCCGTGGACGCGAGGGCAGTGGCGGCGCGGCGGCCGTCCAGCGCGCTACACACTCGGCCGGGCGGCGGTCGTCTTCCTGAGCAGCCACCCCCAGGCGGCCAGCCGCGGCGAGACGGCCGACCATCTGCTGATCATTGACGAGGCCCAGGATCAGGACGCGGCCCACATCGAATCCGTCTTCACCCCCATGCGCGCCGCTCACAACGCCACCGCCGTCTATCTGGGCACCGTGCGGCAGACGGGCGACTTTCTGTGGGCCAAGAAGGGGGAACTGGAGAGCGCCACCGCCGCCGACGGCTTGCCGCGCGTCTTCCTGGTGCCGCCGGAGACGGTGGCCGCTGAGAACCCGGCCTACGCCGCCTTCCTGGCCGAACAGGTGCGGCGCTACGGCCGCCGCCACCCCATCGTCGCCGCCGAGTACTTTCTGGAGCCGGTTGATGGGCAGGGTGGCCTCTTCCCGCCGTGGCGCGTGGCCTTCATGCGCGGCGCGCATCCCCGGCTAAGCGGGCCGCGGCCGGATGAGGTCTACGTGGCCGCCGTTGATCTGGCCGGGCAGGACGAGAGCGCGGCCGAAGCCGGGACGCGCCTGAGCAACCCCGGCCGCGACTACACCGTGGCGACCATCTTCCGCGTCGTAGAAACCGGGTTTCTCGGAAGAGACCCGGTTTCTATGGGGCCGGTCTACGAGGCCGTGGACGTCTTCGTAGACCAGGGTTCGCGCCACTTCCAGGCCGCGCCGGGCCGGCCGCGTCTGGCCGATACGCTGCTGACCACTCTGCGCCGCTGGAACGTGGCCCACACCATCGTGGACGCCTCCGGCGTGGGCCAGGGGTTGGCCGACTGGCTGGCCGGGGCGCTGGGGCGCGAGCGGGTGACGGCCTACCAACTGGGCGGCGCGAGCCTCAAGGCCCGGCTGGGCAGCGATCTGCTGGCCCTGATTGACACCGGCCGCTTTCGCTATTGGACGGGCGACGAGGATGAGCCGCTGACCGACGGCTGGTGGTTCTGGCAGCAGGTGGCGGCCTGCGGCTACGCCCTGCCCGGCGCGGGCCGCTTCGACCATGACCTGCGCTGGGGCGTGCCCGCCGCGACGCGCATCAGCACCCCGCGTGGCACGGAGCCGCTCCACGACGACCGGCTGCTGTCGGCGGCGCTGGTGGCCGAGCTGGAACGGCGGCGGCAGGCGGGGGCGCTGTTTCTGGGCGCGTCGGCCAGCCGGGTCGTGCGCGGCGGCGACCCATTGAGCGCGACGAACTTCTGACCGTTACGCCAATTGTAAGGCGGGTGGGGTATGCTGGTTCGTGCTCCATGATGAACGCACGCATCTTTGCCCGCCTCCTCGGCCCATTTCTGCTGATCGGCCTGGTGACGCTCGTCGTCGCGGCCGAGCCGTCGGCGATTGCGCGCTACGTCGCCCCGGCGGGCAGCGACGGCGCGGGCAATAGCTGCGCCAACCCGACCACACCCTGCGCCACGCTGACCCACGCCCTGAGCCGCGCCCTGCCCGGCGACACCATCCACGTGGCTCCCGGCACGTATCACGAAGCGGGGCTGCCTGTCACCCAGGCCGTGACCATCACCGGTGGCGGCGCGACGACGACCCGTCTGGACGGCCAGGGGCGCGGCCCGCTGCTGACCGTGGCCGGCGGCGCGGCGCTGACACTCGACGGGCTGACGTTGAGCGGCGGGGCCGGGCGGCGCGGCGGGGCCATCGCCCTCGAGGCCGGCGGCCAACTCGTTGCGCGGCGGGTGGCGCTGCTGGACAACGCCGCCGATTGGGGCGGCGGGCTTTACCTGGCCGGCGGCGCGGCGACCATCGAGGACAGCCGCCTGGCGCAAAACACGGCCGAGGGCGGCGGGGCGGTCTTCGTCGCCGCGGGCACGTTGACCCTCGTCCGCTCCGACGTGGCCGACAACAACGCCGGCGTCGGGGGCGGCCTCTTCGTCGGCCCGGCGGCCGACGTGGTGGTGGCGCGGGCCACCGTCAGCGACAACGCGGCCCGCTTGGGCGGCGGCGCTTACGTCCAGGGCGCGTTCCACAGTCTCAACTCCGTGTGGCGCGACAACGAGGCCACCGCCCGCGGCGGTGGCCTGTTCAGCGACAGCGGCGCGGCTCTGCTGGAGCACACCGCCTGGCTGGACAACGGCGCGGCCCTCGGTGGCGGCATTGCCGGGCTGGGAACCATCCGCCTGCGTAATAGCTTCATCGCCGGCAGCCGCGGCGGCGACTGCGCGGTGGCGCTGACCGGCAGCGACAACCTGCTCGACGACGCCACCTGTGGCCTGCCGGCGCGCCCAGCCGCCGGGTTGGCCGCCGACGGTCGGCCGTTGGCCGGCAGCAACGCTCTCGACGCCGTGCCGCCCGGCCAGTGCCTCAGCGCCGACAACGGCCAACCGCTGGCCACCGACCGGCGCGGCGAGCCTCGTCCGGCCGACGGCGACGGCGACGGCAACCCGCGCTGCGACATCGGCCCCTACGAGTTCCAGCCGCGCATCGTCATCATCCACCAGCCGTCGCCGGCCGACGGGGCGCACTTCGACTTCAGCGGCGACCTCGGCCCGTTCGCCCTATCGGCTAATGAGCCGCGGCGGGCCTTTGAGGTCGCGCCGGGCAGCTACCGGGTGACGCAGGGGCGCGAGACGAACTGGAAGGTCACGGCCATCACCTGTAATGACGCCGACGGTGGCACCATCGTGGAAGTGAAAGCCCGCGCGGCGACGCTCGATCTGGACGCGGGGCAATCCATCGTCTGCACCTTTGCCGAACGGGCCACGCGCAACAGCATCGGCATTACCGTCGAGTCGGCCGCCGGCGCGGTGGTCGTGCCCTTCGATGGCGAGTTGGGCGCATTTGAGTTGCGCGCCCCCGACGCGGCCGACTGGCGTAGCGGCAAACTGGCTGCCGGGGTCTATACGGTTCGCGCCGTGGTTCCGGCCGGCTGGAAGATAGAGGCAATCGAATGCGCCGGCGACCGCGACAACGGCAGCACCTTCAACCCGGCCGCCGGCACAGCCGACGTTGACCTGGACGCCAAAGAGACGATTGGCTGCGTCTTCACCGTCGGCCGCATGTCCCCTCTGGCCACACTGACCATCCGCCACGAGGCGACGCCGGCCGACGACCAGGACTTCGCCTACACGGGCGACCTCGGCCCGTTCCTCTTGCGCACGCCGTCGGCTCCACAGGCTACTTTCAACCTGACTCCAGGCCATTACCGCGTTCACGAACTGCTACACCCCCTCTGGGCGCTGGGCGACATCGCCTGTCAGGGAGATGCCGCCGGCGGGACGGTCATCCTGCGCGAAGAGGCCACGGCGGCCATTGACTTAGACGCCGGGGAAAACGTCACCTGTGTCTTTCGCCACGTGCGAACATCGGCCGAGATGGGCACAATCACCCTGACCCAGACGGCCGCGCCGGCCGAAGCAGTCGCCTTCGCCTACAGCGGCGCGCTGGGTGAGTTCACGCTGGCTCTGCCTGGTAGCGCCTCACGCACGTGGGCCGCGCTGCCGCCGGGGAGCTACACCGTGCATCAGACGCCGCCGCCCGGCTGGCAATTGGATGCCATCACCTGCCACGGCGACGGCGACAACGGCAACACGCTCGACCCGACGCAGTTGACGGCCACCATTGATCTGGATGCGGGCGAGACCATCGTATGCGCCTTCGCCGACACGCGCGCGCCGGCGGGCAGCGGCCGCGTCACTATTGTCCACGCACCGTCGCCGGCCGACGGGACGGCGTTCCGCTACCGCGGTGGCTTGGGCGGATTTACCCTCCACGCGCCGGCGCAGACGACCCAGGTATTCAACGGGCTGGCGGCCGGAGTCTATGACGTGGACGTTCGCTTGCCGGAAGGGTGGCAACTGAGCGCCATCACCTGTGAGGGGGACAGCGATTCGGGCAGCGCTATTGACCTGTCGCTGGCCACAGCGAGCATTGACCTGGACGCAGACGAGGCGATCACCTGCCGCTACTCACCCGTGCGCGACGAGGATCCGCCGCCACCGATCTGGCGCGTCTACATTCCCTTGTCCAGCCGGCGCTAATCCGGCCCCGGAGCTACTCCGGCCCCGGAGTTAATCCGGCCGACGAGCCACCAGCGCCAAAACGAAAACAACCCGGCCGTGGCGGGCGCCGCGGCCGGGTTGTCGGTGACTCCCACATCTGGAAGAGGGGAGGAATTAGCCGATTTTGCGGGCCAGATAGGCCTGGGTCAGCGGCAGTTGCGGCTCGTTGAAGAACGTCTGCGCCGGGCCATGCTCCACCAGTTCGCCCAACCACATGAACATGACGTAATCGGCCAGCCGGCGCGCCTGGGCGATGTTGTGGGTGACGATGACCAGCGTATACTGGCCGCGCAGATCCATCAGCAGCGACTCGATGCCCTGGGCCGAAATGGGGTCGAGCGAGGCGGTGGACTCGTCGCACAGCAGCACCGCCGGCTTGACGGCGATGGCCCGCGCCAGGCACAAGCGCTGCTGCTGCCCGCCGGAAAGGCCGGTGGCCGGGGCCTTCAGCCGGCCCGACACCTCTTCCCACAGGCCGACCGAGGTCAGCGCCTCCTGGACACCGTTCTCCACGCTGCCGTTTTTGATGCCGTGGATGCGCATCCCATAAGCCACGTTGTCGTAGATGGACATGGGCAAGGGGAATGGTTTCTGGGCCAACAGGCCGATGCGGGTGCGGATGTCCGTAACATCCACGCCCGGATCATAGATATTCTCGCCGTCAACCATCACCTTGCCCTCAATGCGAACGCTTTCGTTCAGTTCCAGCAGCCGGTTGAGGGTCTTGAGAAAGGTTGACTTGCCGCAGCCCGACGGGCCGATGATAGCCGTGATCCGGCGCGGCGGCAGCTCTATGTTGATGTCCTTCAGGGCGTGTTGTTGCCCATACCAGACGTTGAGGTTCTTGACTGCTAAGGAATGTGGCATGGTGGTGACTCCCACGGGCGCGCGGTTGAGGCGCGCCCGATTGTTTTTGTGTTAACGAATGACGTTGCGGCCGAGGCGGCGCGAGATGAACTGGGCCACCAGGCTGATGCCCAGGATCATGACCGTCAGGATCAGGGCCGTGGCATAGGCTCGCGTCTGCACTTCCTTGAACGGCGCGCTGAGCTGGAAAAAGATAGCGATGGGCAGCGAGGCCACCGGCTGGAACAACGATTCAGGGATGCGGTCGGTGTAGCCGGCGGTGAAGAGCACCGACGCCCCATCGCCGATGGCGCGGCCGAAGGCCAGCAGCAGCGCCGTCATCAGACCGGGCAACGTCTGCCGCAGCAGCATGCCCAGCATCTCCAGGCGCGTCGTGCCCAACGACAGCGTGGACTCGCGCAGTTCCTTGGGAACCAGCATCAGCACTTCGTCGAACGTGCGGGCCAGAATGGGCAGCACGACGAAAGCCAGAGTGACGATGCCCGCCAGCAGCGAAGCGCCCAACCCGACCAAAATCATGAGCGAAAAACCAAACGCGCCATAGACGATGCTGGGGATACCCCACATCACGTCGAGCGTCAGGCGTAGATAGTTGGCCAGCCGGCTCTTGCCGGCGTAGGTGTGGATGTAGAGAACGACGGGCACAGCCAGCAGCGAGGCCAGGAGCGTACCGCCCAGCGCCAGATAGAGCGAGCCGAGGATGGCATTCAGCACGCCGCCGCCGCCGCCCAGATAGAAGCTGCCTTCCGGTGGCGTGGTGATCAGTTCCCAACTGAGGCCGGGCAGACCGCGCCAGACGATGATGCCCAGGATGAGCACCAGGACGGCGGCCGAGCCGGCCATTGACAGGCGCATGAACCAGGCCATCGTTTTGTCCAGTAGTTTCCTGCGTTTTGCGCGTTCCATGGCACTTACCCCTTATTGCTGAGACGCATGATGATCAGGCGCGCCGCTATGTTGAAAATCAGCACGATGACCATCAGTACCAACGCGGCCAGCATGAGCGCCGACTGATACATGGGGATGGACATCATCTCGCTATAGGCATTGGCGATGAGCGCCGGCAGCGGGTAGGCCGCGTCGAAGAGCGAGCGCGGGATCTGCACCGTATTGCCGATGACCATGATAATGGCCAGCGTTTCGCCGAAGGCGCGCGAGAAGGCCAGGACGACCGCCGCCAGAATGCCGGGCAAGCCGGCGTGGCGAACAACGACCCAGGTCGTCTCCCAGCGCGTCGCCCCCAGGGCCAGGGTGGATTCACGCATCTGTCGCGGAATATTGCGCAGTACTTCGTCGGTGACAGCCACCATGAGCGGGAAGACCATGATGGCCAGGACGATGCCGCCGGCCAGCAGGCTGTAGCCGCTGGGGTTGGTGACAGCGAACAGCGGGAACCTCTGGCCCAACGTTCCGCCCAGCCACGGCGCGATCACCTCGCGGATGAGCGGTACGACGAACAGCACGCCCCACAGACCGTAGACCACCGACGGAATGCCGGCCAGAAGGTCGAGGATGGGCTTGAGCATCGAGCGCCGCCGGGACGAGGTGTACTCGGCCAGATAGATGCCGCTGAACACCGCCGGGACGACGGCCAGCACCATGGCCACCAGCGTCACGGCGAAGCTGCCGGCGATGAACGGGGCCAGGCCAAACTCGCCATGCGTCGGCCGCCATTGGGTCGAAGTCAGCAGTTGGGCCAGCGGGTAGTCCTGGAGAATGGGCAACGCCCGCACAAGCAGCAGCCCACCGATGAAGAACAACAGCACAATCAACAGGATCGCCGTAACGAATAGTCCCCGTCGGGCCAGTGCGTCTTTGACGAGACGACGATTGTCCACACGATGACCGGCTTTGGGTTTCGCCTCAGCCTGTGCGCCGGCAAGTGCTTCGCGAGTCGAGATTTCCATGAGTCAACCACTCCTCTGACACTGATTTAGCCGGAGCGCGCTCGCGCGCTCCGGCTCTGTCCCAGACGGATACTTCCCTTACCGACTCACTCCATTAATCGCCTAGCAGGCCCTGAGCCTCCACCAGCCGGTCAGCGCTGAGGCTGACGTAGCCGGCATCGGCCACAAAGGCCTGACCGTCGGTCAGAATCCACCGATACAAGTCAGCGATAACCGGGCTAGGCTCGCCCTTCGTCACCAGATACAACTCGCGCGCCGGCGGGAACGGATACACCTTGGCGGCGATGGCCGCGGCAATGTCGTCCTTGGTGGCGTAGAAGTCTTCATCGGCGCTGATCTGCCCATCGCCGTTCAGGTCGAGCGGCACGACGCGCAGCCCGTCGAGCTGCTGGCCGGTGGTCAGGTCATAGGCAAAGCCGATGTTGTTGAAGCCAATGCCCAACTCATCCTGGCGCACGGCTTCGGCCAGACCGGGGTCGCCATTGACCGCCGTACCAATCAGGTCTTCCTGAACGGAGCCGCCCATGTACTTGGCCCAGACCTCGGCCGCGCCGGCGGAGTCGGAGCGGGTATAGACGGTGATGGCTTCGGCGGCGTCGGTGCCCAGGAATTGGCCCCAGGTCGTCGTCGCCTGGCTCATCCAGATGGCCGCCGCCGCTTCGGGCGTCAGACCCTGGGCCAGAATCTGCTCGATGTGGGGATTATTGGCGTTGACCGTGGCCACCACAGCGTCAATCGTGACCGGCACGCCGAACGCGCCCTGGTCAATCTCTTCCTGCTTCAGTTCGCGCGACACCATGGCGATGTCGGCCACGCCGGAGAGCATATCGGTGATGCCCTTGCCCGCGCCGCCACCGGTAATGTCGAAGCGGACGCCGGGGTTGACCAGCGAGTACTGTTCGCCCCAGACAGTCATCATGGGGAACAGGGCGAACGCGCCGGAAACGGTCAGCGTTTGTTGCTCGACCTCGGCCGGGGCTTCGGTCGCTTGGGCCGCGCTTTCGACCGCCGGCTCTTCGACCGTGGCGCCCGAGCCGCCACAGGCAACCAGCACAGTCACCAGTAGTAGGGACAATACAGCAACGGCCAATACTTTCAGATACCGCAACATGATTCTCACTCCTTCAGATTCAGTCAGTCGTTTCAACGGGGTTGACCGGCGGTTTGACGATGAGGATTGGGTGTCCGGGCCACGTCGCTTCGCGCTCAATGCGCGACAGCACGTGCCAGACAAAGTCGCCATCCGCCTCGGCGGCGATCACGAGCAGGTCATACGGGCCACCTTGCGCCAGTTCGGTGATGACTTGCGTTGCGGGTTCTCCCTGGCGCAGACGCACGGCGACGTCCACGTCCGTCTGATCCAGTTCGTGCAAGAAAGCCCGTAGGTGCTGCCGGATCGGCGTATCGCCGGCCAGCATGTCATTCAGATGCGAAGACGCCGAGCGCGCCAGCGGCAAAACGGTGGCATCGGCTGCCTCATGGACGATCAGGGGAAGAACCCGGTCGAGCGCCTCATGATCGGAGCCGTAGCCGCGCAGGGCCACCAACAGTTTGTCAATGGCCTCATACTCGCCGCGTACCAACAGTAGCGACGTCGGCGACTGGCGCACGAGGCGCATGAGCCGCGCCTCGTCGGACATATGGGTGACCAGGAGCGAAAACTCCTGGCGCCGCGCCGCGGCCATGACTTCGGCCAGCGGCGTCTTGCAGTCGAGGATATGCACCCCCTGGTCGAGCGCTCGACCCAGGGCGCGCCCGGTCATGATGACCGCCTCACACCAGGCTGCTTCATCTGTCCACACCAGGATTGATTGCGCCAAAGGCGCGCTGGCCGGGTAGCTGTGGGCAATCGCTGCTTGCAAGTCGGTTTCGGAGCTGGCTACCGGTACGATCTGAGCTTGCAGCAGTCGTTCCAATACTTTGAGCGCGGCTTCGTTTTCGGGGTAGGCAGTGACAACCGTCACTTGCCCCTCCTCGCGCGCCAGGGGCAGCGCCAGGTAGTAGGCAGCGACGCGCTGCGGAATCCGATTCAGAAGTTCGCGGTCGGCGTTATTTGCGAAAGCACCTAAGTCAAGATGAAGCGTCATGGTTCGTCACCCGATTCAAGAATCCTATCAGGTGGCGGTAACAGACGCGGTTATGGAGCGGTAACAAACGGGTAACAGGCAGGAGAGATCAGTCGGCGGGCACGTTGAGGGCGTAACCAATGCCCGGCACAGTTTCGATGTAGACGGGCTTCGATGCATCGGCTTCGATCTTGGAGCGCAGACGGTACATCAATTGCTTGAGCATCGTCCGGTCGCCGCCCTCCGGCCCCCAGACGGTGGCGATGAGCGTGTCGCTGGGCAACACCTGGCCGGGGTGGAGCATGAGCGCCTCCAACAACTTAAGCTCCAGGCCGGTCAGCCGCACCGACGCCCCATCCTCGATGCGCAACACTTCGCCGCGCGAGCGGTCGAGGGCCAGCCCGGCAACGGTCAGCATCGTGGGCGCGGCCGAGACGCCCACACGGCGCATGACGGCCCGGATGCGGGCCACCAGTTGCGTCGGGCTGAACGGCTTGACCATGTAGTCATCGGCCCCCATCTCCAGGCCGCGCACCACGGCCTCATCGCCGGCGCGAACGCTGAGGATGATGATCGGCACGTCGCTGACCGCACGCACCTTGCGGCAGACGCCCAGGCCATCCAGTCGGGGCAGATTGAGATCGAGCAGAATCAGATCGGGCGGAACCTGCTCGAATGCCTCCACCGCGGCCAGACCGTCATGGGCGGTCATGACCTCATAGCCCGCTCGCCGCAGCGTGAAGCTGACGACATCCGACAGGGCCAAATCGTCTTCAACTACCAGGACTTTCATGCGCTCTTCTCTTCGCTGGCCAGGGGCAGATCCATCCAAAAGATGGCTCCACCGCCCGGCCGATCGTCTACACCGACCTGCCCGCCGTGGGCCTCGGCGATTCGTTTGACGAGATACAACCCCAGGCCAATGCCGTACTGCTCGTCGCCGGCCTGCGAATCCAACCGCATGAAGCGCCGGAACAGGTTGACGCGATCCTCCGGCGAGACGCCCGGCCCGCGGTCGGCCACCGCTATGCGCAGGATGCCGTTACTCTGGCTGATGCTCAGGTCAATGGGGCAGCCGATGGGGCTGTACTTGGCGGCATTGGACAGCAAATTGACCAACGCCTGTGTCAGCCGCGCTCGGTCGGCCAGCAACGTCGGCAGCCGCGCCGGTTCGGTGACGGCCAACGCCTGACGCCGCCGCTCTACCAGCGGCCGGACGATGGTCAGCGCGTCGGCCATGACCTCCTCCAGGCTGACCGGACGCGGACGCAGCCGGAAAGAGCCGGCCTCAATGCTGCTGCTTTCCAGCAGGTTGTCAATCAGCGATTGCAGGCTGTGAAGGCTGAGGTGAGTGGGGTTGAGCAGTTCGCGAATCTCGGCCGGCGTCAGGTCGTCGGCCTGGTCCATCAGTAGTTCCAGCGAGGCGTTAAGCGTGCTCAGCGGTGTGCGGAACTCGTGCGAGATATTGGCCAGGAAGAAGGAGCGCAGATTGCGTAGCGCCTGCTCTTCGGTCACATCGCGCAGCACCAGGGCTACCTGCACCGTGTCGCTGTTGGGAGGAACCATGCGCGCGCCGGTGGCCGCCACAACCATTGTCTTGCCGGAGCGGGTGCGCACCTCGATCTCACGCTTGTCCCCGGCCGGGGGAATGTGATCCAGAAAGGTCTGCCCATTGGGCGAATCGGCCAGGGGAAAGAGATCGTTGATCGGTTCGCCCACGGCTTCGGCGCTCGTCCAGCCCGACAGCATCTCCGCGCCCTGGCTCATGAAGGTTATTCGGCCGCGCGTGTCGAACGTCACCACACCCTCGACAACCGATTGAATGAGCGTATTGAGCCAGTCACGCGCCTGCGACCGCTCGTCGAGCGCGTCGAGCATGGTCGCCTGGCTCTTCTCCAATGAGGCGGATAGCGATGCCAACTCCGGGGGGCCGGCCAGTCGGGGAATGGGCGCGGCCAGGTCGCCACCACTGATCTGCTCGGCCGCGCCCATCAGACGGCGCAGCGGCGCCATCAGACGGCGGATATACCACACACCGGCCACAACGCCTACCAGGGCCACGATGGCCGTGCTGGCGGCCATGACGAGCAGAGCGGTACGCTCCGTAGCCTGCAAGTTGTTAATAGGCAGCGCCGCCTCGGCGACGAGAGCGGTAGCCGATGGTTGGCCGGGCAGCGGAAATTGGGAGACGAGATAGGAGCGGCCGTCGCCGGTCAGTTCGCGCCCGCTACCGCGCCGCTGCAAGGTCATGACACCGGGCGGCAGCGTGGAGACCAAAGGCTGCCCGTCGCTGCTCAGGATCGTCTGCTCGACACCAGTGTTGGCGCTCAGTTGGGCCAGAAATTCGCTATCGAGCCACATGCCGGCAACAACCGTGCCCAACGTTTCGGGGATGTCGCTGCTGAAGATGTTCTGCCCGGCCAACAGCACCGGCTCATTGTCCATGAGCTGCACGCCATTCTGGATATGGGTCGGGCACGCCGGAATCTCGTCCAGGGTGGAGACGATCATCTCTGAATCATGGCAGAGGAAGATGAGATCAAGGTCGCTTTGCTCCTGAAAGGCGCGCAGATATGGCTCAATCGCGGCGATGTCGCCATCCTGGATGAGGCGGCGCAGCGTCGGCCGCTCGGCCAGCAGCGCCGTCAGGTCAACCACGCGGCCCTCGGCCGCGTCATAGAGCGATTCCGTGGCACGGGCCGTGGAGTCAACGCGCTCCCAGGCCTGCGCCTCCAGTTGCGAACGCGCCAACAGGAAGGCGGGCACGCCGGCGCTGAGCGTCGTCAAGAGGATGAGCACCACGACGAGGATGACAAGTCGGGTGGTCAGACTGGTGCGGGTCAGGATTCGGCGCAAGTTACGAGACCTCTCCACCGAATCATAGTGCAGAGTACCGGCCGCGACAACCGGCGGTCGGCGTTTGTCGCGCCCCAACAGTTGCGTATACTTTCCCCTATGCCGTTTCAACCATCTTACGACGTACCGCCCGAGCGACGGCCTTACCATTTGTCGAGCGCCCTGCCCCAACCAATGGGGCGGCGCGTCGGCGTTCTGTTTCTCCACGGCTTCATGGGCAGCCCGCTCAGTTCCCACGCGCTGGCCGAGTATCTGGCCGGGCATGGGCTGAACGTGCAGTGTCCACTGCTGCCCGGCCACGGCCACTACCCCGACAAGCTGGCCACCGCCGGGCGCAAAGCGTGGCTGGCCGAAGCCGAAGAGGCCTTCGCCGCCGCCCGCGCCGAGAGCGACGAACTGTTTATTATCGCCCACTCGATGGGCAACATTCTGGCCGCCCACGTAGCGCTCAAATTCGGCGGCGTGCGCGGCGTGGCCATGCTGGCCCCCGTGTGGGACGTGCCCGATAACCGCCTGCGTTATGTCAAATATGCCCGCTTCTTCATGCCCTGGTACTACCCCCACAAGAGCAAGCGCGAG
>WBZV01001205.1_pt1 | contig 12343 bp, 11 predicted proteins | sample 5204221 | NCBI WGS metagenome assembly WBZV01 (sample SAMN12344360, study PRJNA552823) | activated sludge metagenome | biome: Activated sludge suspended growth; feature: Nitrification reactor; material: Wastewater; isolation source: activated sludge from nitrification reactor of wastewater...
GTGGTGGCTGTCCGTGCTGTGCTGCATCGGACCGCTGATCCTCATCTTCGCCTTCTACATCAAGGAAGGCGACGCCGGAGACAACAAGTACGGACCGCCGCCGGGTACCGCCGGAGCGGTGTAGTTCAAGGCTTCACGGAAGGGCCCCTCGCACAGCGGGGGGCCCTTCCTCGTGCAGGCAGCCACTCACTGTTCCGGTCACGCTGAGTCGTCGTCGAGCCATTCGGGGCAGCCGGCACATCATCCCGAGCGGACGTCGGCCTAGCCTGCAGGAGGAACGGAGACCGTCATGCCGATGCGCCCTTTGCTCGTTCTTGCGACCGTGACCGCTGTTGCGGCAGGGGTCTGGCTCGCGCCACCGGCCTCATCGGAAGATCGGCCTGACGTGTCGTCAGCGGTGTTCAGCGACACCTCGGAGCCTCTACGCGAACTCGACGCGGCTCCATCACCGTCGGACGACGGGCAAGACGTCGTCCCGCAGAAGCCCACACCCGGCGAACGGATCGACGACATGCTCAGCGGCGATCTCGTCCCACCCAGCATCCCCAACCCGACCGGCTCTGCCCCGGATCAGCAGATGCCCGGGATCCTCCAGGATTTCGAAGGGCTCAATAACCGCAACGGATATCTCCCGCCCGACACGGTCGGCGACGTAGGTCCGAATCACTACGTGCAGATGGTCAACAGCTCGCTGCAGATATTCAATAAGGACGGCTCCACGGCCCTGGGCCCAGTCGACAGCAACACGATCTGGACGGACCTCGGTGGGGACTGTGCGACCACCAACGACGGCGACCCGATCGTGCTGCACGACCAGTTCGCCGACCGCTGGCTGGTGTCGCAGTTCTCCTATAGCGGCGCCGGCCTTCACGAGTGCGTGGCAGTAAGCACGTCGAACGACCCCACGGGTTCGTGGCATCTCTACCAGTTCGACTACGACAGCTTCCCCGACTACCCCAAGATCGGGGTCTGGCCGGACGGCTACTACGTCACCTACAACATGTTCGACCCTGACACCTTCGACTACGAAGGCGTCAAGATCTGCGCCCTCGACCGCAACGCGATGATCGCCGGCGACCCCGCGACCCAGCAGTGCCGAGATCTGACCACGGAGTGGTCGATGCTGCCCTCCGACGCCGATGGCAGTACGCCTCCACCGCTCGGCTCACCGAACTACATCCTCGGGGAGCACTGGAGCGACAACGACAAGTTGACGATGTACAAGTTCCACGTGGACTGGGACGATCCGCTGAACTCGTCGCTCGAGGGGCCGACATACCTCCAGGTCGACCCGTTCACCTGGGCCTGCCCGGAGGTATCACGAGGTAAATGCGTTCCCCAACCGACAACCCTCCAACAGCTCGAAGTCCTCGGCGGGCGCCTGATGCACCGCCTGGCATATCGCAATTTCGGCACCCACGAGTCGCTGGTCGCCAACCACACGGTGGCGATGGACGGAAATCTCGGGCAGACCGCGCAGACCGGAATCGGCTGGTATGAGATCCGGCAACCGAACGCCACCCAACCGCAGGTGTACCAGCAGGGCACCACCGCCGATCCCGACGGGGCTACGTTCCGCTGGATGGGCTCCGCCGCCATGGACAAGCAAGGAAACATGGCGCTCGGCTACAGCGTCTCCAACGCGACGTCCACCTACCCGTCGATCCGGTTCAACGGACGCAAGATCTGGGATCCGCTGAACCAACTCCCCCAGGCCGAATCCACGATCATTGCCGGCGCAGGCACACAAGAGAACAGCAGCGGCAGGTGGGGCGACTACTCGTCGATGAACATCGACCCATCGGATGACTGCACGTTCTGGTACACCAACGAGTACATGCAGAACACCTCAGACGCCAACTGGCAGACACGGATCGCGAGTTTCCGCTTCCCCGGCTGCGACGGCACCGTGCCGACGGCTCCTGGCACGGCGAGCGCCGTTCCCCGCAAGTCGTCCGCGCAGGTGAGCTTCACCGCTGCGACATCGGATCCGGATCTACCGATCTGGCGCTACACCGTCACGGCCTCCCCGGGCGGCGCCACCTGCACGACCGAGCCGGGAGTCACACCCGATCCTCTGACCTGCACGGTGCCCGGCCTGGTCAACGGGCAGTCATACACGTTCAGCGTCACGGCCCGCAACGACGCCGGTGACGGTCCGGCCAGCGGGTCGTCGTCGCCGGTCACGCCGCAAGGAGTTCCGGATCCGCCGGTCTCGGTCGCGGCCACGGCAGCGTCGACCGACTCTGCGACGGTGACCTGGCAGGCGCCCTCCGACGACGGCGGCCAGCCGATCTCGGGGTACCGGGCCGTCGCCGCACCCGGTGGTAGCGCGTGCACGACAAGCTCCACCTCCTGCACGATCACCGGGCTGGAGCCGGGCGGAACGTACACCGTCATGGCCTATGCCAGCAACGCGCTCGGGGAATCCTCGCCCAGCGCAGCCAGCGCGGCGGTGACCCTCTCGAAAGCGACGCAGACCGCCACGGTCACAACCGTCAAGAAGATCAAGTCGGCGGGCAAGACCGTGCTGCTGAAAAGGGCCGTGACGACCAACGCCGGGCAGAAGGCCACTGCCAAGGTGAAGGTGAAGCCCAAGGGCAAGAAGTACGCGACGGTCAAGACCACGTCCCGAGGGAAGGTCACGATCAAGACCACTGGCAGGAAGAAGCTCAAGGTCACGCTCACGCTGAGCGCCCCGTCGACGGCTCAATACAACGCCTTCACCTACAGCAAGAAGTGGACGGTCAAGAAGAGCTGACCACCGGCAAACCGATCTTCACCTTCGAGAACGAGACCCGGCCGCCCTTGGGGAAGGTGTCGTACGCCCCGCTGTTGGCGACGATCTGCACCTGAAGACGCTGACCCTTGCGCAGCGAGAACGTGATCTCCTCCATCGCGACGTCGTTCTTGTGCCGCTTGCCGTTGAGTGTGAGCGCGAGCGGCGTGATCTGGTTGCCGACGACGGTCTTGGTCTTCGGGTCGACCAACTGCGCGAGCACTCGTACCTTCTTGTTCTTGGAGGTCCCCTTGTAGCTCAGGTGGAGTTTTGGCGCGCCGACGACCACCGCAGCCTTCTTGGCCTTGATCCCCACGGACACCGCGTTCTTGGCCGGCGCCGGGATCGTGGGCCTTAGGACCAGGGAGAACGTCGGGGAGATCGAGGACGGCAACTTGCCGGTGTACGGTCCCGATCCGCCCTTGTCCTTCAACCGCAACTCGCCCTTCCCGCGGGCGCTGATGCGGCTCGATGCCACGGGGTAGTCCGCCGCTGACCGGAAACGCCCCCGCTGATCGATCCAGGTGAACGCTGGACCGGTGTCGACCGAGGAATCACCTTTCAGATACTTCGCCAGCCACGACCAGGTCTGTTCCAACGGCAGGGTCGAGTCTCCCCCCTCGGTCAGGCACACCCCGTGACCGCCGCAGAACCACACCATCTTGGTGGTGACACCGGCGCGGCGCAGGGCCTTGTAGTTGGCTACGGCTTCTGACGGCGGGAAGAGGTTGTCGATCGTCCCCTGCAGGATCAGGGTCGGGGCGGTGATGTTCGCGAGCACCCGATCAGGACCGGCCGCCCGGGCGAAGTCCACGACCTCCTTGCTGAATGTGGTGCCCTTGCGGGCCTGCTCACGGCCCTTCAGGATCGACGGGCTGAACGTGTTGCCGGGACGGGTCGCGCCCACGAGCAGCGCGTTGACCCATGAACTCTTGATGGTCTGCGCCTTGTAGAGGCTGGTCTGCAGAGAGTTCCAGGCGATCACCGGAACGATCGCGTCGACCCGCGGATCGATGCCCGCGGTGGAGAGTTGGATCCCACCGCCGTAGGACCCGCCCGTCATGCCCACGCGGGGATCGCCAGCGACATCAAGTTGGGCCTGCGGCTGCTGAGAGACCCAGGTGAGCAGCGCCGACACGTCGCGGCCCTCGAAGTCCGGGTTGTTCAACTGCGCCTGACCGCCAGATGGGGAGATGCCACGCGGGTTCCAGGTGAGCACGTTGTAGCCGGCCCGGCGCAGGTCGCCCACGCCCGGGATCGAGGAGCTGCTCTTCGCGTCGGGGTCACTCTGCGCTTTGCCACCGAAACCGGGTCCCTGCAGCACGGTCGGTGCGGTCTGACCATCGGCGAGGCCGATCGCGGGGAACCAGTAGAACGTGATCGGCGTGCCGTCGAACGACTGCACGGTGTTGTAGTCCTCGGCAGCAGCTGGCACGGCGACGCTGACGGCCAGGGCGGCCGACACGGCGCCCACCAGAGGTGCGATTCTCATAAGTCCTCACCGATCGTTGCGAACCTCCACTGTGCCACGGGCCAAGCCCGCCCGCGCTTGATACGTTCGGACAGGAGGTTCGCCATGACCCGGATCGTGGTACTCGGAGGGTGCGGCGGCATCGGAACCGTCGCGTCCCGTGCCTTGTCGGCAGCGGGCGCAGAGGTGGTCATCGCCGACCTCGATGAACGCCGTGCAAGTGAACTCGCGGCGGAGTTCGGTGCCGAGTCATTGACGCTGGATGCGTCTTCCCCGGAATCGCTGAGCACAGCCATGGACGGCGCCGAGGTGGTCCTCAACTGCGTCGGCCCGTTCTACCGGTTCGGCCCACCGGTCCTCGCCGCCGCGATCGCCGCCCAGATCGACTACGTCGATGTCTGCGATGATCTGGCACCCACCCGGGTCATGCTCGCCATGGACGGGTCGGCACGTGATGTCGGAGTCACGGCGCTGGTCGGAATGGGCAACTCACCAGGCATCGCCAATGTGTTCGTGAGATTGTGCGCCGACCAGTTGTTGGACATGGTGGAAACGGTCGACATCATGCACGTCCACGGCGGTGAACCCGAGGAGGGCGCCGGCGTGCTGAAGCACCGCATCCACGCCATGGTCAACCCGGTCCCTCTGTTCGTGGACGGCGACTTCCTGGAGGTCCACCAACTCGGCGCCGACGGCCAGGCCTTTGTGCGCGAGTTCGACTTCCGTGACGTCGGGCGCATGCCCGTGCACCCGTATCCCCATCCGGAGACGATCACGCTGCCCCGCTCGTTCCCTGGCCTGCGTCGAGCAACCAACCTCGGCGTGGTCTTCCCACTGCCCTACTTCGAGCGCACGCAGGAACTGGTCCGCGTCGGCGCCTGCTCCGACGAACCCGTCACCGTGGATGGCGCCGAGGTCACGCCCCTGGACGTCAGCGTCGCGCTCCTGCAGCGACAGCGACCTGACTTCCTGGCCGCGGCTGGCATCACCGGACCCGCGGGCTGCCTCGCCGTCGAGGTGAGCGGGCGCAAGGATGGTGCCGCGCATACCTACGTGTTCCAGTTGTCGTCGCGGGCAGCGGGGGCCGGCGAAGGCACCGGCATCCCCGCCGCGGTGGGGGCCCTGTTGATGGCGCGCGGCAGGGTCTCAGGCCCCGGGGTGGTGCCGCCCGAGCACGGGGTTGATCCGGTGGACTTCCTGCCTCTGGCTTTCGACCTGATGGCCCGGCTCGGTGTCAGTGCCGGAGGGGACTCCGGGGTCATCCATCTCGAACACATCGGCCCCGACGGTTCGCGCGACGTGATTCCGTTGGGGGTCTGATCAGCTTCTGGCGTTCAGCAGGCCCCGGACATATGCCACCTGTCCGAGGTGCTGGGTCACGTCGTTCACGACACTCACCAACCGCACCGCAGCTGTGACCGGCGGGTCCCAGTTCCTGTCCACGATCCGATCGAACTCCGGGTCAGCCAGACCCTCCAGGATCTCCATGGTGCGGGCATGCACGGCCGCGTAGTAGCCAGCCAGCAGGTCACCTCCCACTTCGAGCCGGTGAGCCTGATCGGGTGTCTGCCCATAGCCGATGTCGAGGCTCTCGTACGGGAGAGCGAACCGGTCCACCCAACCGTCGGTCAGCCACACCTGCTCGGATTCGGCGATCCCCGCCATGTGGTCGTCCTCGACCCTGGCCATGTGCCAGACCAGCCACCCGATGGAGTTCGCGAAGGGGCCCGGATACCAAGCCAACTGAGCGGTGTTCAGGCCCGTGAGGAGACCGGGTACCGCCTGCGCCACCCGCTCGAAGGCATCCCTGAGAAGATCAACGCTGCGTGAGGTCCCCATGGGCCGAGGCTAGTCGCAGAGCCCGGGGAGTTGCATCCACGGCGAGGCGGGCGGTGAGATGCACACGTGGACAGCCCCACGAAAGACCCGCACCCGACGGGTGTCAGCGACGAACAACATGTGACCTGGATGGAACTGTTCTTCGACCTGGTCTTCGTGGCCTGGCTCTCCCTGGTGAACGCCAGCCTGCTCGACAGCGAACGGCCGTCACTGCTGCTCGGCTTCGACGCCACGTTCGTTGCGTTCACCATCTGGATGATCGTGTCCGTCATCAACAATCGCTACCCCGACGGCGGACTGGTCCGCACGTTGTCCATGGTGTTCGTGATGATGATGATCCTGGTCACTGCGCTCACCGTGCGCCCGGAGGACGGCCTGCGGAACTCGCTTGGCGCCCTCATGATCGGGGCGGTCTACCTCACGTGTGCCCTGATGCTGCTGGACGTACGTTCTCGCAACCGGAACACCCGCCTCGGCATGCCCATCACCGCCTGCGTGGCGGCAGCCCTCATCTGTTTCGCTGGCGCCCCGACCATCGGTGAGGAAGAAGGCGAGTTGTACGGGCTCGGCTTCGTCGCAGTGATCGCCTCGGTGTTCGGCGCCGCTACCCTCATGATGCTCGCGACACGACGGGTCCTGCCGGATCATCCGATTCGTCCCGGGCACCTCGATGAACGATGGGGCCAGGTCATCATCATCGTGCTGGGCGAGGGATTCCTCGTGCTGGCCGAGACCCTCCTGGGGATGCCCACCATCCCGAATCCGTGGCTGTTCGTCCTGCTGTTCATATCGGTCTTCGCTGTGTGGCGGCTGTACTTCGACAGCGCCATGCGCGTGCCGGTGCAGGAGTCAGCACCCGTGTTCGCCGCTCTCACCGTGGCGCACATGTTCCTGATCCTGGGGCTGATCACCGCTTTCGATTTCCTCGTGCAGGGCATCGGGATCGAGCTGACTCTCGGCGACGACTACTTGCTGACGGGGGTGGCGCTCGGGATGGTCTTCGCGGCACTGGCTGTCATCGCCTACACGCGACGGCGCGCCGCCTCGCGGATCGTCATCGTGAACGCTGCCATGGCCGTCGCGTTCGCCGCGATCGGGATCGTCACAGAGAACAGCTCCCTGGGAATCACTGCTTTTGTCACACTCTGCGTCGTCGTGATCCTCGCCTACGCGGCCGCCGTCCGGTGGATCGACCCTCTGGCCAGGCCGCTGCTGCGTTCACGGCAGGACAGCGATCAGCCGCCGAGCGTCTTGAACACCTCATAGACCATGAACGCCGGCCAGAGCAGACCTTGGAAGAAGGCCCAGACGTACTCCCAGAACGAGTCCGCCTGTCCGAAGAAGTAGAACCAGGCTCCGAAGATGCCCAGCCCGTAGATGGCACCGCCGCCGGCGGCCCCGGCATTCGCATTCTTGTTGCTCATCGCACTTCCCTCCCTGTGGCGCCGCCCAGTGTCACGACGACGCGCGAGCCCCTCACCAAATCTACGCCCGATACACAGGTGGGCGGGTCCAGGCTGTTCACCCGCACCCGCCCACCCTCCAGGTCAGAGTTGTTCGAGTGCCTCCTGCCGGCGGCGCTGGGCGATCACCGCGCCGACGATGCCGAGGACGCCGAGGGCGATCAGCATCAGCGGAATCACAACGGTCAGGCTCATCGACCCCGGCACCAGCAGGTATCCGAGCGCGAAGAGGGTGAACAGGACGCCGGCGCCCAGGCTGAGGATGTCGATCGGGTGCTTGGTCATGCTGCCTTCTCCTTGTTCGTGCTCTTCTGCTGCTTCTGCTGCTTCTGCTCGGTCTTGGGACTCGAGTCGGGCTCGGGCTCCCCTACCGCCGGTGCCCCGGTCTCGACGATCACGTCGCCCGCCTCCATGTCGATCTCCAGGCGAAGGGTGCCTTCGGCGTCACCCGACGACGCAGGGATCACCGTGACCTGATCACCAGCGATCCGTTCGCCACGGGCGCGCTCGCCATCGATCGTGATATCGGCCCGCTCATAGGTGGACACCACTTCCAGCTCCCAGTTCCTCGGGGCGGCCACCCGCACCTCGCCGACCCCCATGTCCAGGCGGACCTGGTCGCCAGCGGTTGGAAGGCCCTGCCACCGCGAGAAGTCCACGTCTACTGTTCCGAGCGTCAGCGAGTAGGTGTCTCCAGAACCGGTCGGCTCCCACACGCGTTGTCCGGCAGACAGGTCCGCGCGCTCGACCTGCGCCACGGCGGACAGCAGCATCAACAGCGGGATGGCGAAGATCAGCAGCCACTTCGCGCGGCCCACGAAAGCACCCACGAGCATCGTGACGCCCAGGGCGAGCAGCGCCGCGGCCAGCACAACTGTCGCGCCCGCTCCGAACAGGATGGCCAGGCCGGAGGCCGCCATCGCTGCGAACAGACCGATCAACCCGAGATAGGACCTCTCCCGCGGCGGAGCAGGTGGGACCGGTGGCTGCGGAAGCGCCGTCGTCGGCGTGTAGTCACCCCCACCGCCGTAGGCGTAACCCACCGTGTCAGCCGGCGCGGCCGCAGCGACCTGCGGTGCGGGTGTCCCCGCTCGCTGACTCATCACGATCCACACCACGACGCCGGCCAGCAACGCGGCAAGGAAGACTCCACCGCCACCGACCGCATCACTGAAGAGCAGTCCGAGGCCGATCATCGTCGCCATGAATGCGATGCCCGCACCGACGATGCGCAGACCCCAGGACTCACTGATCCGGGCAGTCGGAGACGCACTCTCGTCGGGGATCAGCAGCCACATCGCCAGGTAGGCGAACAACCCGAACCCACCGAGGAGCAAGGAGACGCCGAAGACGACCCGCAGCACCACGGGGTCGACGTTCCAGTAGCGGCCGAGCCCACCGCAGACACCGCCGAAGATCCGGTCGGTCGAACTGCGCCGAAGCAACTTGGGCGCGGCGGGGGGCGGCGGTTGCGTCATATCAATCGTTGTTTCACTCATGCCTCCACGGTGCAGCTGCGCTCATCGCACCACATCCGGTGACGACCCTGAATTCGATCTCAGGGTCCAGCCCTGATCTCCCAGGGTCGCAGGTGCGTCACAATCGGGATCGTGGCGACCACCTATTCCGTGCGACGGGCCTATCGGGAGACCGATGGCCGGTGGATCGGCGGGGTGGCTGCAGGACTCGCCGAACACCTCGGGTGGCCGGTGGCCGCTGTACGCGTCCTCTTCGTGCTGCTCGCCATCTTCGGCGGTATCGGGGTGGTCGCCTACGCGGCCTACTGGGCGGTGCTGCCTCCGCGTGAGGAGGACAACACCGATACCGCCCGCCTACTGGCGTTCGCCGCACTTGTCATCGGCGGCTTCCTGCTGATCCCGGGGGCAACTTGGATGCGGCTCGGCCTGCCGCTGGCCATCATGGCGATCGGGGCGACCGTTGTGTGGACCAGGGTCCGTCCCACCGGAAGAGTACGCCCGGACGGCATGCAGTGGACGGCCCTGTTGCTGGGACTGCTGCTCGTGGTTCTCGGGGTGTTCGCGCTGGCAGCCACCGGGCTCGGGCTGCGCTCGGTGCTCAGCGTCACGGCGGTGGCGATCCTTCTGCTGGTGGGCGTGTCACTGATCGCGATGCCGTGGATCGCGGGCCTCTACCGGGAACTCACTGACGAGCGGCAGGAAAGGATCCGGTCGCAGACCCGCGCCGAGCTGGCCACCCAGGTGCACGACTCGGTACTGCAGACACTCACGCTCATCCGCCGGCACGCCGACGATCCGGATCGCGTGGTGCGCCTGGCGCGCGCCGAAGAACGCCACCTGCGCTCGTGGCTCTACGAGCCCGGCGGCGACCCGGAACAGACCTTGGCCGCGGCCCTGCAGAACGCTGCAGCACGCGTCGAGGAGGACTACCCCGTGGCTATCGAAGTCGTGTGCGTGGGCGACTGCGCGCTCGACGATCGGGGACGGGAACTCGTCGCGGCAACCGCCGAGGCGGTTCTCAACGCGGCCAAACATGCGGGCGGTTCGATCAGTGTGTACGCCGAGGTCGACGAGGAAATCCACGTCTACGTGCGCGATCGTGGCCCTGGATTCGTCCTCGATGAGGTCCCTGCCGACCGGCATGGCATTGCGGATTCGATGAAAGGACGCATGCAGCGCTCGGGAGGCTCCTGCGAGATCCGCACGGACGACCGCGGGACCGAGGTCACCCTCGTGCTACCGGAGGCATCGTGATCCGTCTGGTGATCGTGGATGACCACGAGATGGTGCGCGCCGGGATTCGCGGCGGCCTACCCGCGGACATCGAACCGGTCGGGGAGGCTGCTGACGTACAGGAGGCTGTCCGCACCATCGGCCGCACTGATCCCGATGTGGTGCTGCTGGACGTGCACCTGCCCGGTGGCAACGCTCAGGAGGTGCTTCGCCAATGTCACGGGGAGTACCGCTTCCTGGCCCTGTCGGTGTCGGACGCCTCCGAGGACGTGATCGGGGTCGTGCGCCTCGGTGCCCGCGGCTACGTCACCAAGGACATCTCCGCAGAGGAACTCGCCTCGGCGATCCGGCAGGTGGCCGCCGGTGACGCCGTGTTCAGCCCACGACTCGCCGGTTTCGTCCTCGACGCCTTCACCGGGGCGGTGGCCGCCTCCGATGACGAACTCGACAGGCTCACTGCGCGCGAACGCGACGTCATGCGATTGATCGCGCGGGGCTACACCTACCGAGAGGCTGCCGACGAGTTGTTCGTCAGCGTCAAGACGGTTGAGACCCACATGTCCGCAGTGCTTCGCAAACTACAACTGAGCAACCGCCGGGAGCTCGCCCGCTGGGCGCGCGACCGCGGGATCTGAGACGTCGGATCGGGGCTCAGGCGCGTGAGACCTCAAAGGTCTCCCAAAGGCCAGCATTCCGGACACGTCACTCCTTCAGGTGATCACCTGAAGGTATGATAAACGCGAGGTAACCAAGAGGTGAACAAGATCGTCCCCCGTGTGGCCTAATGTTCACCCGGGAACGCGCCGAACCTAAGGGAGGTGAAAGGAGCAGATCATGGATATCAGCCCACAGGTCCTCCTCTTCATCCTGTTCATGCTGGCCGTTGTCCAGACCACACGACTCGACGAGATGCGTCAGAAGAAGCGCGAGTTGCTCGCCCAGCGCAAGCGGGACCTGCGCTCGTCGCTGGCTTCCTCACGACCCTCGAGCATCACCCGCTGAGCGCTCCGATCCGAGCCCCGCGCACCACTAACCCGGACCTCACTTCCTGCCGATGCCGGATATGTGAGCACAACGCGCATCGAGTCCCCTCCGCGTGCGCGCGCAGCCCCCGTGATCGAGGCCGCACCCTCCGAACCCAACGCACACCGGCCACGCGTGGCCATGAAATGGAAACTCCTAGGGGCTTTTGCCGGAGCTTTCACGATCGTCTTCGGGTTCATCGCGGTCTGGGTCATCCAGGATGCGGGGAACAAGGCCCGCGAGCGCCTGGTCAGTGAACTCACGAACACCGCGATCGGTGGGGCACGAACCGTCGACGCCGTGAAGATGCGCGACATGCTCGCCACCGTCCCGCCAGTTCGTGACGCGGACAACCCCTCGGGGTACGGCTACCCCGACAGCGCCTCCTACCGCCAACTCGCGCGACAACTGTTCGCGATCCGGGACATGGTCCCCGAGGCCAACCCCTACACCTACTACCTGAATCCGGTCGACGGCCGGCTGCACTTCGCCGTCTCGTCCGGCTACTACTACATCCCCCAGTTCGGGGTGACCTACAAGGAACCCGTCGAGCAGGTCGTGTCCGCCGCGACCTATGAACGGATGGAGCGCGGCCTGACGAGCACGACTCAGGAGCCTCCGTACACGGACATGTACGGCTCCTGGATGTCGGTCTACAGCCCGATCCTCACCGAAGACGGCAAGTTGGTCGGGGCCATCGGCATCGACTACTCCTTGGCGTACGTCGCCACGGTCCAGAAGGAAGTGCAGCAGGACCTGATCCTCGTACTTGGGGGCAGCTACATCGCGCTGATGCTGCTGGTGCTTGTGCTGTCCAACGCCCTGGTGCGTCCCCTGACCCGACTGACCGCTGCGACCAAGCGCATCGCCGACGGAGAGTACGACCTCGACGTGCGATCCATCGTGCGTTCGCGCTTCCCCGACGAGATGTGGGAACTCGGCCAATCGTTCGCCGTCATGGCCGAGAAGGTCGGTGCCCGCGAGAGGTCCCTGACCAAAGAGGTCCAGCGGTTGCGGGTCGAGATCGATCAGGTGAAGCGGCAGGAGGCCGTGGACG
>WBZV01001208.1_pt1 | contig 12323 bp, 14 predicted proteins | sample 5204221 | NCBI WGS metagenome assembly WBZV01 (sample SAMN12344360, study PRJNA552823) | activated sludge metagenome | biome: Activated sludge suspended growth; feature: Nitrification reactor; material: Wastewater; isolation source: activated sludge from nitrification reactor of wastewater...
ACCCTGCGGCAACTGGAAAAGGCGGCGGCGGCTTTGGGCAAACGCTTGGTGCTGGCGCTGGAGTGAGTCGGCCGGTCTGGTTTAATTCCCCCGAATTCGAGGGAATTAAAATGGTGGAATTCCCCTAAATTAGAATCGCCTTGGCCGCGCCGCGTTCCCCCGCTGGCTTCTGACAGGAGCACAGACCGCCATGGGTACTAGCAAAATTGAATGGACCGAACAAACCTGGAATCCGGTCACCGGCTGCACCAAGATGTCGCGCGGCTGCAAGCACTGTTACGCCGAACGGATGGCGCTACGCCTCCAGGCGATGGCCGCGCCGGGTTATGCCAGGGGCTTCGATCTGACTGATTTTTAAGTAATAGCTAAAGTCGAGTCGAGATGCCCCGTATAAAAAATGCCGGGATGCGGGAGGCACACCTAATAGGATTGATATCCATTAGTTGGCCACATGCTTGATAGCAAGTTCATTGATACTGCTCAAGTTATTCAAAAACAAAACCCCCTCAACTTGTTTTTGTCGTTTCACGCCCTCACCGCCAGCGATGATCTCGACTTCTTTAGCAACCCTTTTTCGCAAATCGACCAGGGCAGGCTGCACCAGCCGAACAGGGAAGGCGCTGCTGAACGAAAGCGCAATGGCGTCGGCTTCATGCGCATCAATCGCCTGCGCGATGTCCTCGCCCGGCGTCTCGGTACCCAGGTAGATGCAATATGCGCCGCGAAGCGTGAACAGGCAGGCAGCCATCAACAGGCCCAGCGAATGCACTTCGCCGGGAAGAGTGGTCATGAGGATGCGGGGACGGCCTTCCGGCGTGTCGATGGCTTCGAGCGCCTGCCTGAGGGTTGAAGAAGTAATGTCCGTGTAGAGGTGTTCGTCGAATACGTGGATCTCGCCACGCGACCAGGCCTCGCCGACGGCGTTGCTCAGCGGGGCAATAGTGTCCTGGACAAAAGATTTCAATCCCTGCGCTTGAAGCAGGCGTTTCAGCGCTGCCCTAAGCTTCATCGGCTGATGCTTTCGGATGAATGCCAGTAGCTCAGGCACAGCTGTGGCGTCGTCGTAATCGGAGGCTGTGAATTGTGAAGAATTGGCCAGTTCGCTCAGCTCGGTCTCGCTCATCCTGAACAGCCTGGATGGCCGAAAGCCATGATCCATCAAGCGCTTGATGGTTCTTAGGCGTTTGACCTGCTCACGGCTGTAGATCCGGTCGCCGTGGGTGTCCCGGTCGGGGACGGGGTAGTTGTAGCGCGTTTCCCATTTGCGCAGCACGTCCTTGGACAGACCGGTTTCCTGTTCGACCACGGCAATAGGGACTCCATGCGGCACTTTTTTCATAATTTGTCCTGGACAAAATATTGACAAGATCTGCGTTAATGCCTATTTTACAGCCAGACCTATTCTTGTCCAGGACAAATCATGAACAGAGTAAAGTCTCATGCCGCCACCGGGGCCGTCGTGCAACAGCGACTCACCCTCATATCCACGGTGTTCCTAGTCGCGGCGATGCTTTTCGCAGTACCGAGCACAAGCGCGGCAGTCTGCCCGTCCATTCTCGAACAGCGTTTCAACCGGCTTCAGGACGACCATCTGGTCGATCTGTGCCAGTACGCCGAAAAGGGGGTCCTGGTGGTCAGCACCCCCAGCTTCCGCAGCTTCACCCACCAGTATACGGGGCTGGAGAAACGCTACGCCGACAACCGGGAACGCAGCCGGGTCGTGCTCGGTCTCCCGGTCAACGATTTCGCCAACCTGGAGCCAGGCGGCAACAAGCAAATCACCAACTTCTGCCGGCGCAACGACGGCGTGGCCTTGCCGATGCTGGAGAAATCACCTGTGGTCCGACCGAGCACCAACCTCTTCTACAAAGTATTGGCGCAGAGCACGGGCGACCGGCCGCAGTGGAATTTCCACAAGCATCTGGTTGGTCGTAACAGCCGCGAGGTACTCGGCTTCAGATTCGCCGTCGAGTCCGGCGATGCAAGACTGACCGCGCAGCTCGAACGCATGCTGAATGCCGAGGTACGGCCATGAGCGGCGCCACGAAAATCGCCATCGGTTGGGTCGAGCAGGGATTGGTACCCGATACAGTGATTCGCCAAGGCATCCGCCGGTTGCTGGCGAAACGGCTCAAGGAAATCGGCACGGACGATGCGGAGGGGGCCGTCGCGCAACTCGATCAAGTTGTTGCAGCGATGTCCTCGGCGCCCGTGGCGTTGGTGCCGGAACTGGCCAATGCACAGCACTACGAGGTGCCGTCCGCATTTTTCAGCCAAGTGCTGGGTCCGCGCAGAAAATACAGCGCCTGCCTCTGGCGGCCGGGCGTGGACGACCTCGCCACGGCGGAACGCGCCGCACTCGCCGAAACGTGTGTACACGCCGACCTGAGGGACGGCCAGGACATCCTCGAACTCGGTTGCGGCTGGGGTTCTCTGACTATATGGATGGCGAAGAACTACCCACAGTCGCGGATCACAGCGGTCTCCAATTCGAGTTCCCAGCGCGAGTACATCCTCAAGCATGCACAGCTCGCCGGCCTGACCAACATCGAGGTGTTCACCGCCGACATGAACTATTTCGAGCCCGGCGAGCGTTTCGACCGCGTCGTGTCGGTCGAGATGTTCGAGCACATGCGCAACTGGGCCACGCTGTTCGGTCGCGTGCACGGCTGGCTGCGCGACGACGGCAAGTTCTTCATGCACATCTTCGTCCATCGCTCGACACCGTACTTCTTCGAGGATGAAGGCCCCAGCGACTGGATGAGCCGCCACTTCTTCAGCGGCGGGCTGATGCCGAGCGACGACCTGCCGCTCCGCTTCCAGGGACCGCTCCGGCTGGTCCGGCAATGGCGTTGGGACGGCCGTCACTACGAACGCACGCTCAATGCCTGGCTGGCCAACCTGGATGACAAGCAGGCTCAGGTCATGCCCATCCTGGCGGCAACCTATGGCGCCGAAGGGGCAAACGTCTGGTTGCAACGCTGGCGCATCTTCTTCATGGCGTGTGCCGAGTTGTTCGGTTACGAGGAGGGGCAGCAATGGTGGCTCAGCCATTACCTGTTCGAGCGCCCGGCGGGCTGACACCGCCGACCCGCCAGTCCGGTCGTTCCCTGCCGGGCTGGTGGGTGGCGCTCAACCTGATCGGCTACCAAGCTGGTTGGTTCGCGACGGTCTATGGCGCGACGCACGAACAGCCCTGGCTGGGCCCGGTCGTGGTGGCCATGCTGGTGGCGGTTCATCTGTTCCTGACCTCGCAGCCGCTGCGTGCCGCCGGGCTGATCGTGATCGCAGGGGTGTTCGGCGCCTTCCAGGAAAACGTGATGCTCAGTCTCGGGCTGGTGGCCTACCCGACCAGCCCGGGCGGCGTGCCGGTCTGGATGATCGCATTGTGGCCGCTGTTCGCGACCACGCTCTCGGTCGGCCTACGCTGGTTCCAGGCCCGGCTGCTGCCGGTCGCCGCGCTAGCCGGCGCCGTGCTCGGGCCGTTGGCCTACTGGGCTGGCGCGGCGGCGGGTGCCATCGTCCTGCCGGATCCGGCGGCATCGCTGGCCGGTCTCGGCATCGCCTGGATGGCAGGCTTCCCGATGCTGCTGGCGCTGGCGCGCTGGCTGGATCGGCCCCTGGCGGAGGCGGGCTGACATGGACTGGACACTCTGGCCCTACGGCCTGATCCCGCTGGCCTTGATGGCCCCGGCCGGTTGGCTCTACAGCCTGCCGCGCGAGAACGTCAATCTGGTCGATACCCTATGGCCGCTGTTCTTCCTCGCCGCGACCCTGACCTATGCCGCCATGGGGCAGGGCACGCGGGCTGGATTCCTTATCGTGCTGGTCGGACTCTGGGCGTTGCGCCTCGCCATTCATCTGGCCATGCGCAACCACGGCAAGCCCGAGGACCGTCGCTATCAGGCGATCCGCAAGAACAACTCGCCGGGCTTCGGCTGGAAGAGCTTGAATATCGTCTTCGGGTTGCAAGCTGTTCTGGCGTGGCTGATCTCGTTGCCGCTGTTCGTCGCGGCGACGTCGCTCGCACCCTGGAACGGGCTCGACACGGTCGGCGTCGCACTGATGACCGCCGGCCTGTTGTTCGAGGCGACCGCCGACTGGCAACTGACTGCCTTCAAGGCACAGCCGGAAAATCGCGGTCGCGTGCTCGACACCGGCCTGTGGGCCTGGAGCCGGCATCCGAATTATTTCGGCGAGGCCTGCGTGTGGTTCGGCTTCGGCCTGATCGGCGTGGCCGCCGGCAGCCTGTGGAGCCTGCTCGCGCCGGTCGTGATGACCGGGCTGCTGCTCAAGGTGTCCGGCGTCAGCCTGCTGGAAAAGGATATCGCGGAACGCCGCCCGGCCTATCGCGACTACATCGCCCGCACCAGCGCCTTTATCCCCCGGCCGCCGCACGGCCGGGCCGGCCATACCGGGGACATGGCATGAGCAGGCGACTGGCCTTCATCGCCGGGCCGGTCCTCGGCGTGTTTGCCAACCTGGCGTTGTCCAGCCCGGCACCGGTCACCGACTTGAACTTCCGCGTGCTGCTCGACGGCAAGCCCATCGGCCAGCACCGCTTCGAACTGCGCGGCGACGGCGATACCCGGGAGGTGCTCAGCCAAGCCGATTTCAACGTCCGCTTCCTGTTCATGGACGTCTACCGCTACCGCCACACGGCCCTGGAGCGCTGGCGCGGCGGGTGCCTGATCTCGATGGACGCCCGCACCGACGACAACGGCAACATCGAGACCGTGGATGCCCGCCGCAGCGGCGACGGCCTGGCGGTCAAGGCCACCCGCCGCCGGGGCGTGTACGAAGGCTGCGTGCGCAGTTTCGCCTACTGGAATCCGCGGATCCTCGACGGCGGCCGCCTGCTCAATGCCCAGACCGGCGAGTACCTGCCGGTCCGCGTCCAGCCGCTGGGCCCGGAACGCATCCCGGTCGACGGCAAACCCGCAGTCACCGAGCGCTACCGCCTGACCGGCAAGAATATCGACATCGACCTCTGGTACACCCGCGACCGCCAATGGGTGGCCCTGGAGTCCCGGCTCGATGACGGCCATCAACTCCGCTACGAACGGAACTGACCATGACAAGACCGACCCTCCTCGCCACCCTGGCCCTGATGCTGAGTGGCTGCCAGAGTGTCCCGCAACCGCCCATCGCCTTGGCTGGACCGGTCGACCTGCCTCGCTTCATGGGCGACTGGTATGTCATCGCCAACATCCCCACCTTCGTGGAGAAGGGCGCGCACAATGCCGTCGAGTCCTATAGGCTGGACCCGGACGGCACCGTCGCGACCACCTTCACCTTCCATGCCGACCGCTTCGACGGCCCCGTGAAGACCTACCACTCGCGCGGATTCGTGGTCGAGAACACGGGCAACGCGGTTTGGGGCATGCAATTCGTCTGGCCGTTCAAGGGCGACTTCCGCATCGTCTACCTCACGCCCGACTACAGCCAGACCGTGGTCGGCCGCCAGAAGCGCGACTACGTCTGGATCATGGCCCGCACGCCGAGCATCCCCGAATCCGATTACCAGTACATCCTGGGATTTCTGGCCGAACAGGGCTACGACACCACACGCATCCAGCGGGTGCCCCAGCGCTGGGGGGCGGCCCAATGAAGATCGCCATCGTCGGCAGCGGCATCGCGGGTCTCACTGCGGCCCACCTGCTGCACCCGGAACACGACATCACCGTGTTCGAGGCGGGTGGCCATGTCGGCGGCCACGTCCACACCCACGACGTCGAGCTGGACGGCCGGACCTATGCGGTGGATACCGGCTTCATCGTCCACAACGACCGCACCTACCCCCACTTCGTCGGCCTGATGGACGAGTTGGGCGTCGAGTGCCAGGATAGCGACATGAGCTTCAGCGTCAGTTGCAGCCGCACCGGGCTCGAATACAACGGCGCCAACCTCAATGCGCTGTTCGCCCAGCGCGGCAACCTGGCAAGGCCCGGCTTCTGGCGCATGCTGTCAGACATCCTGCGCTTCAACCGCGAGGCGCCGAAGCTGCTCAAGGACGACGGCGCCGACCTGCCGCTAGGCGAATACCTCGAATGCGAGGGCTACGGCGCGATGTTCCGCGATTACTATATCCTGCCCATGGGTGCTGCCATCTGGTCGACCGACCCGGCCCTGATGCAGCGGTTCCCGGCCCGCTTCTTCATCCGCTTCTTTCAAAACCACGGCCTGCTGTCGATCGACGACCGGCCGGTCTGGCGCGTGATCAAGGGCGGCTCAAAGCGCTACGTGGAGAAACTGACCGCACCGTTCGCCGCGCGCATCCGGCTCGCCACGCCGGTGCGCCGCATCGAACGCTTCGACGACCACGTCGAACTCTGTCTCGATGACGGTCGCACCCACTTCGACGCCGTCTTCCTGGCCTGCCACAGCGACCAGGCGCTGGCTCTACTCGATCCGCCCAGCGAGCGCGAAGCGGCCGTGCTTGGCGCGATCCCCTACCAGGCCAACGAGGCGGTGCTGCACACCGACACCCGGCTGCTGCCGAAGCGGCGCCGTGCCTGGGCGGCCTGGAACTACCTCATGCCGGACGGCCCGGAAGGTCGGGTCAGCCTGACCTACGATATGAACATCCTGCAGGGCCTGGATACGCCGGAGACCTTCTGCGTCACCCTCAACGCTAGCGAGCGCATCCGGCCCGAAAAGATCATCGCCCGCATGATCTACCACCACCCGCTGTTCACCCTGGACGGCATGCAGGCGCAGATGCACCACCGCGCCATCGACGGTACCCGCCGCACCTATTACTGCGGCGCCTGGTGGCGCAACGGATTCCACGAGGATGGCCTGGTCAGTGCACTGGATGCCGTCCGCCATTTCGAGAGCGATCATGGAAAGCTGTCTTTACGAAGGCTGGGTGCGGCATAGGCGCCACGGCCCCCGGCCGCACGCCTTCCGCTATCGCCTGTTCATGCTCTGGCTCGACCTGGACGAGCTGGACACGGTGTTCGCCGGCCGCTGGCTGTGGTCGGTGGACCGCTGGAACCTGGCCGCCTTTTTCCGGCGCGACCATCTGGGCGACCCGGGGCGGCCGTTGGCCGAGGCCGTGCGTGACGAAGTCCAGGCCAGGACGGGATGCCGCCCGGCTGGACCGGTCCGCCTGCTGACCCATCCGCGCCACTTCGGCTACGGCTTCAACCCGGTCAGCTTCTACTACTGCTACGCCGCCGGCGGCACCACGCTAGATGCCCTGGTCGCCGAGGTCAGCAACACGCCCTGGAACGAGCGCCACGTCTACGTCCTGCCGATGGCCGAGAACCTGGGTACGCCCGACAAGCCCGCCTTCCGCACCGCCAAGGCATTCCACGTCTCGCCCTTCCTGCCCATGGCGCTCGAATACCGCTGGCGCTTCACCCGGCCCGATCGCACGCTCAGCGCCCACCTCGAAGACCATGACGGCGACACGCAGGTGTTCGACGCCACACTCAGCCTTCGTCGTCGCGCGCTCAGCGGCGCCAGTCTCGCCTGGGCGCTGATCCGCTTTCCCTTCATGACTGGCCAGGTTGTCTTCGGCATCTACTGGCAGGCCCTGCGCCTGTGGCTGAAAGGCACGCCGGTCCACGACCACCCCGAACCCGAACCGGACGGAACGGAGCCGACATGAACGAACAGGTATTGCCCCTGCACGAAGCGCAGGATGGACACGCCCTCACAGAACCCCGACGTCGATGGCACTACGTCATCGCACGCCACCTGGTACAGCGCCTGTTCGCCGGTCTCGCACATGGCCGACTGACGATCAGCGAAGAGGGTTTCTCGAACACCTACGGCTCCGGCGCGCCCGACATCCACCTGGCCATCCACGACCCGCGAGCCTGGCAAGCCTTCGCCTTCGGCGGCAGTATCGGCGCCGGCGAGAGCTACATGGCCGGGCAATGGAGCTGCGACGACCTGGTCGGCCTGGTTCGCCTGCTGCTGCGCAATCGCCCCATCATCGACCGGCTAGACAGTGGCCTTACTGGCCTGGGCATGCCGCTGCGCCGTATCCGGCATTGGTTCAACCGCAACAGCCGCGCCGGCAGCCGGCGCAACATTGCCGCGCACTACGACCTCGGCAACGACTTCTACCGGCTCTGGCTCGACCCGACAATGATGTATTCCTGCGCCCTCTACGAGCGCGCGGACATGAATCTGCACGAAGCCTCGGTCGCCAAGCTCGAACACATTTGCAGCACGCTCGACCTCAGGCGGGATGACCATGTGCTGGAGATCGGCACCGGATGGGGTGGCTTCGCCCTGCACGCCGCCAGCTGTCACGGCTGCCGCGTTACCACCGTCACCTTGTCGCAAGAGCAGCACGACCTCGCCACCGAGCGCATTCGCGAAGCCGGCCTGGATGATCGCGTCGAAGTCCGGCTCTGCGACTACCGTGACCTGGACGGCCAGTACGACAAGCTGGTTTCAATTGAAATGATCGAGGCGGTCGGCGCGGCCAACCTCGGCACCTACTTCCGCCAGTGCGGCCGGCTGCTGAAGCCGGACGGCACTATGTTCCTGCAGGCCATCACCATCGCCGACCAGCGCTACGAACAGGCGCTGCATGAAGTCGACTTCATCCAGAAGCACATTTTCCCGGGTGGCTTCCTGCCCTGCGTGCAAGCCCTGTCGACCGCGATGAGCCGCGCTAGCGACTTGCGCATCGTGCAACTGGACGACATCGGCCCCCACTACGCTAACACTCTGGCCGCTTGGCGCGAGTGCTTCCTGGCCCGGCTCGACGAGGTCCGCGCGCTTGGTTTCGACGATCGCTTCATCCGCATGTGGCTGTTCTATCTTTGCTACTGCGAAGGCGGCTTCCGCGAACGCGACCTCGGCACCGTGCGGATGGTGTTGGCCCGGCCGGTGTGGCGGGGTCAATTGCCCGTGCGAAGCGGTCAAGCATGAACATCCTGCGTGGGCTTCGTCTTGGCGCCGCACTGGCCCCCTGTTGGCCGGCTGCACTGGCGTGCCGGACGGCATTCATCCGAGATATACGCAAATGTTGTGTATGGGATAAGATCAGGCGGCGATTTTCTCAACATCTTCCCGTACTCCATCCTTGAACGAAAGGCCTGCAATCACGTCAGCCAAGTGGGGAATTCCGTTCAACTTCCGCCAATGCCGCTCGGCGCTTTTCACCAACATGAACACCAAGGCCAAGAGGCTGTCGCGGGAGACACAGCCTCGCGTTTTGTCGGTGCGTAGCCGGACAGTGGCAAAGGTGGATTCAATGGGGTTGGTGGTCCGCAGGTGCACCCAATGCTCGGCCGGAAAACCGTAGAAGGCGAGCAGCGCCGTGCGATCTTTTTCCAAGCAATCCGCCGCCTTGGGATATTTCGGGCGATAGACCGCCAGGAACCGATCGAAGGCGCGTTCGGCGTCGATACGGGTCGCGGCCATCCAAACTTCCTGTAAAGCAGTCTTGGCTTTCGGTGGCGGGCTCTTGGGAAGCTTGTTCAACACGTTGGCCGTCTTGTGTACCCAGCAACGCTGACCTTGCGTGGTCCCAAACACCTGGGGCAGGGCCTTCCAGAACCCGAGCGCGCCGTCACCGACGGCGAGTTGGGGATGGACCGTCAGCCCGCGCGCCTTGAGGTCCAAAAGCACCTCCCGCCAAGACGCTTCGCTGTCTCGGTAACCGTCGTCCAAGGCCAAAAGCGCTTTTTTTCCTCCGCCGTGACGCCAATGACCACCAGAATGCATGGCGCCGCATCCTCCAGCCGCACGCCAACGTGGATGTCGTCGGCCCACAGAGAGACATCACGCCGGTGGGTTCAATCCCGCCGCGACCAGCGCGCGTGCTCCCCCCGCCATGTGTCCTTTAACCGGCCGATCACGCTCGCCGACAGCCCCGGCGCATCCCGTCCCAGCAGCACCGTCAGCGCCTCTTGGAAATCCCCGGTCGAAACGCCCTTCAAATACAGCCAGGGCAACAACGCCTCCAGCGTCCGCGTGCGCCGCAAATAGGGCGGCAAGATCGCCGACGTGAACCGGATCTTCCCCGCCCGGTCCCGCACCCTCGGCACCGAGACCGCCACCAGCCCCATCCCGGTCGGGATCGACCGTTCCGGCCAATGCCCGTTGCGCACCACGCGCCGCCGTCCGCTCGCCGTCTTCTCGTCGTGAAAACGGCTCAGCAAGGCTTCTGACCTCCGCCTCAATCGCCACCGCCAGCATCCGTCGCGCACCTTCCCGCAGCAGCTCGGTCAGCGTGTTCGCCACCGGTCCCGGCGCCCCTGGACTCCGCCAGGGCATCACTCTCTCTTCGCTCATGGCGTATTCGCTCCTTCACCGGAATGGATGACCTCGAAGACCATCAAGAATACGCCGCCTCCTCTACTCCCTCAGCCTCAACTTTTAAGCATAACTCTTTTCGACAAGCATTAGTCTCATAGCTTTACCCAAAAATCAATAAAATCCAATAAAATCAATCTTAGTTGTAATCATAAATTACATTGATTTTACTAGGGCGTGTCCTGAATGGCACTGAGATAAGCACTGAGGTTGTATAATCATAGGGTTATTGCAGAAATCGCTGACAAGAATTCAACGCTGCTTCTTCGGGTGCCCGTTTTGCCGAACGTCCTCTCGCGCGACTGCTCGGGGTTTGGTGAGCAACGGAAACGGTTTCGGTCTGCGTTTGCGGGCACGCGGCTCGATTCGCCCCGGCCGTAAGCCGACCCGCGGCTCGGCGATCAACACCAGCAGGGTGTTGATACAAACCGCCGCATCGTGACCGCCACTGGCGCGTTGCTGCCAGGAAAGCCAGATCTGCACCGTGTGCTTGAAGCTGAGCTGGCGGGGAATTTGATCGGCCAACAGGGCGGCCTGCGCCATCAGCAGTCGGATCAGGTTGTAGGCCAGCAGATAGACCCACAGCTCTTTGACGGCCATCTCCGGGGTCTTGCAGCGCAGATGCTCCATGCCGAGCGTTGTTTTGATGTTGCGCAGATCCAGTTCCACGTTCCAGCGCTGCCGATACAGCGCCTTGAGCACATGCTTTGGCGTCTCGTCGTGACAGAGAAACGTCGTGACCATGATCTTGCCGCCGACCTGCAATTCGCGTACTTTCAGGGTAGCCGGTGCCTGATCGTACTCGTACTGGCTCATCCAATCGGGCTTCTTCGGCTTGGGCAGGACAATGAGGTGATCGCGCACACCGATCTTTTCGCCTTTGCTGAAGTCGGTGCCGCGCTTTCGCCCTCCGTGCTGTTCAAACAAGCCATCGACGCCGCTGCGGATCAGATCCCAGAGCAGGAACCAGGTCGCATAGAAGGCGTCGCCGAGCAGGATATCGCCGCTTTGAAGCGAGTCGAGTATCTCGCGCAGCAGCGATTGCTCGTCACTGCCCTTGCCTTCGCACGGACCCATGGCGGCATCGAGTAACGCGCCACTGTCCAGACCGAGCAGCCCTACCACACGGCAGATCGGAAAGCCCAAGCCCGGCTTCTGGCTGCTCGACTGTGGAAACGCGGCCTGGTTCTCCTCGGTATCGGGCAACGTAACCGTGGCGCCATCGACCAACCGAACACGGCGATCTCGCCAGCGCCACCAAGGGGCTGCCCCTTTGGTGATCATCTCGCCGGTCTCACGCGCCAGCGTCGAGATCATCGGCAACGACAGGCGTGCCCGTGCCTTGCAGTACCCCCCGGTGTCGGTACTGCCCGGCTTCAGCCCGCCAATGATGCGTTTGACCATGGCGTCGTTGACCGCCTGCTGGCAACTGCCGTCCGCCGACAGAACTTGGGCGAGGAACATCGACAACGTTTCCGTCGGCGGAAACAGTCGTTCCCGATGCGCGGGCAGCAATGCCTCGACTCGGTCAAGTAGCTGTGGTCCGGTCAGCAGATTGAACATCGCATAGGAATCGGCGTTGTTGACATATTGGCCGATGCGTTTCTGTTGTGCCGTGGCAGGACGCTGGCTAGGATGCATACGGGCAGGCTCCTCGGGTGGTTGCTTTGGTGTCGCAACCTTCAGCCTACCATCCGAGTCAACCCCTGATTTTCTTCTCGCATCAGGTGGTTAGGATTAATTCAGTGCCATTCGGGCGTGTCCTCAATTAAGCCAGATGACGGTTGAAGCCAGATAAATAGCCGCCAGGAAATGGCGAGCGGTTTTGTCATAGCGAGTGGCAATGGCACGAAACTGTTTGAGTTTGCAGAAGAAGTTCTCAATCAGATGCCGCTCCTTATAAAGTTCTTGGTCATAGGAGCGCCGAACTACTCGGTTGCGTTTGGGGGGAATAACCGCTGTTTTCCCGGCTTGTTGCAAAGGATCCAGCACCCGTTCATCGGCGTCATACGCTTTGTCGGCAAGGAGGGTCTGCG
>WBZV01001209.1_pt1 | contig 12320 bp, 15 predicted proteins | sample 5204221 | NCBI WGS metagenome assembly WBZV01 (sample SAMN12344360, study PRJNA552823) | activated sludge metagenome | biome: Activated sludge suspended growth; feature: Nitrification reactor; material: Wastewater; isolation source: activated sludge from nitrification reactor of wastewater...
AGATGGGGACGACGAGGCGGCGGGTGTTGGCGCTCGATACCTGTGCGTGAACACCAGCGGGACCGACTCGCTGACCACGGGGAACACGATGACCCTGGACACCGTGACCAATGCGGCGACCCTGGCGAAACTGGCGAATCCGAAAATTCAGCCCTTGAGCATCGGCGGGGATGACTTCTACGTCATGTACCTGCACCCCCTGCAGGCGCGCGACATTCGGAAATCCAGCGACTGGAAAACGGCGCAACAGAACGCGCAGATCCGTGGCGACAAGAACCCCGTGTTTCGTGGGGCGCTTGGCTATTGGTCGAACGTGCTGTTGCTTGAAAATGAGTTCGTTCCTTGGCTCGATGTTTCGGTGGCTGGCAACAGCTTCCGGGGCGCGGCGGTGGGCACGGACTGCTTGGTGGACGCGGCCCGGGCCTTGCTCTGCGGCCGTCAGGCCGTGCTGATGGCACAGGCCTCTTCCCAGGACGCTCTTGTTCTCGAGAACTTCGATTACAAGAACAAGGAAGGCGTTGCCGCCAACTTCATCGGTGGACTGCAGAAGGCGATGTTCAACTCCAAAGAGTTTGGGGTTATCGCCGTCGATTCCGCCGCCATCGTCTAAAGCAAAGGAGACTGAACAATGGCCGCCATTACTGGAACCTTGAGCAAACGGACCGAGTTCGCCGGTGATTACAAGCTGTTTATCATCACCTGCACTCCCACGTCCGCTTCGGACACCGTGACGCTGACCGCCGCGACTCACGGGATCGACACCATCATCGGTGTTGTTCCCCTGATTACCGCCGGGAACGACGCCGCGTTGCAGACCGCCTACGCCACCTGGTCGAACCTGGTCATCACCCTGACCACGGCGGCGTCCGGTGGTACTGCCGCGACGGACTGGACGGGGGCCTCTGTCACCCTGTTGGTGTTCGGTAAGTAGTTTGAGTCGCTGAATCCAGGCGGCGACCCTGGACGAGCGGGTGGAAAGCCCGCACAGATTTGGAGGAACGTTGATGGCTTATGGTGTGCGGCAGAATTACGACCCGGTTGGGCGGATGTGGACGTTTTCCTCCCCGGAAGTGTTGCCGCGCGGCGCTGGGGAACGGATTGCGGAATACGTTTTGTCGGTTCAGAACGGGCGGCGCGGCGACTGCTTGAGGAAATTCGGAACCGGGCCACGGTTCGACGCTTTCGAGGACTCGATTCGAGCTTTGCAGGAGAAGCGTTACCGCGTTGTTGTCGTAGGGCAGGGGAAGGAATCAATGGCTTTTAAACAAACAGTCGGGACAGGAAAGTCTTTTAGCGTCCCGGTCTAAGGAGAAATTATGGCTCAAACATTCAATCTGCATTGTGCGGGAGTGGCCTTTGCCGCCACAAAGAACATGGCGGCGGTTCTGAACGGCCACGCGACGGAAATCCTGAAAATCAGGGAAGTCGGTCTGTCGAACGCGCAGACCGCCGCCGTGACGGGCGTTGTTTGCCAGATGGAACTGCGGTTTTACACCGGGACCGCCACGCTGACGACCCCCACCGCTGTTACCCCGGTTTCTCTGGACACTTCAAACACCGCCCCGACGACGGCGACCTACGGACACGCCGGAACCATTGGCGGGACGGCGAACACCTTGGACACCTGGATCTGGTCGTCTGACGAAGCCTCGGCGTCAACGGCCACGTCGGACGAGTTGGAGTGCTTTATCCCGCTGAACAAGGTTTATCAATGGATTCCGCATTCTGACATTCAGCCGATCACCTTGCGCCAGGACAAGATGTGCATGATTTACAACGTTTCCGGGGCCGCTGGCCTTTTGCACAGCCGGATTCTGTTCACGAAGGAGTAATGGGATGGCGACCCTTCAAGAGCTTTGGGATTTGCCGGGACGAAAAATTACCTACGTCGCCAAGCGCCCCGGTGGTGTTTATGTCTCGATGTCGTTTAAGCGCCCGGCTGACGCGATTGCGGCCGCGCGGGACGCTGAAATCATCACGGCGGAGGACGAAGTGGCGACCGATTGGGAGATTTCAGAGGCCCCTTAGTGGAAACTTACAGAATCCACGACGAGGTAAAGGAATGGGCATTTTCTTTAGAAATGCCCACAACGGCTGTTACTGGCCACCCGTACCTCACGCACGTTTCCGCTCTGGCCGTATTCAACAAGACGGGGAGCGGTAAGTTGGTGCGCGTCCGGCAACTGAAGGCAGAAAAGATTTTTGCACAGACAACGAAAACAGCCGTTCCCACGAATGCGGGGATACGACGAATTACGGCGCACACGGTAACTGACGAGATCATGCCTTCCTACAAGATCGACAGCAACAACGCTGACTTGCCGTCACAGGTCGTTTGTTGTCGCCGTCCAGCGTCGATCACAACAAGCGGGGCTGTAATGGAAAACATTTGTTTTTCCCCCGCCGCGAACGAAACGCGGGCCTTGGGCTCTTTTTGCTCACGCATGATGCTTTCTGATCTACACGACATCGCCTATCAATGGGAGTCCGATAGCGGCGGTGACAACCAAAAGATTGTTTTGCGCGAGGGCGAAGGGATCGCCTTAGATACGGCAAACATAACGAACGCTTACCCGCATTGGCTTGAAATCGGCGTTTCTGTTCGTAACGCATCTTCCGGGGCTTGTTACCGATACAAATTCCCTGCCTTTATTTCCCCGCTCCCTATTTTCAGCTTGTTAAACGGTAGTGGTTCCGGGGTCGTTTTGGAAGTTTTCAGGATCACCGCCCGCGAGATAGGGACCGACGTTATGCCGAACATTACCGCTGAACGGATTGACTCGATTGACGAAACAACGGGGTACACGGCGACCGCCGACCCCTTTGACACGGCAAACTCAATCGACTCAAACATTGTCGTCCGGGGGAACGTCAAGGTGACAATCGACGGACACAAGCGCGGTGCGTTTATGGTGATCCCGCACTTGGCGTACAAAAACGGAACAGGGCTGGGCGTTGGTCCGGGACTGGCTGGATTCCTTCCGCAATTCCATGACAACTTCCACACTTCACAGCCATTCGGGACGCGGTATCCGCACGAGGATTTGTACGACATTTGTTTGCGTGAAGGTGAAGGTCTTGGGTTTTTCCAGAGGAACGCCAGCGGGCAGATGTACTCCGACCTCATGATGCAAATAACCGTCGAAGGCGTCACGGGTGGGTATCCGCCGGAGAACAAAGTCGAAAACAGTTACGTCTACGGACCGAACGAAGAATACACGGGGAGCCTTGCGGGTGGTGGCGGTACTGTCCATCCCATCATCGGCGGGGCCATTGTGAGGGTTGCGTGAACCCGAAACTCGAAGAAACCATCGTCCTCGACTTCACCACCCACAGCCCCACCACTGGCGGGGTCAGCGACGCCGACAGCACACCATCGGTTGACGTCTTTGAGGACACCACGGACACCGCGATCCTGACACCGACCCCTGTCAAACGGAGCGGCAAAACTGGGAACTACCGCGTTTCGGTGGCTTGCACTGCCGCCAACGGGTTTGAGGCCGGGAAAAGCTACAACGTGGTCGCTTCCGCCACGGTTGGCGGTGTCACGGGGAAGGGGGTTGTCGGTTCCATCCAGGTCCGGGCCAGGTCAACGGACGATGTTCTTCCGACATCTTCGTACACCGCGCCACCGAGTGCCGCGTCCATCCGATCAGAAATTGATGCCAACTCCACGAAATTGGACGTAGCTGTCGGCACTCGCCTTGCCACGGCTGGGTACACCGCCCCGAACAACGCCGGAATTTCATCGATCCTGACGGCTGTGGATACCGAAGTCGCCGCGATCCTCGCCGCTGTTGACACCGAAGTGGCGGCGATCAAGGCAAAGACCGACGCCCTCCCGGCGGACACCAGCGCCACGCTGACCGCTTTGACCGCCCTGGTGGACGACCTGGAAAGCCGCCTGACAGCCGTCCGCGCTGGGCTCCTGGACAACCTCATCAACCTCGACGCCGCCATTACGTCGCGCCTGGCACCTGGGACGCCGGGGAATACGATTGACGTTGACGCCGGCGGTGCCGTGGTGTTGCAACCGGGGGGCGTTGAGGTTTCTTCGCTCACATCCGACGCCCTCAACCAGATCCGCAACAAATTCCTTGTAGTCAACGATTCCCTGAACGCACCAACCGTTGGGGCAAACACGGTGACCCTTTCAGGCTCATACGTTGCGAACAATGACGCACTGATCGGGGCCACCCTGGCGCATTTCACCGCCGCCGGATTGCTTGTCCAGTTTCGCACCATCACGGACTACGACGACGCGACGCAGACAGTCACCGTAGACAGGGATTGGACAGTCAGCCCTGCCGACACCGACACCATCTGCATTTACGAGTTTGGAAACGCCATGACTTGGTTCTCCGGCATCAGGAAAAGCCAAGCGTTCGGAAATTTCAAGTTCGCCATGATCAGCACAACCACAGGCGAAGGGCTCCCTGGCCTCACCGTGACCGCACAGCGTGTCTTGGGGTCCGGGTCTTTGGAATCATGCTCCAACAGCCCCGTTGAGATTTCCGCAGGGTTTTACAGGATCAATTTCGCGTCTGCCGACCTCTCTGACGACTGCTGTGGGTTCCTCCTCACCGCCACCGGTGCCCGCCCCGTCTTCATCACCCTGGTGACACAGCCATGATTATCAACTGGTCCGAAGGCACGAACACGGCGATCAACGCGCACCCAGTTTTGTTCACTCCTTCAGCTGGGGATGGTGCCGTCACACCGGCGCTCTGGCAATTACGAATTCCAGTAGGGAGTGCGGCAATATGGGCCGTGCGCGGGACATCGACGACAGCATGGGTTAAGCGTGGGAATGTTTTAACGGACTGGCAGAAGAGGACGCATGACACGGTTTATGTTTTCCCCGGGCGCGGGATTTGGATGGATCAAATTCTTTTCAATCATTTCGGTTTTATGTTTTGGTCGCCGCGACATCCCGGGGGCGGCATAGATTCAACCCTTTGGCAAAAGCGTGTGCCGATCGGTAATTCTTGGAACGTGAGGAACTGACATGGCGCTGACTGACGATCAAATCAAGGTTGCCGTGCGGGCGGAGATTGACAACGACCCGGGCGGGTTGGGGTACGCGGCGGTCACGGGGACGGAAGCCGAGATCAACGCTGGGATCGCGGCGAAACTGAACGCGAAAGGCGTCAGCGTGACGGACCCGTTCACGAAAGTTCAGCGCGACCGCGTGGTCGGGTGGGAACTTGTTGGTGCCTTGGTGTACGGTGAATACGCAAGCCTGACGCAGATGCAAAGGGACTTGTTTGAAACCATCGTCGCTTGCGGACAGATTGACCCACGCGACACCAACATCCGAACAATTTTCGGGCAGATGTTCGGCGCCGGTACGACAACGCGGACGAACCTTCTGAATCTCGAATACAGGATTGGGAGCCGGGCGGAAAATCTTTTCGGGGCGGGGTTTGAAATCAAGGTCTGGCACGTCGGACAGGCGAGGGCGCTGTAATGGCGAACGAGATCCAGCAGAAGTATTCGAGCGTTAGCAATTTCACGATCACGCTGGCGAGCTTGGCTGATTCGAGCGGTGGGGTTGGTCGGCAATCGACGCTGATCAATAACGCCACGTCGAAATACGAGCGGATTTACATCAACATAAAGGTGAAGCAGGGGACGTCACCGTCGGGGAGTCAGTACGTTTATGTTTACGCGATCCGAGGGGACGGGACGTTGCGGACGGACAGTGCGGGAGCGAGCGACGCGGGGATCACGGTCTACTCTGCGGAATGCCTGGGGGCGATGCCGAACAAAGCGAGTCCGGCGACCGGGGATTTGTTGCAGAAGGATTTTGTTTTGGAGAACCCAGGGCGGGAGTGGGGGATTGCGGTGGTGAACAACACGGGCGTCAACCTGGACTCGACGGAAGGGAACCACTCGTACACGTGGTACGGCGTTCTGCCGGAGGTCCAATAGGTGATATTGAGCGCGTTTGACAAGGCGCTTTCGGAGAACGAGGCCCTGCGAACGGGGTTGGTGTCGCACGTTCGGATGACGCGGTGGCCTCTTGTGGCGCATTCGACGGGGGCGGCGATGCCGATGACGAAGCACGGGACGCCTAAACCCGTGTCAACGGCCCGTGGGCCTGGGATTTATGTGGGTGGGTCGGACGCGATGGTGGTGCCTGGGCGGGTGATCACAACGTCGTCGTCGGGGCCTTTGACGGTGTCGTTTTACGGGAAGATGGACACGATCACGAAGGGGACATCGCGGTACATTTTTGGGCAAGCGGATTCCGGGGCGAACAGGACGATTCAGTTTTCGACGTGGATTGGCGACGGGACTGGCGGATCGACGAACGACCGGATCTATCTGACGAACGGGTACTACAACGCGGGGAACGGTCGGATGCGGCATTCGTACTGGCCGTCCTTCGTGGCCGGGAAATGGTTTATCTTCACGTCTGTTTTCACGGACGCATCGACGATCAAGGCGTACATGAACGGCGAGGGGGACGATGCGGCATCGTACTACTACGTCTACGGGGTGGGGAACAGTATCACGAACAATCGAACGGAAGGGTGGGGGATTGGGCAACTCGGTGAATTTACGGGGAGCCGGATGATCGGGGTTGTCGGAGAGGCAATGGTTCACTCGCGGGTCTTGTCGGTGAACGAGATCAAATGGATGCACAACTGTTTTATGGCGCACAAGGTGTCTATCACGGTTGGGAAGAGTTTCGTATCGACGGCAAAGCCGTGGCTATACACGCGGACGGCCCATGTTGTTCGACCGCTTTTGCAGGTGGCCTAAATGAGAAAGAACGTTTCTGGGCAAATCGTGTCAGCGAGTCTGGTATCGAGGACGGATGGGTCGGCGGTGACTACAGGGACGACCACGGTCTATGTGACGGGCGACGGGGGTACACAGGCGAGCGGTGGCGGGACCGTTACGCACGAAGGGAACGGGGAATGGTCATACGCTCCGACACAGGCCGAAACGAATTACACGCACATCGCGTTTACGTTCACAAACACGAGCGCGGTTGGCCAGACGCTGAACGTCTACACCGTCGGGCAGGATTTCACGGCGGCGCAGTTGAACGCGAACGTCACGCAGATATCCGGGGATTCGGTCGCGGCGGACAACCTTGAAGCCGCAACGGACGGGACTGGGTACAACGTGGGGAACGGGTCGGTTGTGGCGGCGTCTGTGACGGCGGAAGTGACGGCAAACGTGACGGCAATCAGCGGTGACACGGCGGCGGCGGACAATTTGGAAGCGGCGGCTGACGGAACGGGGTACAACCTGGGTGGCGGTGCGGTGGTTGCGGCAAGTGTGACTGGTAATGTCGGAGGCACAGTCAACGGTTTCACGGCGGTTGCGTTGGCTGATTTCTTCGACACCAACAGCGGGACGACATACGCTTCCGCCGTTGCTGGATCTGTTGTTAAAGAGATAGTGGACAACGCCAGCGGTGGCGGCGGATCGATTACCATTCGTCCAGTTAAAAACTCGGCATTCAACGGGTTCATGTTCCCGATGTTCGATTCGACAACGAAAGCCCCGAAGACGGGGTTGACTGTTTCGGCAACACGGGCGATCGACGGCGGATCTTTCGCTTCATGCACAAACAGCCCGACCGAAATCGGCGGTGGCGTGTACGCCGTCAATTTATCGGCCTCCGACCTGAACGGCGACAAAATCATGTTTCGCTTTACGGCGTCGGATGCCGATGTTCAGCTTGTCGAGATCTTTACGCAGGGATAGGGGGCAACGTGGACAATATGAGCGCGGCGAATTTTTATGACTACGTTCTTCGTACGTTCAAAAGAACGGACAAGGAAACGGAAGTCTACGAAGCGATAACCGAAACCGTCCTCGACATCGCGTCGCGGACATCGCTTGACGAGCGCAAAGTGGAGGCCTATACGTCGGCTGGAATCACGAGCGGTTCGGACTACAAAATAGATCTGCCGGACGATTTCGGGCGTATCGTCGGCGACATTCGTTTTACCGATGACAACCAATCGTGGACGCTGATCAAGCAAAGCAAGCAGGAATTCAATGATATGTTCCCCGACCCGGATGGGACGCAAAGGATCACGGGACAGCCAACCCACTACACAATTTTTGACGGGCAGATCCTTCTCGGCCCTGTTCCCGACAGGACGGATTACTACTACCAACTTGATTATTCGACGGTCACGGAAGACACGATCACAAGCACGACCGACGAAGTCCCTTTCACAGGGATTTACCGCGAAGTCGTGAAGAATGGAACCCTGTCCAGGTTGTACGAAACTTTGGAAGAGCCGAATTTGGCGGACAGGTTTCGCGGTCCCTACGAAGTTGGCATTGAGAAAATGAAAGAGCGCGACAGGAAAAACACGGAAGCGATCTTTACAGTCAAACAGGTGAATTGCTGATGCCGATAAAGTTAAACATCCCGATCCCGAGCCTTGGCCTCGTTGTTGACAGGCCAGCGGAATTCGTTGATTCGAGATCTGTCACGGCAATTAGGAACATGGAATTTAACCGTTCCATCATCCGAAAACGATCTGGAAGTGTCGGTGTGGGCGCGTCGCTGGCCGAGCGTGTGATGAAATACTTTGAGTTGCAGGTCGGAAGTCAAACACGGCTTGTACGGGTTGGCAGGACAAAGGTCCAAGATTTAAATAAAACCACCGCAACATGGGCAAGCGTTACAAGCACACCGCTTACGGGTGCCTCGACGGACAATGTTTCGGTCGCATTCCCACTTCTGTCTGGGGAAAAGATTGCGGTTTTCACCAACGGAAAGGACGCGATTCGAAAAATCGCGCTGACCGCGAACGACGCCGCCCTTGGCGGGTCGCCACCTTTAGCGAGGTATGCCCAAGCGTTCGGCCCCTATCTCGTTATCGCGTGGATCATCGATGGCGGGAACACATATTACAGCCGTGTCCAATGGTGTGATACGGGCGATCCAGAAACGTGGAGTGGCGGGAACGCCGGGAGTGTGGACTTATTGGAAGACCCGGAGGATATCACGGGGTTAGGAGTGTTTGGAAACTTCCTGACCGTTCACAAGACAAAAAGCATTTATTTGGGACAACTTGTCAGCACGTCCGACGTATTCCGCTTTGACAGAAAGCCAACAGGGGTTGGTGCCGTGGCCGGTGCGACGATTGCGAACATACCATCCGGAGAACAGATATTCCTAGCCTCTGATGGTATCCACTTATTCAACGGGATCACAGCTCCCCTGATTGATTCTCCGATTCAGGACGAGCTTCGGGAAACCATGACGCCATCAATCCTGAAATCGGCGCACGGTATTTTTGTTGAAGAATTGGACGAATATTGGTGCGCGGTCGGAGTCGGAAACGACACGGAACCATCTACTGTTTATAAATATAACTGGCGGACCAGACAGATTTACAAAGACACGCACGATCAAATGACAGCGATGGGCCTGTACATTAACACGAACGAAACGACATGGGATAGTTCCGTCGGGACATGGGAAAGCCAAACCGGGACGTGGGACGGGATATCCAACTTATCTCTAAATAGTGTCGTGATGTACGGCGATTTGACCGGGAACTCAACCAGCAGAAGCAATGGGGCCGCTGACGATGGGGCCAGCGCGGTCGAGGCGGTATGGGAAACAAAAGATTTTACGTCGAATGATTTTGGCGGGACTGACATGGATGGGCTGATGCGATGGAAAGGACTCCAATTGTGGGCTCTTGGGACCACGGTTGACGTTCAGTATTCAACCGATTGCGGAGAAACATGGTCAACGGCAACCACCCTTACGCTAAATTCAAGATACCCAACAGACTCTGCACCGCTCCATGTGTGGATCGATACGGTTTCAACGACTTTGCGGTTAAGGTTTTCAAACTACAACAGCGGGGAAAAGTTCACGATCAAGAAATACATTCTTAAAGCAACACCCCGCGAGGCGATCCGATGACGCGATATGCCGCTATCGGTTTGCCAGCATTGTTTACAGAGAAGTTCGAGAAACTAAGTCAATTTGACAAGGATTTAGTGAAGACCCTGGATGAATGGCAGTCAATCATAAAGTCAATCCTAGACGGGGGCTTATCGTTCGACGACAATGCTGATGTAAGCCGAGTCAGCGTCACAAGCCATGGGACGCCAGGGACGGAGTTCAGCGTGGCGCATTTGCTCGGGAAAGTACCAGCCGGGTATATCGTAACCGGACAAGCTGGGGCTGGAAGTATTTACGACGGGACGACAAGCAACACGGCGACGACGGCTTATTTTAAGAGCGATGTTGCGAGTATCAGTTTTCGGTTGATGTTCTTTTGAGGAGGATTTATGACTTGGTCTACATCGACACCTGCAGGATCGGATAGCTTAGCAAACGGCGACAACATCATTCGGGAATTAAAAACAGACATTCAAACAGCCCTTCGCGGCGACGATACCGAAGGCGTGGAGGCGGTATTCCCTGGGTCGGATACGGCGAACCCAGTATACAGATACCGCGGTCTGAAAGGGACGACCGCCGCGCGGCCGACGGCGGGGCAGTATGGGCTTTACTTTGATACGACGCGGAAAGTATTGCAACGAGATAATGGCACGACATGGGAAGACATAGCTGGCGGGATTGGGATCGAATCCGGGACAAAGATGGTGTTCTATCAAGCTTCAGCCCCTTCAGGGTGGACGGCTGTCGCTGTAAACGACAAATTCCTTCGTGTCGTTACTGCGGGGGGAACTGGCGGGACTACTGGCGGGACCGTTGCGGCGTCAACTTCGTTGGCTCACACGCACGCTGTTGCAAGCCACACTCACGATCTTGGGGACCACACTCATTCAACGCCAAACCATGCCCATTCTCTCAAATATGACGCCGGAACAACTCCGCAATCCGTGGGTGTAACAAATGATAACAGTTTCAAGATTTCTTTAGAATCTGACGGGAACGGAGGCAGGTATAAACTTGATGGGACAAGTGGTTCTGCGGCAAATGTTCGCGAATACGTATACGGGGGTACAATGACTGATGGGGCTGGAACGTCGGGAGCCCCTTCAAGCAATACCTCGGGTTCGACAAGCCCGGCAACTGATTCTCAACTAGGTGCATTTGCCTATGCGGATGTAATTGTTGCCCAAAAAGACTAAGGAGGACTTATGAAATGTTTTATTTACGCTTCACTAATTTCGGTAATTTTAACGGCGTGTGCGCCTGACGGTGGGAGCGATTTTATCCGAGCGACAAATACATTTGAGGGCGTTCTTGGGCAAGACAAAACGGTGTCCATTGGGATAATTGACCCAACGACGAGAATTGTGTCTGTCGAAATTGCTTCTGCTTCTTCATCTACTACCTACAAAACATCAGGTGACTATTATTTTCAGGGCGTCCATCATGGCGGAGTTAAGCCTGGCGTCGTTGTCCTACCAAAAGCGTCTGCTGGCGATCTTTACAGGATAAAGGTCAAGTGAGCTTTTGCCCGTTAATTAAAAAGAGGTGCGTTGAATCCAAGTGTAAATTCTGGACGCACCTTTTGGGAAAGAACCCGCAGGGCGATGGAGTTGTGGACAAGTTCGGATGCGCGATTGAGTTTCTGCCGATTCTCTTGGTGGAGAACGCTCAGATGATTCGCCAAGGGGCTGCGTCAACGGACAAAGTGGCGAATGTTGTAAACGGGTTGCGCGGTGAAGTCGCTGAAAGTAACAAGATTTTGATTGATGCAAGTTGTTCCCAACGGCTCCTGGATGCCGAGAACGGAAAGCAAAAACATGGCTGACAGGAGGCTTTTATGGTTTGGGGAGCAATCGCTGGCGGATTAGCGGCAGGAGTGGCCAGTTCACTTTTAGGAAAAAAGAAAACGAGTCAGGTTCCTCTCGAAACCCCGGAACAGCGGGCGGCGCGTAAGAAGTTGATGGGGTTTGCCGACACCGGCCAGTTTGGCGATTTCAAAGCCGGCGAAGAAGTCCCGCTCGGATACGGTGATTACGGTGTCACCGGGTACGAAACCCAGGGACTCTCAAGCCTTCAGCAATTGCTTTCTGAAAGCATACCCGAACAGTACCGCCTTGGCGATGACGCACTCAAAGATTACCTCGCCACCGATCCCCGGGATGTGTCGGCGCAGTTTGACCCGTTCCGGGTACAAACGGAACGGCAGATTGCCGAGTCGAACAGGGCCTTAAAGAGAAACGCCGGGTTTGCTGGCAACCTATATTCAACCGACACCATCCGACAGTTGGGCGACATCCAGGCGCGTGGCAACGAAACGCTGACATCGGAACTGGCCCGCCTTACGGACAGCGCCTTGAACCGCCGTCTGCAAGCGATTCCCTTGGCCTACCAGAACACGAAGATGAAACAGAAC
>WBZV01001211.1_pt1 | contig 12314 bp, 14 predicted proteins | sample 5204221 | NCBI WGS metagenome assembly WBZV01 (sample SAMN12344360, study PRJNA552823) | activated sludge metagenome | biome: Activated sludge suspended growth; feature: Nitrification reactor; material: Wastewater; isolation source: activated sludge from nitrification reactor of wastewater...
AGTTCGGATGTCCGAGAATGCGAATGCGCGGTGGTTGGCGGATCGCGTGGCGTATTTGCGTCAACTGAAAGCGCCGAGTGAACCGCAGCGGTTGTTGATGATGTTGGCCGAGAAGCCGGATCGCTCGCCCGCCGATGACCGTCATTTGGCGGTGTTGGTCCGCGCCGAGAAGGCCGATGAGCGCTTTGCGAAGTTGCGGGGCTTGGCCGCGAAAGTGGTGTCCGAGGAGAAGGCCGCCGCCCGCAAGGCCCGTAACCATCGTTTGATTCAGCAGGGTCTGCTGTTCGATTTGGTCGGCTTGGAGTCCCGTGATCCCGCCGAGTTGGCCGGCGCCCTGGCGGCACTCGCCGAGCTCGATGATCCCGCCCGTTGGGCGCAGTGGAAGACGAAAGGTCAGGCCGTTCTGGCTCGTAAGACGGAGGCGGCTGCGAAAGCGCAGTGAGCGTTAGGAAGTCGCCAAAAGCTCTGCAATACACGCGACAAAGCGAGTTGCGGTTTCAAGGGCTGCCGCCGACCGTTCGAGCGGAATATTGGAGTCTGGCCCCGTTTCGTAGTCGGCTACAGCTTTCAGGTTATAGGCCTGGCCCAAGAAGGGCGCGAAGGCTTTATCGATGCGCGGCTCGCTTTTTGCCAACCGGTGAAACTCGCTTTGTACGCCCTGATGGGTTTTGGCAACCTTGCCGGTCTGCTCGAAGATGAGGGCTTGCGCGGCATGGAACACCGTTAGATAAGCGCCGCGCCCGGCATCGTTGCTGAGTCCATAGCCAAGGGCGGCCTTGGCGTTGCTCAGGCATTGGCGTGCTTTTTCGAGATAGCGGTCAGCCTCCGGCGTCACAGATCGCGTCCTTCCCGTCTCAACTCGTGCATGAGCGGCGTGCGCTCCCGATACGAGCCCGCCCGGTACGGCATGGCGTGAATGACTTCGCCCGTTTCATCCAAAACATCCGTGGCGATCATCGCGATTTTGTCGGCTTCCACCCAGCGGTCGGCAAGGTCTTTGAGAAACACGGCCACGTCATAGTCGGAATCAGGGAGCGCGTCGCCTCGTGCCCGTGACCCAAACAGAACCACGCGCTCGATCCGGTCACCGTACAGCGCATCGAGCGCGGCGCGGAATTTGGATAGAACAATGGGATTTGCGGTAGTCATGTGAGATTTTTAGCATAAGCCTCGCACCTGCCACAACGATAACTTTTCATTATATACCGTCGAATGTTCAAGATCAATTTGTCAAAAATTAAGAGCTTTAGCACAACTTCGCATCACTACTAAATCAACAGTTAGACTGAGCGCATCTTTACCGACAAGGCCACGGGGAGCACATGTCCAACACCCTAAGTTGGCGAACTATCTCAAAATACTCGTTACAAAGTATAATATGCTTGTTATTTGAAAAATTGCCTGACTGGCCCGTTCGCTGCGAGACTTCATCAACCTTATGGATGAGCTGAAAGCGATAGGCTGTAGCTTAGAAATTAAAGCGTGTAAAGTCTTTATTGCATAAATACGAGTAGAGAACAGCATGGATAAAAAACGCGCGGCCCCTCGTAAACCCTACGCAAGTCCGACATTGAAGAAGTTGGGTAGCATTATATAGAGTTAAACCGTACTAAGTTAGCTGTAGCGGCGCAAAAAAACCGCATAATAGCCCGTAATTAATCGGCTCAAAAACCGGTTATTAAACATCTACTTTTTAACCGACTTATTAAGGTAATTCTATCACCTATTCTTGATATTTTGAGGAGAACTCATGAAACAATCGACTGTAATTTCAACTGAGCCTAAGAGCGAAACTTTAGACAAACCCAAGCAGCCCTACTCACCACCTAAGTTCACTTTTGTCCCCCTCAAGCTGGAGGAGAGGTTGCTGTCGTGCTCAAAGATAAAACAAGGCTGTGCAGCTCACACCCGACAGAATAGTTAGTGTCTAAGAGCTCACGTAGAGTGGTTATCTGCTCCAGCTTTTTTGTGCAATGAGATCTGACCGGTTTTGAAAACCGGTCAGATCATTTTGATTTTGAGAAGAAATGAAACGCAAAACAGATTTTATAATGCAAAACGTCGCTGGCGAAAATCTCCTGGTGCCGCTCGGGGCGCGGATGATGGACCTGAACGGCCTCATCACCCTGAACGATACAGCGGCCTGCGTGTGGGAATTGCTGGCGCAAGAGCGCACGCTGGCTGAACTGGCCAGCGCCGTGGCGGAGCGCTTCGACGTGACCCCCGAACTCGCCCGCGACGACGTACAGACCTTCATGGACGAGATCGCCAAGATGGGGCTTTTGGAGTCATGACCGCCGCCCGCGTCGCCTTACCTACCGATTATGGCCCGCTGATCAGCGAACTGCACCGCCGTGCCGCGACCCGCCGCCAGCCGGTCAACGGTACGTTTGAGTTGACCGAGCGTTGCAACCTGACCTGCCAGATGTGCTATGTCCGCCAGGCGGCTGGGGATCAGGCGGTGCGCACCAAGGAACTCTCGACGCCAGAGTGGTTGGAACTGGCGCGTCAGGCCGTTGACCACGGTATGGTCTTTTTGCTCCTCACTGGCGGCGAAGTCTTTCTGCGTCCCGACTTTTTCGAGATTTACACGCCGCTCACCCGCCTGGGCCTCATCCTCACCCTGTTCACCAACGGCACGCTCATCACCGAGGCGCGCGCGGCACGTCTGGCGGAGGCTCCACCCAGCCGCACCGAAATCACGCTCTACGGTGCCACCGCCACCACCTATGAAGCCGTCACCGGCGTGCCCGGCAGTTACGCCCGCTGTTGCGCCGGCATCGAGGCGCTGGTCAAACACCGCGTCCCGCTCGGCCTCAAGACCACCATCACCCGGCACAACGTGGGCGAACTGGACGCCATGCGCCAGATGGCGCACGACTGGGGCCTGCCGTTCTCGGCCGGCTGGCTGCTCTCCCAACGGCGCGACGGCGCCCCGTCGGAGGCTGCCGCCTGCCGCCTGTCCGCTGCCGAGTGTGTCGCTCTCGAAGCGACCGACCGCGCTTCCGCCACCGAATGGACTGAAACCGCCTTGCGCGAGGCTTCTCTCGGCCCGGATCGCAATTTCTATTGTCAGGCCGGCCAAGCTGCTTTTGTCGTCAATCCACGGGGGGAAATGAACGCCTGCATTGACCTGCCGTTGCCTGCCGCCCGCCCGCTTGAAACCGGCTTTCGCGCCGCCTGGGAACAGGTGCAGCGCTTTGTGGATACGGCTCCGCCGCTGGCGCCGTCTTGCCTAGCCTGCGACGCACGCGCTTATTGCCCGCGCTGCCCGGCGTGGTCGGCACTGGAAACCGATACTCTGACCGAACCCGTGCCCTATCTGTGCGAAATTGCTCAGGCGCGCAAGGGACGTTATGGCCAACCTGCATAATATTCCCATCCGCATTGCCAATATTTTGATCGAGTTAACCAGCCCACTCTCTGCCGTCGAACTCGGCATCGAAGGGCGGCTGGGGCCTTTTCGCGCGACGAACTCGCCGGAAAAACCGTTAGCCCGTGTAGCCCTGCGTTGGGAAGAAAGCCCCTCTCCGCCAGTGCCGCGCGGCGATCTGATTTACGACCCCGGTTCGATCTGGAAAATGTACCGTGACGGACAGGATAACTACGCCGCGCTGGCGTACCAGAACGAAGGCCAGGCGGCGCGGGTGCAAAGCGTGTTGCGCGCCAATGCAGTGTGGAACGACCTGACGCTGACCGAACAGCGTACCGGCACACCATGGCAGAGTCTGCTGAACGTCGGTGCCGGCGAATTGGTTCTACGCGCCGCCATTCTCTTCACCGGCGGGTTGGTCTTTCACTCCTCTGCCCTGGACGACAATGGCCAAGGCATCGTCTTCATCGGTCATTCCGGCGCCGGCAAGAGCACGCAAGTGGAGTTGTGGTGTCAGGAGCCGGGCGTGATCGCCATGAACGATGATCGCATCGCCGTGCGAATGGAGGCCAACGGCCCGATGTGTTACGGCACGCCCTGGGGCGGCACGGCTGACATCGCCCGCAACCATGCCGCGCCGCTGGCGGCCCTGATCGTATTGGAGCAAGCGCCGGAGAACGCCATCCAACCGTTGGCCCCGGCGGCGGCCTCGCTGTTGGCGGCGCGCGCCTTTCTGCCGTATTGGGATCCGGCGCTCATGCAGCGCGCCTTTACCAACCTCAATGCCATCCTGGCGCGAGTACCGGTCTATCGCCTGCGCTGCCGGCCAGAGAGGGCGGTCATTCCTCTGGTGCGGTCGATATTATGATGATTCTCCCCAGCCGCGAACTGATGCCTATAGTCCGCGCCGCCCTCGAACGCGGTCAGCGGGTGCGCATGACCGTGACCGGCAGCAGCATGTTCCCTTTCCTCCGCGACGGCGATGTGGTGGAACTCGAACCGGCCCTCACGCTTCGTCTGGGGGATATGGTGCTGGTGCAAACGGACTCATCGGACGTAATAGAGCGCTATGTGTTGCACCGTATCGTGCGGTGGGTGGACGGCGCGGCGTTTTTAATCCGTGGCGACGCACAACTGCATTGCGAAGGACCGTTTACCCCAGATGCCGTGTTGGGCCGGGTCACCACTGCTTGGCGCAACGGTCGCCCCCGCAACTTGAATCACGGCTTGTGGTGGGTGGCTGGGCTGATATGGGCGCGAACAAATCCACTGGGACTGTCACTTCTTCAGCTCGCCTTACCGTCATGGCAACTGGGTCGGCGCACGCAACGGTGGCTACAACAGTTCTGGAAGCAGGCCTAACAAGTCAATCGGAATGGGGATATCGGTTGTTGAAGGAAACTCAGTAAAAATCGGCAACCGCCATCCGCACTAACTTAGCGATTTTAAAACAAAAACGGTCCCTCCGGCGTTTCTCGGGGCATCGACGCCTAGTCTCTCGACCACCCGTTCGATCATGACCACTCGAAAGACCCTGGATTAGTTCCAATAATAGGGATTATCGGCCCTGTTCCACGGTTCCCCCCCGCGCCCCCCCTCCCCACTAAACACCGTTCAGTGACCACCCCATCCCTGGAGACCGTGGACAAGCCGTCCTCCCTGACGGAGCCGCCCCCGCTCGCGCCCTCCCTGGCGCTCACGGTCGCCCTCCCTGGCTGGACGGCAGCACCTCCAACCACCCCACACAAAAAAACACCCCGACATCCCCCAACCCGAAAAACCCAAGGGCTACGCCACTAGTAATACGCAGGACAGTTGACACCCTACTCTTTGAGCATCTTACGAACCGCCTCGGGACTTACCCCTAAAACTGCCGCAATTTGCCGTAAAGACTCACCTTTTTCTCGCCTTGACTGTGCTTCTACTCGGCGTTGTTTCGCAGTTCTCAGGTAAGTAGCCCGATCTTCAGCCTCGCGATTACGTTCCCGGTGACGTTCCGCCGCTTCCTCCGGCGTAATGATGGTCTTAAGTTCTTTAATTTCATCGTCTTGCACGTTGAATAGGGCCAGCAGGGTGCGATTTCTGGGGGTGTAGAGCGGCGGATAGGTGCGGCCATTGAACTCGATCCGTTCACCGGCTTCGTAGGCTTTGGCTTTGCGGTACAGGGTGGAGAGCACGGAGCGCACGTCCTTGTCGAAGTCGGGACAGACTTCCCGAACCAGGGCTTGGGCTTCCAGATAGAGCTGGTTGGCGGGGACCGCACCGGATAGCAGCAGGAAGTTGAGGCACCAGTGGACGTACTTGGAGCGGTAGCCGTGGGGGATGCCGTGCTCGGTCCAGCCGCGCCGTTGAGCGAGCTTGCGGAGGTCTTCCAGTCGGTCCCAGGCCAGTTGCCGACCCGAGAACACTCGCAGATTCCCGGTCTTGCCGCCGGGGATAACCTTTAGCGGGGTATGGGGCTCTGTCGAGTGTGGCCGCTGTGTCCGCTTGAGTTGGAGGGCTTCTCGCGAGACGGGTAACAGCGTTTCGGCTAGCCATTCGAAGGGGTAGCGCCGGACGTCCTCGGCGTGCCGCTGCACCCAGAGGACGCGCACCCGTTCGCCGGAGCGGGTGTTGACGGTATCGACCAGCCGCAGCACCCGGCTGGCGTCCCGCGCCCCTGGATCGGCGCCGAACGGTTCAAGCCGGGCGACCAGTTCTTTTTGCACGGCGTTCCAGCGCGGCAGGGCGGCGCGCGGTAGGGGACGCTCCAGCAGCCATTTCGCCTGTAATCCCCGCCCGCTGTAAATCACCAGTGAGGGCAGGGGCACGTCCTCGTCCCCGCAATGGCCCAGGAACCGCCCTAGGAGCGTTTCTGGGCGACTTTCGCCGTGGGGGGTCTTGTAGGTATCCAGATCGACGAAACACAGCCCCAGACGCAGCAGGTGGACGATGCGGCGGTTGGGCCGGTGAAACTCGGCTTGGGAAATCCAGGTGTCCCGTTCCGGGTCGAGGGCGGCGATGATCTGGGGGAGGACATCGAGGCGGTAGGCCCGCTGGATTTTCAGCGCTGGCGGCCGGTGTCCCGGCGCGGCGTCGGGTTCGGCCCACAGCAGAGTGAAAAAGCCGCGATCCTCCGCGCGATGATAGAGCGCAGCTTCGTCCAGCCGGGCCAGCAGCGAGGGGAGTGGTTCAGGTTGCGGCTGCATGAACCGACCCTCGCGCTTGAATGCGAACCGAGGGGCGGCTACTATGGAAAGTGCCGATCCCCAATGTATTCGGTACTGCGCCTCGTAACCTTCCGCCTGCCAAAGCTTTCGGGTTACGGGGCGTTGTCACGTTCACGCCCATACCGTTTTGTCCTTCCGGTTTTAGAATTCCTCATCACCTATCCGTGACAGGATAGTAACCTCCTTCCCAAACCGCCACATTTTGTGGGCATCAACCGACTAACAAGCTAGTCGCGTCGCCGCCAGCTTCTCGCTAACTCGCCATCGGAAATCCTCTTAATTTTTTAATTAAATCAAAAGTGATTTAATTAAAATGTTCATATGTAATGATGTGAACATATAAATATGATGACATGTTGGTTTTCCATCATTCTTCTTTAACGGTCGGCACGTTGTACTTCACGAACAAGTCATTCAACGCTTCCGCGACGAGTGTTTGAAGACTGGCGCCGTTGCGTGCCTGGATCAACCGCAGACTGGATTTAAATCCGGGCACCAGATAAGCGGTGATATTCGTCTTGCCCTCGCGACTTGGCGCCCGATAGCTCTCACTCCGGGCCGGGGTCGTGTTCGCTTTCGGCTTGGTGACTTTGGGTTGCTTGCTGTCGAGCGCCCGTTGTAAGGCTTGCAGTTTGTTACTCATGCTGTGCTGTCGTCCGAGTGAGTTGTTGAAGGACGAACCGGTAAAGCTGCTCCAGTTCGACAGCGGCTTTGCCGTCCGGATCGAGTTCTTGCGGAGCTAAACCGTTCATCGGTGCTTCGGCGTAGCTGGCACGCTGGCAAAGATGCACCGGGCAAACGGGCAGACCGCACGAGTCTCGAATCATCGCCTTGGCTTCTTCGGCTTGTTTGCGGGCCTGAGGATGCAAGCCGTTCAAAACCAAATAAGCCGGGGCGGTACCGGCCACCCGCAAGAGATCGCGCATGGCCGGCAGCGTCTCCAAGTCAAAAATCTGCGGCCGCGCCGGAATGAGAACCAAATCGGCGGATCGGGCCGCCTCGACGGCGGCGCTGTCGGATTTCCCCGGCGTGTCGATGACGACAAATTCGGCGCCGTGCTCTCGGGCCGTTTTCAAGGTTTGCCGCAATCGACTGACCTGAGCGGATACGACGGCTGGATTTGGTGCTTCCCGGCGGTCCTTCCAGTTCGCGGCGTTCGCCTGGGGATCAAGGTCAATGATCGCGGCGGCCTGTCCGGCGCGCGCGGCCGCCACCGCCAAGCCCAAGCTGGTCGTCGTTTTTCCGGTTCCGCCTTTCTGTCCGATCAGTGCCGTAATCAACATTTTAATTTATTAATATGTAAACATGTTAAATAGTAATAATGTTTCATGCATGACGTCAAGCTCGAACCGCACCCAAGATTTAGCCACCCTTCACGATAACCAATCGCCTAGCGGCTTCGGCGCCGACAAGACGATTGCGGTCGTCCATGACTGTGTCTATTGTTAGATTTTTCGGAACACCCGTGTATCAAGGACTTGCGCGGAGCCGTCGGAAAAACCTGGGGCCTTTCGGCACACAAGGTCCATTAAATTCAACGAGCGGTCGCTTGAAAGAAAAAGCCACCGGCTGCGGAAGAACCAGAAGTACGTGAAGCCTATAATAAAAAAGGTCGGTTGCCTTAATGTAATGGTTTCAACAGGGGGACGATGTAATGACAAAGCAGTGGATGACCGCGTGTCCTCTCACGGTGAGCTTGATCCTAGCTTGCGGACCCGCCTTGGCCGATCCCGGCCAGGAGCAGGCTTGTGCGGGCCGGGTATCCGAAATGAGGGACATTCCAATGAGCGACGTCCGAGTGACGAGGACCGAAGGCTCGAAGTCGGGCATAGCCACGGTGGACTTGATCTTCCCGGGCGGTTCAGCCACCTGTTGGGTGGACCGGGAGTACAACATCCATGACATGCACTTCAGCCGACATCCGGAGCGCCAGCGGCGCTCGTCATCGTCAAACAAGGACGCGACGGGCGATGCAAACGCTCAGGAACAAGCCTGTGCAAGCCGGATGGCCGACGAAGTGAACGAGCGCATGAGTTCGGTTCGCGTGATCCAGTCGAACGCGTACATCATGGGGAGCCGCCAAGTAACCATGTCTACGCCCGGAATGAAGGCGTTGTGTACGGCGGACATCCACAACAACGTTGTCTTCTTCAAGTTCATGCCACCCGATTGAGCCGACTGGCTGCAATTTACTGATTCTACGAGTTATTAACGTACGATTTTTCCGTTTCGCGAGGTGATCGCGCGAAACGGTTTCCTTTTGTGCTGCTGCCTTTAACACCTGAGATTCAGGATTTCACGACTCGGCACCAATCTTGAATTTCGTGATTTCTTAAACTGAGGATGTTATGGATTTAAAGTCGCTCCTCTTTTCTTTTCGCGGCCGTATAAATCGGCTCCCATTTTGGATGGTCACCTTAATCTTAATAGGATGGGGTACTATCTTCCAGAAGCTGATGGGGCCGTATGGACCAGAGAATCCGATGACTATCGGGTCGGGATTCATAACACTTGCGAATTTCGTCATCATATTGTGGATTGGACTAGCTGTACAAATCAAGCGCTGGCATGATCGCGCCAAATCCGGATGGTGGGTACTCCTCAACCTTATTCCTGTTATTGGTCAGATTTGGGTACTTATCGAATGCGGCGTTCTACGAGGAACGGCGGGTGATAATCACTTTAGCAAAAAATCTACTTCCTCGTCACAATAGACACTCACAAACTGAAAGAAGATGAAAAACGTAAATCGACTACTTATGACAACAATTACATCTTGCTTATTGCTGCTTTCCGGATGTGCTACCCAGAAGGAAACAATGATCAAAGAAGGTTACCCGCTATCGTATGCTGAGGGATTCGATGATGGTTGCCATAGTGGAAATAAAGCCGGGGGAAGTTTATTTGATCAATTCAAGAAGGATACAAGGCGGTTTGAACAAGATAGCCAGTACGCACAAGGATGGTCCGATGGATTTAGGCAATGCGAGTCACAGCAGGAGGCGACACAGCGGCAAACAAGAATGGCAATAGAACAACAAAAACTGACGGAACAACGTAAACAAAATAAATTGCAAGAGCAATATCACCTCGAACGTGAAGCTTTAAAGGGTGTTGATACAAGTAACTTCAATTATCTCAAGTAGTTGCTATGAAGCATAGAGCCCATCTGTGCTAACAATCGCATTCACGCGGATAGCATAAAGCTCTGCTCGTTCCTCGCTCTGCTTTTTGCTGCCAGTGATGCGTGACGTTATCCTTGAAAAAAATTCGCCTAGTCTCGCATCCAGATTTTCTTAAAAACCGCTTATTTCTTATCATTTCTCACACGAAATTTACGATTCGCGCCCGAATCGTGAAATCTTGAATCTCTTGACTCACCCCCTCGGCGTGGGAGGCTTCGGTTTGGAAGAAGGCCACTGCGGCAAGTGTTGCCGGTGCGCCTCAAACTGCACCCGTGCCGCATGGTTCATCAGTGCCTCACATTCGTCGATCCGCTGCTGTAATGCCGCCGCTTGCTGCTGTCGCTGCTCGGCCTGTCGTTGCACGGCATCGCGGGCCGCTGGTAATAGCTCATGAAACCGCTGCTGGGCTGCTGCGTAGTCGTGTTCCGCCTGGGCTGCGGCATCTTCGGCGTGCTGGATGCGCTGTTCCCATGCCGGCCGTTCCCCGCGCTTTAGCCCGAACCAGCTCGCCGCCGAGTGGTTCCAGCCGTGAAAGGCGTCGGTGACCGCTTCGAGCTGCCGGTGGGCCGTTTGCCGGTGGGCTTGCGCCGGCGTGAGTCCGGCCCAGTGCGTCGCGAGTTGGACGGCATTCGGGGGACGAACTCGTTGCAGGGCTTCCAGTTCCGTTTGCCATTGTGCCCGGTCGCGCTCCAGGGCGTGAAGATCCACGGCGAGCAGGCGTTGGCGCTCGGCATCTTCCGCCGCCGCTCGTTCGCGTTCCGCTTGTGCCTGCGCCTCTCGGGCGGCAACCTGCGCCATGACCGGCTCGTAACAGCGTCGGGCCGCCGCGTCCAGCCGTTCGGGGGTGGGAGGAGTCGTGTAGCCGGCTTCCTGGAGGCGTCGGCACAGGGATTCGCCGAGGGCTTCGAGCACCCATTGTTCGGCTTGTTGGGCGTTCTCCGCGTCGGCTTTCACCGCCTGGAAGAACGCCAACGCCTCGTCGTCCAGCCGTTGTGGCAGCTCGGCGATGAGGGTCGAGATGACCGTTTCCAGGGCGTGGCGTTCGGCGTCCTCGGCTTGTTGTTCGTGCTTGGCGACCTGGGCTTTCAACGCTGCATAGCACCGCTCCGTGACGGCATGGACCGCTTCGGCGGGGTGTGGCTCCGGTGCCAAACGGCCCACGATCTGCCGAAGCAACGGCAGGATGCGTTCCCGATGGGCTGTCCAGGATTCGTCAGCCGTGCGTTGGAAGTGGCTATGGTCTTGATGATCCGAGTGTTGCAGCCACTCCCCAAACGCCATGGGAATGCGGTCGAGTGCTCGCCGCTGGAGAACCGCTTGTCGTTCGGCGGCTTCGGCCCGTCGTTGCCGTTCGGCTGCAAGCTGGACCATCGCCGCGCCGCAATTGGGAAGGGCTTGGTTTAGCCCGGCTTGCGCTGCCGCCCGTTCGGCGCGGGCTTGTCGGAAGGCCAGCACCACCGCCCGCGTTGCGGGCTGCCGCCATTCGCTGGGGAGTTGCTTGCGTTCCGGGGGGATCGTTGACCCTCGTTCGAGGTGGCTGCGCATGTCGATCCGCTCCGGCCGGCCCGCCCGTTCCAGGGCGGCGTTACAGGCGATTTCCCAGCGTTGCCGCAGTCCTTTGAGGTGGGCGACTCGCTCCGCTGCGCTGAGATAGCCGCCGCCATAGGGACCGTAGCCTTTTTTCGCGCCGCCTTTCTCTGGGGCTTTGGGGTTGTGGCGGCGAAAGTAGCGCTCGGGATCGCGGTCGATGCCATCCACCCGCCGTTCGGAGAACATCAGGTGAACGTGCGGTTGTTCGTGGCCGTCGGCGGCGTTCGGGTTGTGGATCGCCCATTGGTAGGCGTGGCACCCGCCGAGTTCTTGTTGAACGAAGCCACGCACCAGGGCGAGCCGTTGCGCGGGGCTCAGTTCGCGTGGCAGGGCGATTTCCATTTCCCGGTAGGTGGTGCCGTTGGCGCGTTCGTGGGTGTCGGCGGCTTGCCAGAACCGGTTGGGTTCGGTGTCGGCCCAGACTGGGAGGTTGCCGGTTTCCTTCGCTTCCAGCTCTTCGCCGTGGTGCAGCCGTCGGGCGTATTGTGCTTCCCGCGCGATGTAGGCGGCGTGCGCGGCGGCTTTTCCCGCTTTGCCAAATTTCATCGAGAGTCGAGCCAAAGCCATGTCGATCAACCGCGTTTCGGTTTCGGGGGTATGTCGTAGGGGGCGAAGCCCCCTCGACCGCGCGGTTTCTTGGCGATGACCGAAGGGAGGTGACAAGAAACCATTAAGCGCGCCTTTGCTTGCAAAGGATTCTAGCGGCTCACCACCGGTTACGCTAGTCGATAAGCTACGGTTGGGTTATCGCCGTCGGACGATGGCGCGCCGATAAGATCTTAGTGGTAACGGGAGAGTGTTACACTGGTGGCGGTCAATGCGAAGGAGGGAGTTCGGATGTCCGAGAATGCGAATGCGCGGTGGTTGGCGGATCGCGTGGCGTATTTGCGTCAACTGAAAGCGCCGAGTGAACCGCAGCGGTTGTTGATGATGTTGGCCGAGAAGCCGGATCGCTCG
>WBZV01001212.1_pt1 | contig 12304 bp, 10 predicted proteins | sample 5204221 | NCBI WGS metagenome assembly WBZV01 (sample SAMN12344360, study PRJNA552823) | activated sludge metagenome | biome: Activated sludge suspended growth; feature: Nitrification reactor; material: Wastewater; isolation source: activated sludge from nitrification reactor of wastewater...
GCTGCAGTTCGATCCGCCCTTCGTGCTGATGACGCTGCGCGGCCGCGCTTACCTGCGCGTGCAGATCATCGACCCCGATCCGGCCGCGCTGCAGTTGATGGTCGGCCTGTTCGAGACGGCGGTGCGGCAGGCGCTGCGCGTGGCCGCGCACCAGGACGAGCCGGGCGCCGAATGGCCCAGCACCGGCTCGACCGCCTGGCAGCACTTCGACGATACGAAACCGCGCTGAGTTCTTCCGTTCGCCCTGAGCCTGTCGAAGGGCCGCGCGTGGCACGCGGTGGGCTTCGACAGGCTCAGCCCGAACGGGGTCTCGGTCACATGTGTTTGCCCAGCTCCAGCTTGGCGATGGCGTTGCGGTGCACCTCGTCCGGGCCGTCGGCGTAACGCAGCGTGCGTGCCAGCGTGTAGAAGTAGGCCAGCGGCGTGTCCTGGCTCATGCCGGCGCCGCCGAAGAGCTGCATCGCCCAGTCGATCACCTGGCAGGCCATCGAGGGTGCCACCACCTTGATCATCGCGATCTCGGCCTTCGCGCCCTTGTTGCCGGCCACGTCCATCATCCAGGCCGCCTTGAGCGTCAGCAGGCGCGCCTGGTCGATCATGCAGCGTGCCTGCGCGATGCGCTCGCGCGTCACGCCCTGCTCGGCGAGCGGGCGGTGGAAGGCCACGCGCTTGATGGCGCGCTTGCACATCAGCTCGAGCGAACGCTCGGCCAGGCCGATCAGGCGCATGCAGTGGTGGATGCGGCCGGGGCCGAGACGCCCTTGCGCGATCTCGAAGCCGCGGCCTTCGCCGAGCAGGATGTTCGAGACCGGCACGCGCACGTTCTCGAACAGCACTTCCATGTGGCCGTGCGGCGCGTCGTCGAAGCCGAATACGTTCAGCGGGCGCAGCACCTTGACCCCCGGCGTCTCGGCCGGCACCAGCACCATCGACTGCTGCGCGTGCTTGGGCGCCGACGGATCGGTCTTGCCCATGAAGATGTAGATCTTGCAGCGCGGATCGCCGGCGCCGGACGTCCACCACTTGCGGCCGTTGATGAGGTACTCGTCGCCCTGGCGCTCGATGCGTGCCTCGATGTTGGTGGCGTCCGACGAGGCCACCGCCGGCTCGGTCATCGCGAAGGCGCTGCGGATCTTGCCTTCCAGCAGCGGCTCGGCCCACTGCTTCTTGTGGGCGGCGCTGCCGTAGCGAATGATCGTTTCCATGTTGCCGGTGTCCGGCGCCGAGCAGTTGAAGACCTCGCTGCTCCAGGGCACGCGGCCCATGATCTCGGCCAGCGGCGCGTACTCCTGGTTCGACAGGCCGATGCCGTAGTCGCCCGAGGTGTTGGTGTGCCCGTCGGCACTGGACGGCAGGAACAGGTTCCACAGGCCCGCCTCGCGCGCCTTGGGCTTGAGCTTCTCGATCACCTCCAGCGGCGTCCAGCGGCGGCCGGCGGCGGTGTTGGCCTCGATCTCGGCCCACCACGCGGCTTCGGCCGGGTAGACGTGTTCGTCCATGAAGCGCAGCAGACGCGCCTGCAGTTCCTGGGTCCGGGGCGAATAGCTGAAGTCCATGCTGTCTCTTTCGTTGCGGTCGGGGAGTGATCAGGTGCGGCTGGCGATGCGCCAGCCCATCTCGGCCAGCGGCCGGGCGCCGGCGCCTGCCGACATGGCCTGCGCGCTCGACGCGGTGCCTTCGACGGCGCGCTTGGCGATGCCCTGCAGGATGCCGGCCAGGCGGAACAGGTTGTAGGCGAGGTAGAAGTTCCAGTCGGCCATCACGCCTTCCGGGTCGGCGCGGCCGGTGCGCTCGCAGTAGCGGCGCACGTAGGAGGTTTCATCGGGGATGCCGAGCGCGGCGAGGTCGCAGCCGCCGATGCCGCGGAACTGCCCCGGCGCGATGTGCCAGGACATGCAGTGGTAGCTGAAGTCGGCGAGCGGGTGGCCGAGCGTGGAGAGCTCCCAGTCGAGCATCGCCAGCACCTTCGGCTCGGTCGGGTGGAAGACGAGGTTGTCGAGCCGGAAGTCGCCGTGCACCACCGACACCTGGCTCTCGTCCTTGGCGCTGGCCGGCATGTGGGCCGGCAGCCATTCCATCAGCCGGTCCATCGCGTCGATCGGCTCGGTGATGGAGGCCAGGTACTGCTTGCTCCAGCGGCCGATCTGGCGCTCGAAATAGTTGCCGGGCTTGCCGTAGCCCGCGAGGCCGGCGGCAGCCACGTCCACCGTGTGCAGCGCCGCGATCACGCGGTTCATCTCGTCGTAGATCGCTCCGCGCTCGGCCGGGCTCATGCCGGGCAGGGTCTGGTCCCACAGCACGCGGCCCTGCACGAACTCCATCACGTAGAAGGCGCGGCCGATGATGCTTTCGTCTTCGCACAGCAGGTGCATCTGCGGCACCGGCACGCCGCTGCCGCGCAGCGCCTTCATCACCGTGAACTCGCGTTCGATGGCGTGCGCCGAGGGCAGCAGCCTGACCACCGGGCCGGGCTTGCTGCGCATCACGTAGGTCGTGCCGGGCGTGATCAGCTTGAAGGTCGGGTTGGATTGACCGCCCTTGAACTGCTCGACCGTGAGCGGCCCCTTGAAGCCGGCCAGGTGCTGTTCGAGATGGGTCTGCAGCTTGCCGAGATCGAAGGCATGCTGGGCGGCGACGGGTTTGGTTCCGGAAAAGGCGTCCATGGGCTCGTCAGAAGAGAGATTCGACAAGCCGGCCGGCGTCGCGGCCGGCGCTACGCGGGTTCAGCGCTCGGCGATGGCGAGCAGCTTGTCTTTGGAGAGCACCACCAGGCGCGTCGGCTCGATGCGCACCGCGCCCTCGCGCTCGAAGCCCTTGAGCTCCTGGTTGACGCGCTGGCGCGAGGCGCCCAGCAGCTGCGCCAGGTCTTCCTGCGCGAGCTGCAGGCCGATGCGGATCTCCTCGCCTTCGGGCACGCCGTAGCGGCGCGCCAGCAGCATCACCTGCTTGGCCAGCCGCGCGGCCAGCGGGCGCGTGTTGAGATCCTCGATGGTGTCGAACATCACGCGCAGGCGACGGCAGTTCAGGCGCAGCAGCGCGTCGTAGAGCTCGACGTGCTGCGCCAGCAGCTCCTTGAAATCGCCCTTGCGCACGATCAGCAGCGTGGTCTGCCCATGTGCGCTCGCGTCGTGCGTGCGCGGCAGGCCGTCGAAGAGCGCGATGTCGCCGAACCAGGTGCCGGGCTCGACGTAGGTCAGCGTGACCTGCTTGCCCGACAGCGACACCGAACTCACGCGCACCGCGCCCTTGGCCACGGCAATCCAGTCCTGCGCCGGCGTGCCGCGTGCGCCCAGCATGGCGCCGTCGGCCACACGGCGCACGGTGCTGCGCGCCAGAATCGCTTCGCGCAGGGCAGGGGAGAGTTTGGCGAACCACGGACCCGACTCGATGTTGGAACGTTCGTCGAGTGTAAGAACCGAGGTGTTCATGTTCAGTCGCTGAGGTGACAGCATCCGGCTCGCGTGCGCCGCGCTCACTCGAACTTCGGCGCGCGCTTGGCGACGAAGGCTGCGAGGCCCTCGCCGCCGTTGGCGTGGAAGAGGTTGAGCAGAAACTGGTCGCGCTCGGCGGCGAGCTGTGCGGCAAGGTCGTTGGACGCGGCGGCGTTGAGCAGCTCCTTGGCGCCGGCGACCGCGTTCGGCGCCATCGCGGCGAGCCGGTCGGCCCAGCGCAGCGCCTCGACCAGCGCCTGCCCCGGCGAGCACACGGCCTGCACCACGCCCCAGGCCTGCAGTTGCGCGGCGCCGACCGGCTCGGCCAGCCACACCATCTGCTGCACGGCGGCGCGCGGCAGGGCGCGCGCGAGGTGCCAGGTCGCGCCGCCATCGGGCGTCAGGCCGAGCTTGGCGTAGGAGAGGATGAAGCGCGCCTCCTCGGAGGCCACGATCAGGTCGCAGGCCAGGGCCAGCGAGAAGCCGGCACCGGCGGCCGCGCCTTCCACCGCCGCGATCACCGGCTTGGGGCAGGCGCGCAGCGCTTCCACCCATTGGTGCAGCCGCTCGAGCATGCGCGCCTGTGCCTCGACGCCCGCCTGGCGGCGTGCCATCAAGCCCTGCAGGTTGCCGCCGGCGCAGAAGTGCGCGCCGTTGCCGCGCAGCACGATGGCGCGGATCTCGTCGTCGGATTCGGCGGTACTGAGCGCCTCGATGCCTGCGGTGACCACCGCCTCCGAGAGCGTGTTGCGGGTCTCGGGATCGCTGATCGTGAGAATCAGCACGGCGCCTTGGCGCTCGGTCAGCAGTTCAGAGGGCATGGCTCTTGAGGCGCCGCAAGTTCGGTCGATTGTGTCACGCCGCTGCGTGGCGCCACCCGGGAACCTTGGCGGCCGCCGCTCACGGTCGTGCTAGAGTCATCAAGGAAAAAACGTCTTCGAGCAAAAGAACACAGCTGCTCAATGCATCGGGTATCGCTCTCTCTGTCCATGCTCCTCGCGAGCACGGGTCTGCTGTCCGCCGCGGGCGACGCGCAGGCGCTCGGTTTCGGGCGCTCCGTCAACGCCTCGCATCTCGGCCAGCCGCTCAACTTCGCAGCCACGGTGCGCCTCGAGAGCGACGAGAGCCTGGCGCGTGAATGCGTCACGGCCGAAGTGCTCTCGGGTGACTTCCGCGTCGCGCCCGCCGCCGTGCGCATCTCGGTCGAGCCGGCGCCGAACCCCGGTGAGCGGCTGGTCCGTGTCACCACCACCACGGCGATCGACGAGCCGGTCGTCACGGTGACGGTCACGGCTGGCTGCCAGCAGCGCCTGTCGCGCAACTTCGTGACGCTGGTGGATCCGCCCGGCATCAACCTCGCAGGCACCACGGCGCCCGAGACCAGCCTGCCGCCGCAGCGCCTGGAGCCCGAAACGGCGCCGGTGGTGGCGGTGACCGAAGCCGCCGAGGCCGCTTCCGCGCCGCGCCGCGCCACGCCCGTGCCCAGTGTCGAAGGCGCGCAGCGCGCCCGCATCGCGACGCGTGTGGCGCCGGCACCGCGCCCGCGCGCCGCGACGGAGGCGAGCCCGCGCAAGCCGCGCGAACGCAAGTCGAGCAGCGCCTCGCTGGCTGCCGCGCCACGCAGCAGCGGCGCACGCCTGCAGCTGGAACCCGGTGCCATCGTCGCCGCGGCGCAAGCCGCATCGGCCGCTTCCGCCGCCGCCGCACAGGCAACCGCCGCCGCAGCCTCGGAAGTGGCGGCATCGACCATGGCGGCGGCATCCGCAACGGCTGCCGCCTCGGCGGCGCAGGAACGCATCGCCGGCCTCGAAGAGCAGCTGCGGGTGCTGCGCGAGGAATCGCAGAAGACGCAGAAGGCGCTGGCCACGCTGCAGTCCACGCTCAGCCAGGCGCAGGATCAGCGCTACTCGAACCCGCTCGTCTACGCGCTGGGGGCGCTCGCGGCCCTGCTGGCGGTCGGCTTCGGGGCGCTGTGGTGGCGCCAGTCGCAGGCGCGCCAGAACTCGCAATGGTGGCTGGCGCCCGCCGGCGGCAGCGTGGCGATGGCCAATGCGGCCGGCCCGGCCACGCCCGCGCGTGCGCCGGCGGAAGCCGCCGCCGCGGCCCGCCAGGAGACCCAGCCCGCGGTGATGGACGAGCGCCATCTGGTGCACACCCAGGGCGGCGAATCGCTGCCCCCGGCGATCTCGCCGCCGACCGAGCCGCCGGTGTCGGTGCTGCCGCCGAGCGCGGCCGAAGCCGGCACCCCGCCGCGCCGCGAGCTGTCGGTCGAGGAACTGATCGACCTTGAGCAGCAGGCCGACTTCTTCGTCGTGCTGGGCCAGGAAGACGCCGCGATCGACCTGCTGATGGGCCATGTGCGCAGCAGCGGTGGCGCCAGCCCGCTGCCTTACCTGAAGCTGCTCGAGATCTACCGCCGCCGCGGCGACCAGGATGCCTACGAACGCGTGCGCGAGCGCTTCAACCGCCGCTTCAGCGCCTACGCGCCCGACTGGAACAGCGACCTCGTCGAGGGCCGCACGCTGGACGACTACGCGCCGATGCTGCGCCAGTTGCAGCGCCTGTGGGACGAACCGCAGCGCGTGACGCAGATGCTCGACGCCGCGCTGATGCGCCAGGACAGCGAAGGCGAGACCTACGATCTGCCGGCCTACCGCGAACTGCTGTTCCTCTACTCGATCGCTCGCGACCTCGGCGAGCACCCGAGCAACGCGCGCGCCGTCGATCTCGAACTGCCGATGGACGGCTCGGTCGAGAAGCCGATCGAGGAACTGACGGCCAGCCGCCTGATGGGCTTCGCGCCGACCAACCAGCTCACCGTGCAGGTCGACCTGGACGTGACGCGGCCGATGGCCGATCGCCCCGGCGACAAGGGCGGCAACTCCGATTTCATGGGTCTGGTCGACCCGGACTTCAAGCGCGACTGACCGCGCGGCCGATCGCGCGGCTCACAGCGCCGCCAGGCGCTGCAGCGCGGCGGTGAGCGTCTCGTCCTTCTTGGCGAAGCAGAAGCGCACGATGCGCTGCTCGAAGCCGCCCTGGTAGAAGGCCGACAGCGGGATCGCCGCCACGCCGACCTCGCGCGTCAGGCGCCGGCAGAAGCTCTCCTCGGGCTCCTCGCTGATCGCCGAGTAGTCCACGCACTGGAAGTAGCTGCCCTCGCTGGGCAGCAGGCGGAAGCGGCTGCCGGCCAGCCCGGCGCGGAACAGGTCGCGCTTGCGCTGGTAGAAGGCCGGCAGGCCGAGGTGGTGCGAGGCATCGGCCATGAAGGCGGCCAGCCCATGCTGCATCGGCGTGTTGACGGTGAAGACGTTGAACTGGTGCACCTTGCGGAACTCGGCCGTCAGCGCCGCCGGCGCGGCCACGTAGCCGATCTTCCAGCCGGTCACGTGGTAGGTCTTGCCGAAGCTCGAGACGATGAAGGCGCGCTGCGCCAGCTCGGGATGGCGCGCCATGCTCTCGTGCCGCGCCTCGTCGTAGACCATGTGCTCGTAGACCTCGTCGGCGATCACCAGCACGTCGGTCGGGCGCAGCAGCTCGGCCAGGCGCTGCATGTCCGCGCGGCTCCACACGGTCGCGCTCGGGTTGTGCGGCGTGTTGACGATGATCGCGCGCGTGCGCGGCGAGAGCGCCGCCGCGATGCGCTCGAAGTCGGGCCGGAAGCTGCCCGGCGTCAGCGGCACGTGCACCGCCCGGCCGCCGGCCAGCTCGATGTTGGGCTCGTAGCTGTCGTAGCAGGGGTCGAGCACGATCACCTCGTCGCCCGGATGCACGATGGCGAGGATGGCGGTGATGATGGCCTGCGTTGCGCCGGCGGTGACGGTGATCTCGCTGCCCGCGTCGTAGCGGTGCCCGTACAGCGTCTCGATCTTGGCCGCGATGGCTTCGCGCAGCACCGGCACGCCGGCCATCGGCGGGTACTGGTTGAGCCCGGAGTGCATCGCCTTCGTCACGGCATCGAGCAGCGCCGGGTCGCAATCGAAATCCGGGAAGCCCTGGCCGAGGTTGACGGCGCCGTGCTGCTGCGCGAGCGCCGACATCACGGTGAAGATGGTGGTGCCGACGCGCGGCAGTCGGCTCTCGATGGCGGGCGTGCGGGGCAGCGGTGCGTTCATGGCGGGGCGGGTGTCAGAGCTGGTAGTCGTCGGCCGCGCTGCGCTGCGGGCCGGCCAGCGCCTGGGTGATCAGCGAGCGCGACAGGCGCTCGGAGAGCATCTCGGCGAAGGCGTAGACGAAGTTGCGCAGGTAGGCGCCGCGCTTGAAGGCGATGCGCGTGACGTTGCGGCCGAACAGGTGGCCGAGCGGGCGCGACACCAGTTCGCCGCCGGCCGCGTCGTCCTTGGCCGCCAGTTCGGCGACGATGCCCACGCCGAGGCCGAGGCGCACATAGGTCTTGATCACGTCGGCGTCGATGGCCTCGAGCACGATGTTGGGCTTGAGCTTGCGCGCCGCGAAGGCCTGGTCGACGCGCGTGCGGCCGCTGAACGAAGGGTGGTAGGAGACCAGCGGCTGCAGCGCCAGGTCTTCCAGCTCGATGCGCTCGAGCTGCGCCAGCGGGTGGCCGGCCGGCATCACCAGCGCGTGCTGCCAGTCGTAGCAGGGCAGGGTGACGAGTTCCTCGTGCGCGGCCAGCGCCTCGGTGGCCAGGCCGATGTCGGCCACCTCCTCGATCACCATGCGCGCCACCTGGTCCGGCGAGCCCTGATGCAGGCTCACGTTCACCTTGGGGAAGCGGCGGCGCAGCTGCGCCACCGGCTCGGGCAGGAAGTAGCGCGCCTGGCTGTGCGTGGTGGCGATGGAGAGCGTGCCGGCGTCCTGCTTCGAGAACTCCTCGCCGATGCGCTTGAGGTTGCCGACCTCGCGCATGATGATCTCGATGGACTTGAGCACTTGCGCGCCGGGCTCGGTGACGCGGCGCAGGCGCTTGCCGTGGCGGGCGAAGATGTCGACGCCGAGTTCGTCCTCGAGCTCGAGGATGGCCTTGGAGATGCCCGGCTGCGAGGTGAACAGCACCTTGGCCGTCTCGGTGAGGTTCAGCTTCTGGCGGACCGCCTCCTGGACGAAGCGGAACTGGTGCAGGTTCATAGGTTTTCTTGTTCGCTGCGGGAGGGCTGCAGCGCGCACTGTGCCATCGCCTGGATCACCGCCTCGTCCTCGCCGACCGTGCGGCGCAGCAGCCACTCCACCTCGGGATGGGCCTGCCGCAAGCGCTCGGCCAGCAACGGCAGATCCTTGCGCACATGGCCGCCGGCGCCGAGGAACAGCGGCACGACTTCGACGCGCGTGCAGCCGGCGGCGGCGAGCGAATCGCCCGCGTCGACGATGCCGGGTGTCATGAAATCGAGGTAGGCGAGCGCCACCGCCACCTCGGGCGCGCTGCCGCGGATCCGCTCGACGACGGCCTCGAAGGGCAGCGCCCAGTTCGGGTCGCGCGCGCCATGGGCGAACAGGAGCAGGCCGCGTCTCATCGATACCTCACGAGCCAGCTGAAGGCCGCCAGCGAGACCAGCAGGAACAGCGCGCTCGGCGCCGCGGCGGTGATCCAGGGCGTCCAGTCGCGCAGCAGGCCGAGGTGGCCGGCCATGTTGTTGAGCAGCACGAAGGAGATGCCCAGCATGATGCCGGCGAATACCTTGAGGCTGACGCCGCCCGCCCGGGCATGCAGGTAGGCGAAGGGCAGGGCGAGCGCCATCATCACGAGGCAGGCGAAGGGGTAGAGCGCGCGTTTCCAGAACTGGATCTCGTGGCGCTGCGCCGCCTGCTCGTTGTCGGCCAGGTGGCCGATGTAGCGGAACAGCTCGATCGTCGACATGGTCGACAGCGGCAGCACGGCCGCCGCCACCACGCTGGCCGAGAGCGAACTCGGCCAGGCCAGCGTGGCGAGCTTCTCCTCGCTGGCCGCGGCGTGGGCGGCGTCGCCGCCGGGCGTCCAGCGCGTCACGCGAACGTCGTCGAGCTGCCAGGTGTCGTTGTCGCCGATGCTGGCGCGCGCCGCGCCGATGCGGCGCACCAGCCGGCCGTCGCTGTCGAACTCGAAGATGCGCACGTCGTGCATGCTGCCGTCGGCGCCGGCGGAGCCGACGTTCACCGAATAGTTGAGCTCGCCGGCGCTCGTCATGTGCTTGTCCTTCAGCCACGCGCCGGCGGCGCCGATGCGCTGCTTGCCCTTGGCGCGCGCCAGCAGCTCGGTGGCCTGGCGCTCGCTGTAGGGCGCGATCCAGTCGCCGGTGACGTAGGTCACCACCGCGAATGCGAGCCCCAGCTGCGCCAGCAGCGAGAGCGCCCGCCCGGGCCCCAGCCCGCCGGTGCGAAGGATGGTGTACTCGGACGACTGCGCCAGCCGCGCCAGCGCGTAGATGGTGCCGATCAGCACGGCGATGGGCATCAGCTCGTAGAGGTGCGCCGGCGCCTGCAGCAGCGAATGCGCCACCGCGTGCAGCACCGTGTAGCCCTTTCCGACATCGGCCAGCTCCTCGACGAAGTCGATGAAGAAGAACAGCGACAGGAAGGCCAGCGCGACGAAGGCGACCGACGAGACGATGTCGCGGTTGAAGAGGCGGCGGACGGTCTTCATGCGGCGGCGCGGCGCAGGCCGAAGCGGCGGTTGCCCTGCTCGCGCCACCACAGCAGCGCGAGCGCGAGCGCGAACGCGCCGCCGTGGAAGCTGGCCAGCGCGGCGCCCATCTCCATGCGGCCGCTCGCCACCCAGGCCTGCGAGAGGTTGATGACGTTGTAGTAGACGACGAAGGTGAGCAGTGCGAACAGCAGGTTCCAGTTGCTGGCGCGGCGCGGGTTGGCGGCCGACAGCGGAATCGCCAGCAGCAGCATGTTGGTCGCGCCCAGCAGCAGGCCCATGCGCCAGGTGAACTCGCCGAGGTTGCGCGGCGTGGGCGTGCGCAGCAGCTCGACGCTGGGCGTGGCGCGCGGCGGCAGCTCGTCGACGCGCGCGAGCACGCGGTCGCCGACCAGCACGCGGTAGTTCTCGAAGCTCGACAGCGTCTTCTCGCCGCTGGCGCTGCGCTCCTCGTTGCGCTGGCCGCGGTCGAGGACGAGGAAGCGGTCTTCGCCCTCGACCTCGATGCGGCCGGTCTTGGCCGAGGTCACCGACTCGGCCTCCGCCGTGGTGCCGAGGATGAAGACGTTGCGGCCGGTGCGGCCGTCCGCCGAATCGCGGTCGATGAAGAAGACGCGCTGGCCGTCGCTGGAAGTCTGGAACTGGCCGGGCGCGACGCGCGAGATGTCGGAGCGGCGCTCGAAGCGGTCTTTCAGCTCCTGGGCGCGCTGATTCACCCAGGGCCAGACGAACAGCGCCAGCGCTCCGATCACCAGCAGCACCGGCCAGCTGGTGCGCAGCACCGGGCGCACGAAGCGCGACAGGCCCACGCCGCTGGCGAACCAGATGGTCATCTCGCTGTCGCGGTACATGCGGCCGAGCGTGGCCACCACCGAGATGAACAGCGACAGCGCCAGCATGGTGGGCAGGTGGCCGAGCGCCGTGTAGCCCAGCAGCAGCACCACGTCCTGCGGCGACACGCGCCCGATCGCCGCCTGGCCGAGCGTGCGGATCAGGAACATGGTGAGCACGATGGTGAGGATGACGACCAGCGTGGCCCCGAAGCTGCGCGCCAGGTCGGAGCGCAGGGAGGAATCGAATAACATCGTGCGCTTCCCGGAACTGGCAACGATTATGGACTTTCGCCAACAGAGCGTTGCGCTCGATGCCCTGGACTCGCTGGCCTGTGATGCGCTGCTGGTGATCGTCGCCGGCGACAAGGCGCCGGGCGGCCTCGACAGCGCGACCCAGCGCGCACTCGACGATGCCGTCGCGCACGGCGAGTTCGAGTTCAAGCGCGGCAAGACGGTCTACCTGCACCGGCCGCAAGGCCTGAAGGCCGCGCGCCTCGTGTTCGCCGCCTGCGGCGCGGCGACGCCGAAGTCGGTCAAGGCCGCGTTCGCCTCGGGGCTGGGCGCGCTCAAGGGCGGCGGCAGCAAGCACGTGGCGGTGGCACTGGCCGGCGTGACGGACGTCGGCGGCGCGCATGCCGAGGCCCTGGTGGCCGCGGCGAGCGACGCCAGCTACGTCTACCGCCACACCAAGCCGAGCGCACCGGCCGCCGGCGCGCTGGCCAAGGTGACGCTGCTGTCGGACAAGGCCGCGGCCAAGGCCGTCACGCAAGGCCTGGCGCGCGGCAACGCCATCGCCGCCGGCGTGACGCTGGCGCGCGAGCTCGGCAACCGCCCCGGCAACCACTGCACGCCCCGCTACCTGGGCGAGCAGGCGAAGAAGCTCGGCCGTGAGTTCGGCCTGAAGGTCGAGGTGATGGACCGCAAGGCCATCGAGAAGCTCGGCATGGGCTCCTTCCTCGCCGTGGCGCAGGGCTCGGCGGAGCCGCCGCGCTTCATCGTCGCGCAGTACCACGGCGCGCCCAAGACGCAGGCACCGGTCGTGCTGGTCGGCAAGGGCATCACCTTCGACACCGGCGGCATCTCGATCAAGCCGTCCGCCGAGATGGACGAGATGAAGTTCGACATGGGCGGCGCCGCGAGCGTGCTGGGCACGCTGCGCGCCGTCGCCGAGCTCAAGCCCAAGCTCAACCTCGTCGTGCTGGTGCCGACCACCGAGAACATGCCGGGCGGCCGCGCCATCAAGCCGGGCGACGTGGTGACGAGCCTGTCGGGCCAGACCATCGAGATCCTCAACACCGATGCCGAAGGCCGCCTGATCCTGTGCGATGCGCTGACCTACGCCGAGCGCTTCAAGCCGGCCTGCGTGGTCGACGTGGCCACGCTCACCGGCGCATGCGTGATCGCGCTGGGCCACCACCACTCGGGCCTGTTCAGCGCCGACGACCAGCTCGCCGGCGACCTGCTCG
>WBZV01001038.1_pt2 | contig 12260 bp, 3 predicted proteins | sample 5204221 | NCBI WGS metagenome assembly WBZV01 (sample SAMN12344360, study PRJNA552823) | activated sludge metagenome | biome: Activated sludge suspended growth; feature: Nitrification reactor; material: Wastewater; isolation source: activated sludge from nitrification reactor of wastewater treatment...
TACGCCCTGCCAGACGAACGGGCACGCCTCAGCGTCCTGCACAACGTCGTCGCCGCGGCCGCGCCCCTGTTCCAGCAGGACAACAGGCTCTCCCTGCAAAAGCAGCGCGAGCTTCTCGATCAGTTAGCCATTCAGTATGGCGATAGCTACTGGCCCAGTTGGACCAGCCTGGCCAGCCGCCGCAGCCGGCTGCACACGCTCAACCAGCTGAACACCCTGGAAAAGCAAATCGACGAAGCCTGCCGGCTGGAGGGCGACACCCTGAAGCTGGAAGAACTGGCCCAGGCGCTCACCGAACTGATCGACAACCCGCCGGCCGACGCGCCGGCCGACAAGGCCGCCCGGCTGCCGGAGCAACTGGCGCGCGTCAACGCCTGGCTTGGCTATGCCCTCGCCCGCGATGAACTCAACCGCGCGCCCAAACCCACCCGGAAGGACGCCCCGGCCGTTCTGCCCGATACGCTGGACGACGACGACGTGGCCGACCTGCGGGTCGCTGAAGAGGGCCTGACCGCGGCCGAGGGACATGCCAGCCTGAGGGCTGCCGGCCCGATTGCCGCCGCGATGCGCGACCTCCGGCGAACGTTGAACACCCTGAAGGAAAACGACAAGACCGCCGAGCGCGCGCTGCGGGCGGCCCGGCTCACCCTCGATGACGGCAGCCTCGATGGCGAGCAGCTGCGCGCCCGTCTCAACACCTTGCAGCAAGAACTGAACAAGCCCAGCAGCTACCGGCAGGAGTTGTTTGCCACCGCCCACGAGACGCGCGCGCAACTGCTCGCCCTGCGTTGCCGCGCGTTGCAGGCCCTGTTGGCCAAGGGCCGGGCCGACTACTACCAGGGCCTCAATGAGGGCGGCCTGGAGCTGCAGCGCGAGGTCATCAGGCAGTTGTGGCGCGGCAAGGCCGAGGACGATCCCGCCTATAACGCCCTGGCCGCGGAAGTGGCCCTGGCCCGGGCCATTGCCCGCGCCCGCCGTCTGGAAGGCCAGGCCGGCCAGGACAGCGCCGCCTGGCGCAACGTCCAACAGGCGTGGGAAACAGCGCGCGAAAAAGCCCCCGACGACAGCGACGCCTACAGCTATACCCATTCGCGTTCGCGGCAGGCCTTCAAACAGGTGCGCTTTGTCGATTCCACCCGCAGCCGGCCGGAAACGGCCGTCGAACTGCTCAAATCCCTGACGGAAGATGCCGCTCTGGGCGACGACTGGGAGGTCTGGTATCGCTATGGCCGGGCGGTCTTTGCCCTGGCCCGTCTCCAGGTAGACCCCAATCAGCGATTTAGCGACAACCTCAGCGGCGTCGACAACGCCCGCACCAATCTGGAAGAAGCGCGCAACGCCTTCCGGCGGGCCCACGACCTGCTCCAGGGCCGCGTTCTGGAAGACGGCGCGGCCATCGAGGCGCGCAACGACCTGAACGCCCAGAGTGTCGCCGCTGAGCGCTGGAGCTTCGTGCTGCGGGCCATGATGAGCTACCGGGACAACCTGCGCGGCCAGTGGCCGACAAACGGCGAATGCCTGCAGATAGCGACAACCCACGAGGACACGCTCGCGCGGCTGCGCCAAACCCCGCCGGCCAGCCGCGACGCCCATCTGCCCGACGCGGAGGATTCGTACATCAAGCTCTGGGAGCAAACGGGGAGCGTCGCCCGCGGCCGGCTGACCGACCGGCTGGCGGTGTTGCCGACCGGCCAACTCCTGGATCGCCTCGACGTCCTGTTCAGTCTGGCCCTGCTCTTCCCCGACAACGGCGGCGTCCAGACCCAACTCGGCAGCGAGGCCCTGCAGATTCTGGCCGCGCTGCAAGAACTGGTCGCCAACACGGTCAGAGATTACGGCGGCGCGGCTTTCAGCCAGCGCTACTTCGCCCGCGAGAAGAAGAGTGCCGTCGAGGATCAGTTCCTGGCGTTGCAAATTGACGAAGCCCGCCATACGGCCCTCACCTTGCAACAGTATGAACAGACCCTACAGCGCATCGGGCCAAACACCCTCAGAATTCAGCCCCAACAGATTGTCAACCAGATCGAGCAAGTCCAAGCCTGGGTCGATGATTTGGAGCAGTTTCGCGACGCGCTGGAGAACGCCGGCCAGTTAGCCAAGGACGGGCTGAGCGACCCGCACCAATTCGCGCGGGCCGAGCGGATTTTGCGCCTGGGGCAAACCCAATACACGGAACTGACTCAGGCGCCGATCGAATTTGTCAACGCCAATCACCCCACCTATCGCTGGGTGACCGGGGAAATTCTGGCCGATATGGCCCTGCGCCAGGGGCAGGAACGCCTGAAGAATGAAATCGAGCAACAAGTCCGCGACGAGGCGCAGGCGGTGGCCTTCGCCCTCCGCTGGCGGGCGGGCGACGCGCTGACCCCCGCGCAGCACGACGCCGTTGAGCAGTTGCCCCAGGTCTTGAACCGGCTGCGCGGCCTGCTGAGACAAATGATCGACCAGGCGCCGAATGACCCGACCCTGCTGCAACAGGGCATCGTCTACCGCCCACCGGAAGCGCCCCACGACCCCGTCATGGAACGACGCGGCGCGGCCAACGTCGAGAAGGCCGTGGCCGAGAAGCTCGCCCAGTATGCGCAAGTGGAAAGCTGGCTGGCCCAGTGGTCGGACGGCGCGGAACTGCGTCACATTGTGGACTGGAATCGAATACGGTCGCAGTTGGGCGAGTGGCGCGACAGCGGCCCGGAAGGGTTGCGGAAGGCGCTGCAGGGCAATCGCAGCGCGCGGTTGGGCGACGGCCAGGGCCGGCACGGCAATCTCTGGGCCTTGCTGCCCGCGCATGAGGCGCTAGCGGATGCCAGCCTGAACCGCCTCATCGGCGGCGCGGCCGCGGAAGGCAGCCGCGGCTGGTTCGGGCTGATCGAGCCGCTGAATCAGCGCCGCCTGGCCCTGCGCCAACGGCTCGCCGCGCAGATCAATGACGCCGAGCGAATGGAGGCCGACATCCTGCGGCGGATCAGCCTGTACCAGGTGCGCATGGACCAACTGCAAAACCGGCGCGCGGCGCTGTTCAACGCCCGCAAGATGCCCTGGAAGCAGTGGACTGACCTGCCCGAGTGGCTCAACTTTGAGCAGGCGGTCAATGAATTCTGTGACATTTGCCGCAAGGACCCGACGTTCATCGGCCTGTGCGAAGACGTTACCAGTCTGACCGGGCAGGCGATCTACTGCCCGGAGGAACCGGTGAGGCCGCCGCTATGACCGCGATGGAGCGCATCCTGATTCTGGGCGACATTCACGCCAACGACGCCGCGTTGGCGGCGGTGCTGAACGACGCCGCCGACCGCTACCGCGGCCAACCGCCGCGCCTCTGGTTCCTGGGCGACCTGTTCGGCCGCGGCCCCCAGCCCGCCCGCGCCTACCGCCGCCTGATGAGCCAGAACCCGGAAGCGCTCATCGCCGGCAACCACGAGGGCGGACTGATCGGCCGCTTCCGCAACGTCCGCAACGGTGACATCGTCAGCGGCCCCTATAACAAGGACGACTGGGAAGTGCTGCTGCGCCATCGGCAAGAACTGTGCGCCCAAGGGCTGCTCCAATGTCGGGAGGACGCCATCAGCGGCGAGCTGTTCGACTTCGTGAGCCGGCTGCCGGTCATCTGCTCGCCCCGGCCGGCGATCTACATGGTGCATGGCGGTCTGGAGTCGGCCTTTACCCCGCCCGACGACCTGCCCAGCTTCCTCGAGCGCCTGGTGTGGGAGTATGCCAACAACCCGGCGCGCGCCGCCTTCACGCTGGCGGCGATGAAGTGGGTGGCCGAGCAACAGCCGGACGACGCCCGGATTGTCCATATGTCTGACCGCCGGCCCGCGCCGGAATTGGTACTCGTCGGCCATTGGCACGCCCGGCTGCTCTATGACTCAGCCGGCGCAGCGTGGCGTTACCCGCCACAACTCGACACGCCGTATGCGTTGGGCAGCCGCCCCGTCTTGCTCTCGCCGGGCAGCGTCGGCTTTCCCCGGCAAAACGGCCAGCTGGACGCCGGCTATAGTCTGCTGACACTCGTTGACGGCCGGCCGGCCGAGGTGGTCTTCCACACCGTGGCCTACGACCGCCAGGCAGTGCGCGATGAGATGGTGCGCAAGGAATACCCGGAGGCAACAGTGAAGCGGCTCAGACTGCCGGGGGAGACGGAGACAGCCATTCGCCGGCCTTCCCCGCGCCGAGCGCCCCAGGACGCGGCGTAGCCCGCCACAGAAGAGGTATGCAATGAAACGATTCCGCGCTCTCCTTGTCCTTGGTCTGGTCGTCGGGCTGCTGGCCCTGGTCGGGGTCGCTCTGGCCCTGCCGCCGGCGGCGGCGCGCCCGGCGGCCCAGCAGGCCACCCCCACGCCAACCCCGGCGGCGTCCGCTTCCCTCTGCGACGAGCTACAGGTCATCTTCATCGTCGACCAGAGCGGTTCGATGGCCGGCTACACCGACGCCCAGGGCCTCTACTACCCGCCCACCGACCCCCTCGGCATGCGCTTCGAGGGCCTGCGGGTCGGCTTTGAAACCATCCTGGGCGTCCACCCCAGCTTCCCGGACGTGTCGTTCAAGGCCGCCGTCATCGACTTTGGCGACGCCCCCAGCGTCCGGCTGCCCTGGACAGACCTGAACCCGCTGACTCCCGGCGAGGCAGACGCGCAACTGCAGCAATTAGCGCCTGTCTTCAACCCGACCGGGCCGCTGGGCAACACCCTTCCCGGCGACGCCATCGAACAGGCGGCTTCGCTCTTCGCCCAACAGGATCAGATCCGCCCCCAGGTCGATGGCTGCCCGCGCCGCGTCGCCATCCTGCTGACCGACGGCCTGCCCTTTGACGACGTCAATGGCTTCAACTGGCAAACGCATCTGGCCGACGCCGCGGCCTACACGCGCCAATTCCTGCCCTTCCCCGACAACCGGCTTTACGTCATCGGCCTCGACCAGAACGGCGCGTTCTTCGATGACGCCCTCGATGAGTGGGTCAACGTCACCGGCAGCGCCGACCAGGTGAAGTTGGCCAGCAGCACAGGCCAGATGGGCTCCTATGTCGCCCAGATCCTGACTGATGCCCTGGCCAACACCGGCGACGTGAACCTGACCCGCGGCTGCGCCGAGAATGGCGAAATCTCCGTGCCGCCCTATAAGCAACAACTGCGCATTCTGCTGTTCAAGACGACCGACCTCAACCTGCACCTGGAAGTGGAGGACCCAAACGGACGCCGCCTCGACAATACGCAGAGCGACATCACCATCACCGGCCAAACCAGCGCCGTCGAGACGCTCATTGCCGACAACCCCCAGCCCGGCGTCTGGCGCGTCCTGACCCAATTGCCGGCCGGGACAGAGGATCAATGCCTGGTCAACTTCATCGCCATTCCCGCCGTGGCGCACGTGCTGGAGCCGGCAGCGGGAACCCACGTGCCGCGCTTCGGCAAGGTGCCGATCGCCTTCCAGCTGGTCAACGAAGCCGGCCAGGCTCTACCCAGCTATGGCGAAGACCAGTACGACCTGCAAATGAACGTCAAGTTGCGCTATGCCACTGGCGCGGAACAAATCGTCAGCCTGAGCGCCAACCCGGGACAGGAGTATAGCGGCGAAGCCACAGTCTATTATGAAGGCCCGGCCGCGGTTCGGGTCAACGCGACGGCCCTCGACCCGCGCAACCAGCTATTCACCATCTTCGACACCGACATCGCCTCGTTTGAGGTCGATCCGGTCACCTTCGTATCGCGCGACCTGCCCGTGGCCGGCCAGCGCATCGGCCAGCACACGCCCGTGCCGATCAGCTTCGCCGTGTTGGACAGCAACAATCAGCCCGTGGAACTGGCCGTGACCGTCGACGTAGACCTGAGCCTGACGGCCGACGGCCAGCCCCAGACCGTCCCGGCCCTGACGCAAAACGGCGGCGTCTTCAGCACGACGCTGCCGCTGGATGCGTTCGGCCCGCAGACGCTCGTCTACACCGCCACCGTGTCCATCCCCGCCCAGGGCGCGCAGCCGGGCGAAGTCGTCACGTTGGGCAGCGGCCGGGTGGCCTTCGATGTCTATCAGGTCAGCCTGATCACCGCGCAAATCGAGGAGCCGGCCGGCGGCATCGCCACCGACCCCCTGTTGCGGGCCACCGGGCTGCCGCTGGTCGTGCGGCTGGTGGACGAGGCCGGGCAGCCGGTGACGCCGGCCGCCGCCGGCGCGGGCAACCCGACCCAGGTCTTCGACGTGACCATTACCGACGACGAGGGGGTGGTTCGCCTGCAGGGCAACGACCAATTCGTGACCACCGGCGAGCCGGGCGTCTTCCAATTGAAGAAGAACGATCTGGGCCGCGGCAACTACTCGGTCGTCGTGCGTCCGGCGACGACGTTGGCCGAGAATTACAACTGGGCGGCCGATGAATGGTCGACTTCCGCCGTGGGCCAGTTCAACCCCTGGTTCCTGGGCGTCGTGGCCGCCGCGCTGTCGGCTGTGGGGCTGCTGGCGCTCGTCGCCGCCGGGCAGGCGCGGCTGCGCCGCCACCCGCTCAGCGGCGCCGTGCAGGTCTACGAACAGCGTTGGACGCCCATACCCGGCGAAGAGGGCAACATGGAACAAAGCGAGCGCACCCTGCTCACCGTGGCCCTGCCCAGCAATAAGAACCGTCATAGCGTCAGCCCCTCGCGCGCCGGCGACATCACCCGGCTGGTCATCACCAGCCCCGACGAGCAGACGTCGCTAAGCAAGTCGGCCATTGTGGAGGTCTATCGCAAGAAGATGAAGAAGGCCGCGCCCATCAGCCTATCGCCCAACCACCCCGTGAACATTTCCGGGACGCAGTACTACATCGTCAAGGATCGTCGCCCGGGGGCCGAAGGCGGCGTAGGTTCGACGACGGCTGTTTTGTCCGATGAGTTTTAAGCATTAAGGAGGCATCTCGTGGCAACCCCTACACTCGTCATTGGCCTGGGCGGCAGCGGATTGAAAGCCGTCACCCACATCAAGAAGAATTTGCTGGAAGCGAACCAGAACCGGCTGCCGAACGAGGTGGCGCTGATGGTGCTGGACACCGAGCGCGAGGTGAAGTACACCGCCGGCGGTTGGGGGCAGGAACGCAGCACCCAACACGCCACCGGCCCGGTGCGGATCGACCTCGGCGAATACATCGCCATGGTCGGCAACGTCCGGGCGCTGGGCGACACGATCAAGGCCGAGCAATACGAAATGCTGCGCAACCCGGCGGCGCAACGCAACCAGCCCTACCGACACATGAGCGGCTGGTTCCAGGCGACCTACTACCTGGACGTTGCCGGCCTGCCCGACCAGGTCTGGAACCTGGACGAGGGCGCCGGGCGCTACCGGCAGTTCGGCCGCATGGCCTTCTTCCGCAACATCGACGTCGTCGAGCAAAAGCTGAAGAGCAGCATCCAGGCTGTGCAACGCGCCAGCCAGGGCAACACGCTCTACGTCCACGTCATCGGCTCACTGGCCGGGGGCACGGGCGCGGCCCTCTTCATCGACGTCGCCCATTTGGTGCAACTCATCACCCGCGACGCGGGCTATAGCCAGGCCCCGGTGCTGTTCGGCCACTTTGTGCTGACCGAGGCGTTTCGCGGCACGCGGGCGGTCAAGCTCAACGAGTCGGGCGTGCTGGCCAACTTCAACGCCCGCATGTACGCCGGCTTGCGCGAGTTGACGCGGCTGCAAAGCCCCATCATCCGCCGCTCGGGCGGCTATCCGCTGGTCTACGACCCGCGCGGCGTGGGCACGCGCAACTCCCGGCTGGAGGGCAAACCCTACGATGCCGTCTACCTCTACGACGGCATCGCCGACCGCATCCAGCTCAACCAACGCCCCCTCGAAAACGGCCTCGCCCCGGCCATCGCCGATGTCGTCACCGCCTATGTTGACGACAAGTCCGGCGGCGCCTTCCGCAGCCACTCCGTCAACTACAACGCCTTCTACTCCGCCTATAGCATTCCGCCGGGCGCGGTCACCTATGGCAGCGTCGGCGTCTACACCATCGAGTTGCCCATCTACCACATCACCGAGGGCTGGACGCACCGGCTGGCGCGCGAGACGCTGGATGTTCTGTTGACGCCCGACCCGGCTTCTTTCGACGCCGACACGGGCGTGCCGTCGCGCCTGCGGGACAATCAGGCCACCGGCCGCGCCGCCGATCCGCGCACCGAGGCGGGCAACTGGGTGCGCAACAACACAACTTCGCTGGTGGGCAAGATCGCCGAGTGGGGACAGCGCGCCGGCCAGGGGGTGACGACGATCCGCGACCAGGTGGTGCGCGACATCCTGGCCCTCGACGCACCCGGCTGGCAACAGGAACTCGCGCCGACCGACCCGCAGTTCGCCAATTACGTGGCCGACGCGCAGGCGGTGCTGAAGGGCAGCCTGATCGACAAAGCCAGCACCAACTACTACGTCGAGCTTGACCAGGGCGGCGGCTCCAACACGGAAAGGGCGCTGAACTTGCAGCGCGAAATCGACGAGCGCCTGCGGCTGATGATCGGCGAGACGGCTGACGTCTGGAAGCGCGAGGGCGGCGAGTTCCGGCGCGCGCTGACCCGGCTGGGCAACCACCACGTCGCCGCGTTTGAGAGCGCCCTGCTGAAGACAGTCGGCGACACCCTGAACGGGGCCGAGGTGGGCGATGTCATCGAGCGCAAGCGCGGCAAGCTGGGCTATATCATCGCCTTCCTGAGCGAACTGGAAGCCCGCCTGGCCGGTGGCGCGCAGACGCTAGACCTGGCCGACCGCCACAGCCAGGCGCAGCGCCGGCCGCAATTCGACGGCATCGATTCGGCCCGCCGCTCATATTTCGCCCGCTTGCAGCAGGGCGGCGGCCTTGGCAACAAAAACGCCAAGGAGTATCGCCAGAAGAGCAACGAGCTGGCCCAGTTCCAGAAGGCCGACATCGCCCGCCAGGTCGTCTATGGCCTGGCGGCCAGGCTCCATAAGGACGTCGGGCAACTGCTGAGCGAGGCGCGGCTGTGGGAGACGGCCCTGGCCACGGCCATCGCCGCCGACGGCGGGGCCTATGCCCGGATCATCCAGGGCAAGAAGGAGGTCGATAGCGATCGCCAGCAGTCGCAAAACGCCGTCCGTTGGGTCATCGCCGACGATGAGCCGGGCGATCACTACATCCAGGGCAAGTACACCAAGTTCGCCGATGGCAAGGTGGCGTCCATTCTGGAGCAGGCGCGGTGGACGGTGGGCAAGCTCGACAACAGTGGGCCGATGCGCATCGACTTCTCGCTGGGCGGCCAGCCGTGGAGCCGCGAGGCCGGCCAGCGCAAGGCGGCCAACGCCGGCCAGCGCAACGTCAATCAGCTGCTGGCCCTCTGTCGGGCCGTGTTCGATCCGGCGTGGAGCGACATGAACGTGACCGCCTACCTGCACCAGAATTACTATGGCGAGGGGCGCGGCACGCTCGATCAACTGGCCGAGCGCGTTCATAAGAACAGCGGCTACCTGCTCGACCTGGCCCCCCTGAAGACGCAACCGGGCATGCGCACGGCCTTCGTGCGCGTCTACCAGGAAGGGCTGGACACGAAGACCGAGCAATTCCTGCGCGAGATGCGCATCGCCGTGGACAAGCGTTTCGACGTGACCACCGCGGTTGAACAACGCCAGAACGAGGGGCAGGGGGCGACGCAGGCCGCTTACGTGGATGACGAGGGCAAGCCGAAGTTCGAGGGCTATATCAGCGACCGCGGCCAACCTTCGACCGACCCCTACAAGATCAGCTTCCTGATCTACGGCGATCTGCTGCTGCCGGACGAGATTAAGGCCTTCGGCGACGGGCAGAACGCCTATCGCGCCTTCAGCGGGGCCGACGAACAGTGGCGCGAGTTGCAGATCCTGCCGGCCGACACCAACGCGCTGGAGATCGAGCGCGGGCTGGAAAGCGCCAACCAGCGCCGGCGCGAGTTCGATCCCGACGTGGTGACGGTCATGGAGGACATGGGCAACTTCCAGGTCGCCATGCGCTGCCTGGCCTATGGCGAGCCGGACTACCATTGGAACATCGGCGACACGACCGGCCTGCTGCTGCACGAATACACGCCGCCGGAGAACAACGTCGCCGGCCACAGCTACTGGCGGTTGGTCGTCATGCCCGCGGGCCGGCAGGGGAGTGGCGGCAATATCTACGACGCCGCCGGCGTCGGCCTGGCCCAGCCGCTGGAATATCAGCTTTCGGCAATGGGGCCGGAACCCTCGCTGCTGGAAGCCTTCATCCAACTGATCAGCCATCAGGCCGATATCAACACTGGCAACCGTATCAACTGGACGCGGGTTGAAGAGACGATCGCCCAGGCCATGGCCTGGCATCGCGAGCAATGGCCGTCGGCCGCGGCGCCGGGGTGGCAATTGAAGCCGAAGATGGACGCCCGCTTGCAGCCGGAACTGAAGGACAAAGTGGCCCAGGTGGTGCGGTTGAACGCGCTGCAAGTCTCGCTGGCCGAACAAATGGCCCCCGACGCCTGGGCCTGGGCCAAAGGCAGCGCAAAAATCCCGGAACAGGTGGCCGCCAACCGCGGCGTTCAGGCCCGCATCCAGATCAAGATGGACTTGCTTTCGGCCATCCGCGGCGCGGCCCAGGCGGAGGCCCTGTCGCTCACCAAGCGGTTGATGCAGATCGGCGTGCAGAGCGGCGAGATGCCGACGGAGAAGCTCGTCATCAGCACGCCCTTCCGGCAGCCGGACGCGGTCATGGACGCCGCGCCGGCGGCCGGGCCGGTCGTAGACATCGCCACACCCCCGCCCACCCCCGCCCGGCAAGCGCCGCCCCCGCCGCCCCCACCGGACGCGGCCCCCGGCGCCTGGTTCTGCGTGAACGGCCATCCCAACCGTCCCGACGAGTTTTTCTGCGGCGAGTGCGGCCTGCCGCGCGACGCGCGCCCGGAGCCGGAGCCGGCGGCGATCACAACCGCGCCGGCCGCCCCGCCGCCCGTCGTGGCCTCGCCGCTCGACAGTGTGCTGCCCGCGCCCACGCGCCCCGCGGCCACGCCGGCCGTGCCCACGCCGATAGCGCCCGCGCCAGATGTGGCCACACTTGACGTACCCACGCCGGAAGCGCCCACGCCGGAGCCGGAGCCGCCCACGCCGCCCGCGGCCGGCAGCCCGGCAACCGCGCCCGCGGGCATCAAGTGCCAGAACGGCCACGACATGCAGCCCGGTTGGCAGTTCTGCCCGACCTGTGGCGCGCTGCCGGCGGCGCAGAAGAAGCTATGCCTGAACGGGCATGAGATGCAACCCGAGTGGAGCCACTGCCCGATGTGCGGCGCGGGGCCTCGGTCGTAGAACGCGGCCAGACAGCCAACGACCCCGGCGAGGCGGCCAAGCCCTTCCCTCCTCGCCGGGGCGCAACCATCGGTTGGGGAGGGGGAGGGCGCGAGGGTAACGGCATGGAACAGATGCATCGACGAATGAATCGAGCCGCCGGCCGCCATTGGCGGGGCGTGGTGGTTGTGCTTTTGGGGCTGCTGTTGGCCCTCGACGTGGCGGTTGCGGCCGCCCAAGACCAGCCGCAAGGCCTGATCATCGAGCGGAGCGTGGAGCCCGAATCGGGCTTGCTGGGCGAGGCCGAGTTTACGGTGCGGATGACCTTCAGCGGCGTGGCCGGCATTTGCCCGGCCACCACCGTCAGCCGCCCGTCCGATATCGTTCTGGTGATCGATCGCTCCTCCAGTATGGAGGAAGAAACGAGCAACGGCACGACCAAGCTTGACCTCCTGAAGCAGGCGACGCACACATTCGTGCGCCAGGTCAATCTGGCCGCCGACCGGGTCGCCATTGTCCAGTTCGACGCGGCGTCCAACGTGGTGCAGGGGCTGACCAACGACCTGGCGGCCCTCGACGCCGCCATCGATAGCGTCGAACTGGGCGGCGGAACTTCGATCGATACCGGCGTGATCCAGGCCATGCGCGAGTTGCAGCTGAACGGCAGCGATGGGGCGACGCCGGTCATCGTGCTGTTCACCGATGGCGAGCATGGCGGCGACCCCGACGATCCGATCGACCGCGCCGAGGAAGCGCGCGACGCCGGCGTCCGCATCATCACCGTGGGCCTGGGTCAGCAGGGCGACATCGACCCCGACATGCTGACCCGGATGGCCTCCGGCCCCGGCGATGTCTACCTGATCGACAACCCCAACGACCTGAACCAGGTCTATCAGACCATCGCCCAGTCAGTCGTCAACCAGCCCGCCTCGGCGACCGACGTCGTCGTCACCCACCAGTTCAACGCCAGCGCCTTTGAGGTGGTTGAGGGCAGCGTGCGGCCGGCAACGGCGGTGGTC
>WBZV01001221.1_pt1 | contig 12214 bp, 13 predicted proteins | sample 5204221 | NCBI WGS metagenome assembly WBZV01 (sample SAMN12344360, study PRJNA552823) | activated sludge metagenome | biome: Activated sludge suspended growth; feature: Nitrification reactor; material: Wastewater; isolation source: activated sludge from nitrification reactor of wastewater...
CGGGATGCCCCAGCCCTCGTCGGTGCTGGGGTATTCGGGTGCCGCGCCGACCGCGAAGGTGGGCATCTTGTCGAGGAAGAAGTTGAGCCCGTGGTCGTTGTAGAAGACCACCGCCACGTCCGGCTTGACGCTGTCGAGCCAGCGGCGCACCGGCGGCCAGCCGTCGAAGAAGGGCTTCCAGTACGGATCGGTTTGCAGGTTCTTGGCGATCGCGCGGCCGATGGCGGGCACGTGCGAGGTGGTGATGGCGCCGACGATGTTGGCCATGGTGTGTGCTCCTGGTTCTCTTGTTACTGCTTGCCCTGCTCGACCAGCATGGCCTTGAACGCGTCCTTGCTCATGCCGGTCTGCTGCGCGCCGATGTCCTGCACGTCCAGCCCGAAGATGCCGGCGAACTTGGCGAGGTAGTAGACGTTGCCGCCGGCGGCGATCAGCTTGAGCACGTTGCGCTCGCGGATCGCCTCGCGCTGCTGCGGATTGAGCGCGTACTTGGTGCAGTAGGCCTCCTCGTCGGCCACGAAAGCCTTGCGGTTGGCCTCGTCGTTGAACGAGAAGCACATCTTGTTCAGCGCATAGCCCTTGCGCGCCTGCGCGGCGTCGAAGAGCGTGGTGCCGGGGATGTCGAAGCTCATGGGGGTCTCCTGGACTGCGATTGATGCATGTCAGTATGGGAAAGGCCTCGCATGCGATAAACGGATAACTATTCATTCGAAGCATGAGCCGGATCGATTGATCGATGGACCCGCTGGATCTCGACGGCCACGCCCTGCAGCTGCTGCTCGCGGTGCACGAAGAAGGCTCGGTGACGCGCGCCGCGCAGCGGCTCGGGCTCACGCAGTCGGCGGTCAGCCACGCGCTGGACAAGCTGCGCGCCCTCACCGGCGACGCGCTCTTCGTGCGCTCGGGCCGCGGCATCGTCGCCACCGCGCAGGCCGACGCGCTGGTGCCGCGCGCCCGCGCGCTGCTCGACGAGCTGCGCGCCTTCAGCCACGCCGCCGGCTTCGACCCGGCGCGCTGGGAAGGCACGATCACCATCGCCGCCAACGACCTGCAGCGTGACCTGCTGGTGCCGCCGCTGCTGGCACGGCTGCAGTCGCAATGCCCCGGCGTGCGGCTGCGCGTGTGGCCCTCGCAGGCGCCGCGGCCCGAGCTGCTGCGCGACCAGGGCTGCGACCTGGTCGTCACGCCGCGCCCGCCGGAAGCCGCCGACCTGGTGCAGAAGCGCCTGTTCGAGGATCGCTACGCGGTCTTCTTCGACCCGGCCGTGCGCCGCGCGCCCAAGACGCGCGCGGCCTACCTCGGGGCGCAGCACATCAGCGTGCGCTACGAAGACGGCCGCAGCATCGACATCGACACCTGGCTGGCCGGCCGCGGCGTGCAGCGCGAATTGGTGGCCACCGTGCCGGCCTACGCCGGCATCGCCGCGCTGCTGCGCGGCAGCCAGCGGCTCGCCACCGGCCCCGCGCTGCTGGCGCGCGGCGTGCTGCACGAGTTCGCCAGCGCGCCGGTGCCGGTGGCCACGCCGGCGATGCCGATGTACATGGTCTGGCACCTGCGCCGCCAGCACGACCCGGCGCACCGCTGGCTGCGCGAGGCGGTGGAGGCCATCGTCGGCGAAGCACTGGCCTGAGCAGCGGCGAGCGCAGCCTTCACCTCCGCCTCACCGCCGCGCTGGCATCATGCCCGCCATGCGCGTGCTGCTGGTGGAAGACGACACGATGATCGGCGAGAGCCTGCGCGAGGCCTTGCGCCGCCAGGCCATGGCCTGCGACTGGGTGCGCGACGGCCGCGCCGCCGAGGCCGTACTCGCCAGCGAGCGCTTCGACGCGGTGCTGCTCGACCTCGGCCTGCCGCAACGCGACGGCCTGGAGGTGCTGCGCAGCCTGCGCGCGCGCGGCGACGCGACGCCGGTGATCGTGCTCACCGCGCGCGATGCGCTGCCCGACAAGGTGACGGGCCTGGACAGCGGCGCCGACGACTACCTCGTCAAGCCCTTCGAGCTCGACGAACTGCTGGCCCGCCTGCGCGCGCTGCGGCGCCGCCAGGAAGGCCGCACCCGCAGCCTGCTGCAGGTGGCCGACCTCACGCTCGACCCGGCCACGCGCGAGGTGCAGCGCGGCGGCCGCCCGGTGCTGCTGTCGGCGCGCGAGTTCGCCGTGCTGCAGGCGCTGCTCGAGCGGCCGGGCGCCATCCTCTCGCGCGCGCAGCTCGAAGACCGGCTCTACGGCTGGGGCGAGGAGCTGGAGAGCAACGCCATCAGCGTCTACATGCACCAGCTGCGCAAGAAGCTCGGCGACGATCTGCTGCACACCGTGCGCGGCCTGGGCTACTACGCCGGCCCGGCCAAGGACGGCGGCGCTTGAAGATCGCCGCACTGCCCGGTTCGCTGCGCGGGCGGCTGTTCGCCTTCATGCTGGCGCTGGCCGGCGTCACCGCGCTGGCGGTGGGCTGCGCCACCTACGTCAGCGTGCGCGCCGAGGCCGATGCGCTGTTCGACTACCACCTGCGCCAGATGGCGCTGTCGCTGCGCGACCAGGGCCGCATCGGCGAGGAGGAGCGCGAGGCGCTGGCCAACCCCGAGTTCGACTACGTGGTGCAGGTGTGGGCCATGGACGGGCTCACGCTGTACAGCAGCCGCCCGCAGGGGCTCACGCAAGCGCTGCCGCCGCGCGCCGTGCTCGGCTACAGCGAGACGCGCCTGGGCGACGAGGACTGGCGCGTCTTCGCCGCCGCCACGCCGCTGCGCGTGGTGCAGGTGGCGCAGCCGCTGGCGGTGCGGCGCGACCTGGCCGCCGCATCGGCGCTGCGCAGCGTGCTGCCGATCGCGCTGGCCGCGCCGCTGGTGGCGCTCGGCCTGTGGTGGATCATCGGCGTCTCGCTCGCGCCGCTGCAGCGCGTGACGCAGGCGGCGCGCGCGCGCGGCGCCGACAGCCTGCAGGCGCTGCCCGCGGAAGGGCTGCCGCAGGAGCTGCAGCCGCTGGTGGGCGCCTTCAACGGCCTGCTCGAACGGCTGGCCAGCGCCTTCGAGGCGCAGCGGCATTTCGTGGCCGACGCCGCGCACGAGCTGCGCACGCCGCTGACGGCGCTGAAGCTGCAGATCGGCCTGCTGCAAGGCACGCCCGCCGGGCCCGAGCAGGACCAGTCCATCGCCCGGCTGCGCGCCGGCGTGGACCGCGCCACCCACCTCGTCGAACAACTGCTCGCGCTGGCCCGCGCCGAGCCCGGCGCGGCCGCCGCGCCGATGGCCGAGATCGACCTCGCCGAGGTGGCGCGCCAGGCGCTCGCCGACGCCGAGCCGCTGGCCACGCGCCAGGGCGCGCAGATCACGCTGGCTGCGCCCGCACCCGTGCCGATGCGCGGCGACGCGCAGGCGCTGCGCAGCGCCATGCGCAACCTGCTCGACAACGCGGTGAAATACGGTGGCCGGCATGTCGAGCTGAGCGTGCAGGCCGAGGCGAGCGGCTGGCAGGTGCGCGTCGACGACGACGGGCCGGGCATCCCGAGCGAGCAGCGCGAGCGCATGTTCGACCGCTTCCAGCGCGGCGAGGCGCGCGAGGTCGAGGGCAGCGGGCTGGGGCTGGCGATCGTGCAGGCGGTGGCGCGGCGGCATGGGGCGGCGGTGGAGGTCGCCACCAGCCGGCTGGGCGGCCTGGCGGTGCAGCTGCGCGCCTGAGCGCTACCGCGCCACGCCGTCCATCCACGCCGCGCGGATCAGGCGCCCGCACTGCAGGGAAGCAAAGCCGTGCCCGGCGGAGTCGGGGTCGCCGGGGTCCGTCGTGCCGTTGTTGTCCATCCTTGCGACGATGCCGTACCAGGTCTTGCTCTTGTCGATCCAGGGGTAGAAGCCGAAGGCCCCGGCGCTGCTGAAGGCGCCGTCGCCCTTGGCCGGATCGGGATCGTCTTCCACCCAGTGGCCGATCGAATAGTGGTAGCTCACCGTGGCCGGCACCGGCGCGTTGCGCGCCTGCGCGCAGGTGGCCGGGTTGGTGCAGACCGCGTGGCTGCCGAGCGCCGCCTTCATCTGCAGCGAGCCGGCCAGCAGCTTGCGCAGGAACACCGCGTAGGCGTCGGCGCTGCTGACCACGCCGCCGGCGAGCTGCGGCTGGCTGTAGGCCAGCGTGATGTCGCTGCCGAGTTGCGCGCGGATCTCGGCCGCCAGCGAGGCATTGTTCAGCGCGCCCAGGCCGTTGAGGCTGGCATGCTTTTCCATGTGGCCGCCACCGTAGGAGAACAGTCCGTCGGTCGCCGTCGAATACACGCCGTTGTTCAGGTAGGCGACGCAGCCGTCCACCGTCTGGCCCGGCAGGCAGCGCGTGAAGTTGGTGTAGCCGCTGCGGAAGGTCAGGAACTTGATGTCGCTGTCGGTGAGCTGCCCCTGCCGCTGCTGGACCACATAGGCGCCGTACAGCCACTTGGACGCCGAGGCGATGCTCATCAGCGTGGCGCCGGTATAGACCGGATTGCCGTTGTTGGACGGCACCGAGCCCGACGCCAGGCGAGCGCCCTGGTCGCCCACTTCCCAGTAGAAGGGCTGGATGGGCGCGCAGGCGTTGGCAGCGCTTTGCGCCGTCGCCGTCGCCGCCGCGGTTCGTGCCTGCAGGCTGAGGCCGCCCGGCAGCCCGCCGCCTCCGCTGCCCGCGTCGCCTCCGCCTCCACCGCAGGCGGCGAGGCTCAGCACGAGACTCAGTGCGGCAGCGTGCGCGGCGGCAGTCGTCGGAATCGGGTTCATTGCAAGGCTCATCGTTGGATCGCTCGAATCTCGAGTGCATGCGGCAAGTTCGAATCGTACAAGTCCGGGAGCTCGGGGTCTTCACGCCCGCCTAATCCTGCCCTCACGCCCTCTTCACCCCCCCTGCCTAGAGTGCCCTTATCCGCTGCCCGCCTCCGGGCTGCGCCTCGATGAAAGGAGCCTCCATGTCCCGCAAGCTCACTGCCACCGCCGCCGCCTCGGCACTGCTGGTGCTCTCGCTCGCCACCTCGGCCGCCGATGCCTGGACGCTGCCTTCCTGGCTGCAACGCGGCGAATCCGCCTCCGCCCCGGCCACGCACGTGGCCACCGCGGCGCCCTCGGCGGCCGCGCCGGTCAGCGTCGCGCCGCTGAGCGCCGGCCAGATGCCCAACTACCGCGCCATCGTGCAGTCGCAAGGGCCGGCGGTGGTGGGCGTCACCGTCGCCGGGCTGCGCAATGCCTCGGATTCCTCGGACGACGACGAAGGCCCGGCGGCCGATGCCGACCCCTTCTTCCGCTTCTTCCGCGGCATCCCCGGCCTGCGCATGCAGCCACGCGGCGCGCAGCCCTTCCGCGGCCAGGGCTCGGGCTTCATCGTCAGTGCCGACGGCCTGGTGCTCACCAACGCGCACGTGGTGCGCGACGCCAAGCAGGTGACGGTGAAGCTCTCCGACCGGCGCGAATTCGCCGCCCGCGTGCTGGGCAGCGACACGGCCACCGACATCGCCGTGCTCAAGGTCGATGCCAAGGGCCTGCCCACCGTCACGCTGGGCGATCCGCGCGCCGTGCAGGTGGGCGACTGGGTGCTGGCCATCGGCGCGCCCTACGGATTCGAGCAGACCGCCACGCAGGGCATCGTCAGCGCCAAGGGCCGCTCGCTGCCGGGCGACAGCTACGTGCCCTTCATCCAGACCGACGCCGCGGTGAACCCCGGCAACTCGGGCGGCCCGCTGTTCGACGCGGCCGGCCGCGTGGTCGGCATCAACGCGCAGATCTACTCGCAAAGCGGCGGCTTCCAGGGCCTGGCCTTCGCCATCCCGCTCGATGTGGCGCTGCACGTGAAGGAGCAGATCGTCGCGCACGGCAAGGTCGAGCATGCGCGCCTGGGCGTGACGGTGCAGGATCTGTCGGCGCCGCTGGCTTCGTCGTTCGGCCTGCCGGCCCCCGATGGCGCGCTGGTCGCCAGCGTGGCGCCGGGCAGCGCCGCCGCCAAGGCCGGTCTGAAAGCGGGCGACGTGATCACCGCGGTGAACGGCGAGCCGGTGCAGGTGGCGGGCGACGTCTCCAACCGCGTCGGCCTGGCCAAGCCGGGCGAGCGCCTGAACCTCGCGCTGTGGCGCGACAAGTCGCGCAGCGAAGTCGCGGTGACGCTCGGCCGCGCCGAGCCCGAAGGCAAGCAGGCCGCGGCCGAAGGCGAAGGCGGCTCGCTCGGCCTGGCGGTGCGGCCGCTGCAGCGCGACGAGCTGAAGAGCGCGGGGCTGGACCACGGCCTGCTCATCGAGCAGGTGTCGGGCCCGGCGCAGCTGGCCGGCGTGCAGCCGGGCGACGTGCTGCTGGCGCTCAACGGCAAGCCGGTGCGCGGCATCGAGCAGGTGCGCGAGGCGCTGCGCGCCAAGCCCAAGTCGGTGGCGCTGCTGGTGGTGCGCGACGGCCAGCAGATCTTCGTGCCGGTCAGCCTGGGTTGACCGCCTCTCCCGCGAACGTGTGAAAGGAACACATCATGAAGAAGACCGTTCTCGCTCTCTCCACCCTGGTGCTCGGCCTCGCGGCCCTGGGCAGCGCCCAGGCGGCCACCGCGCCGCACCCTGTTGCCAGGCCGCACCACGCCGCCGCCCCGCGGCTGCACGACCACGTCGTGGAAGCCCGCGCCGCGCAGCAGCGGCAATGGATCGCAGCCGAGCTGCACCGGCATCGCCTCGATGCTGCGCAGGCCGCCTCGCTGCGCGACGCGGTGGCCACGATCGAACGCAAGCAGCGCTCGATCGATGCGCAGGGCCGCGAAGGCGTCGAACAGGCGCTGGCGATGAGCCACCGCCAGGACGTGCTCGACTGGGCAATCCGCGCCGGCCGTGTCGACTACGAGCCGCAGCAGATCGCAGCGCTCGACACGATGGCCTGAGCCGCCGAAGCGAAGCGCCTATGCAATTGCGCAGCGTAGGCGGCTCAACTCAGGCCGACGCTGGCCAACTTCGCAGGGCCTTCGCTCTGGCCTGAGCGGGCGAGGGCGCGCCCCCCGCGCCCTTCACAGCCGCCGGATCGCCTCCACCATCCGCTGGCTGAGCTTGACCTTGCCCGGCGTATAGGGCGGGAACAGCAGCTTGAGCGCCGAGAACGGCCCGCCTGCCAGCACGGCGCGCTCGTGCGAGAAGGCCTTGAAGCCGAAGAAGCCGTGCGCGTTGCCGATGCCGGAGTTGTTGACGCCGCCGAAGGGCAGGTTCTGGTGCGCGTACTGCTGCAGGCACAGGTTGACGCAGAAGCTGCCCGAGCTCGTTTCGCTGCGCAGTTGCTCCACCGCGCCGGCGTCGCGGCTCCACAGGTAGAGCGCGAGCGGCTTGGGCGCGGCGTTGATGCGCGCGATCACCTCGGCCAGCGAATCGAAGGGCGCGATCGGCAGCACCGGGCCGAAGATCTCCTCTTGCGCGATGCGCGCGGCATCGGGCACCTCGGCCAGCAGCGTGGGCGCGACGTAGCGCCGCTGCGCGTCATGCGCGCCGCCGGCGAGCACGCGCGCGCCCTGCGCCACCGCATCGTCGACCAGCGAGCCGACGCGCTGCGCGTGGCGCGAATGGACCATGCGGCCGAGGCTCTCGCTCGCGGCCACCGCGGCGGCATCGGCACCGAAGCGCTCGGCGAGCACCTCGCGGCACAGCGCCACGAAGCGCTCCATCACCGAGCGGTGCACGTAGAGGTGGTCGGGCGCGACGCAGGTCTGGCCGGCGTTGACCAGCTTGCCCCACATCACATGCTCGGCGGCGTGGCGCAGGTCGGCACTGGCATCCACCACCACCGGCGACTTGCCACCCAGCTCGAGCGTCACCGAGGCGAGGTGCTTCGCGGCCGCCGCCATCACCACCTTGCCCACCGCCGGCGAGCCGGTGAAGAACACATGCTCGAAGGGCAGCGCGAGCAGGTGCGTGGAGGTCTCGATCGCACCCTCGACCATCGCCACCTCGGCGGGCTCGAACACCTCGGCGACGATCTCGCCGATCACCGCGTTGACGTTGGGCGTGAACTCCGAGGGCTTGAGGATGGCCGTGTTGCCGGCCGCCAGCGCCGACACCAGCGGCCCCACGAGCGTGGACACCGGGTAGTTCCAGGGCCCGATGATCAGGCAGCGCCCGCGCGGCTGGTAGACGATGCGCGCCTTGGTGCCCAGCGTGACGAGCGTGGGCGCGACGCGCTGCGGGCGCATCCAGCGCTTCAGGTGCTTCTGCGCATGGCGGATGTCGTCGACCACCGGCAGCAACTCGGTGAGATCGACCTCCACCGCCGGCTTGCCCAGATCCTTGGCGAAGGCCGCGGCGAAAGCCTCGCGGCGCGCCATCAGCGCATCGAGCAGGCGCGCCAGCCGGGCGCGGCGCTCGGCGGCGCTGCTCTTGCGCAGGGCGAGCGCACGCGCGGCCTGGCCGGCGAACAGCGCGTCGATGACGGCCGGCGAGGTTTCGCGGTCCAGAGAGTTGCACATGGCGTCGACCCGGGAGATGGCGGGCCGCCATCTTGCCTCAGCGGCGCCGTGCCGGCGACGGTTCGGGGCTTGGCGGGACTCGACTGCGCTCTCTAGAAACGCTCAAGCCGCCAGCGCCAACGCCGCACGCAGGATGGTCAGCGCCGAGACGACGACCAGCAGTTCCAGCACGCGGCGGCGGAACGCCGCGGCAGAGACGCCGGCGAAGCCGCGCTGGCCGATCGCGACGCCTACCAGCATGGCGGGCAGCAGCCACAGCGCCCAGCGCAGCGTGTCGGCGCCCAGCAGCGCATTGGGCGCGTCGGCGGCCCAGGCCAGCAGGCCCGCGCAAGCCAGCGCGTAGAGATCGGTGAAGAGGAACAACGCGATCATCGTGGCGCGCATCGCCGCCGGCGTGAGCGCGGTGGCGCTGAGCAGCACGGCGACCGCGATGCCACCGATCGCCGCCACGCCGTTGACGAAGCCCGATGCGAGCCCGGTCGCGAGCCGCGCCGCGCGCGTCGGCGCGAGGCCGGCGGCGAAGCCGCTGCGCAGCAGCAGCGCGGCGAGCAGCAGCAGTGCGCCGATCAGCAGGCGCAGCGGGGTTTCCGGCAGCCAGGCGAGCAGCGCGAGGCCGAGCGGAATCGCCAGCACGTTGCCGAAGACCAGCCAGCCGAGCCAGGGCGCGTCGACCTCGCGCCAGGTGCTGCCGATCAGGCGCAGGCTGGCGAGCACTTCCAGCAGGAAGATCGCCGGCACCACCGCGGCCGGCGAGACCACGAGCGCGAGCCCGGCCACCGAGATCGCCGAGAAGCCGAAGCCGGCGAAGCCGCGCACGATGCCGGCCGCCACGACGACCGCGACGGCGAAGGCCATCTGCAGCGCCGGCAGCGGCGCGGCCAGCTCGCTCATCGCGGCCCCGCCGCGATCGAAGCGAGCGCCGCCGCGCTCGCCAGCCAGACGGCCACGCAGGCCGCCAGCATCGCCAGCGCCGGCGGCGCGATGGCCGACGACGCGCCGAGCAGCACGCGCCGGCGCCACCAGCCGCAGGCCGCAGCGGCCGCGGCCGCGAAGAACAGCGCGGCGGCGAGTGCCGAGGCGAGCGCATGGCCGCTCACCCACGCAGTGCGCAGCGCCAGCAGCGCGTTGACGAGGATGGTGAGCGCGGTGCGCTTCCAGGCCAGCGCGGTGCGCTCGGCCTGCAGGCCCGGGTCGCGCGGCGCGGGGATCACTTCTGCAGCAGCAGCAACAGCGCGATCACCGCGCAGACCACGGTGGAGGCCAGCGTGAGCAGCGGGATCGCGATCGTGGCGGGCAGCGCGCGCCGATGGCGCATCGCGATCTCGTTGGCGCGCCAGCGCAGGTAGGCGGTGGCGCTGAGCACGGCGGCCAGCGTGGCCAGGCCGATCGCCAGGCCGACCAGCACGGCGTGCGGCTCGAGATGCGTCGCAAACTGCTCGAGCAGCACGCCGCCGGCGAGCAGGGCGAGCGCGGTGCGGATCCAGGCCAGCAGCGTGCGCTCGTTGGCCAGCGAGAAGCGGTAGTCGGGTTCTTCGCCTTGGCGGCGCCAGGAGGGTTCTCGCACGGGAAGTCTCCGCAGTCGGGCAGGCAGGCTCAGGCCATGCGCTGGTAGTACAGATTCTGCGGGTGTTGCGCCTCGGCGAAGAAGAGCCAGCGCTCGGCCAGCAGGCCGAGATACTGCAGCGCCGCGGCGGCCGCCAGCGCCAGCATCATGGCACCGGCCGACGCGATGCCGGCCAGGCCGAGCGCGAGCAGCACCAGCGGCAGCGCGAAGGCGCCGGCGCCGGCCGCCACGCGCAGGGCGCGCAGCGTCGCCGCGCTGCGGCCGTGGAAGAACTCGCGCGTGTTGAACGAGCCGCCCATGAAGCCCTGCGCGCGCTGCTCGATGCGCGGGTGCTTGATGCCGATCGCCGTCTGCAGCGTCGACTTCGGCTTCAAGGCCGCGTTGCGCTGCCAGGCGGCGAGCCGCCCGGCGAGGCCGGCGAGCGTGATGGCGATCGCGCCGATGGCGAAGAAGGGCAGCAGCGACGGCGCCGCGGCCGCCGCCAGCGCGCTGGCCAGCGTCAGCCCGTTGGCGCAGCCGAGCAGCAGGAAATTCAGCGGCGTCAGCGGCGTCGCCCACTCGCGCAGGAAGCGGATGCACGCGTAGATCATGCCGGTGCACAGGAACAGCACGAGCGCGGCCAGCGCGGCCAGCGCTCCCAGCGCCAGCGCCAGCTCGATGCGGCCGGCGGCCTCGGCGGCGGCGTAGGCGAGCACCAGCGCGATGAAGCCGGGCAGCACGATGACCTCGCGCGACAGCCACGAGCTGCGCCACTGCGTCGCGGCGCGCCAGGCGCGCTCCGGGTGGCCGAGGTGGAAGAAGCTCGCGACGAGTCCTGCGCAGGCGAGCGCGGCCGCGAGCAGCGCGCCTGCGGCCGCGAAACCGGGCGCGAGCGGCGTGGCGATCCAGCCGTGCCGCGCCGACCATTCGGCGGCGACCAGCGCGAGCAGCAGGCCCTGGCCGGCGCCGGCCAGCGTGGTGAAGAAGACAACCGAGAGGGCGGGGTTCATCGCTGCGGCTCCATCACCACGAGGTCACGTCTTCGAGCGAGGGGTCGCTCGGCTTCGGGATCGGCAGCTTGCCGTCCTTCTTCAGCGGGTTGTCGGCGCGCACCAGCTGGTCTTCCTGGGCCTGCGCTTCGGTGCGCCGGCGCGGCAGGTAGTGGTTGGCCGGCTGCGTGCCCCACTCGGGCATCAGCGCGTAGCCGCTGCGCTCGCGGATCGCCTTCGAGACGACCGATTCCTCGTCGTGGATGTCGCCGAACAGGCGCGCGCTGGTCGGGCAGGCAAGCACGCAGGAAGGCTGGCGGTCGCGCGCCGGCAGGCTCTCGTCGTAGATGCGGTCGACGCACAGGGTGCACTTCTTCATCACCTTCTGCTGCTCGTCGAGCTCGCGCGCGCCGTAGGGGCAGGCCCACGAACAGTATTTGCAGCCGATGCACTTGTCGTAGTCGACCAGGACGATGCCGTCCTCCTTGCGCTTGTACGAAGCGCCGGTCGGGCACACCGGCACGCAGGGCGGATCCTCGCAGTGCAGACAGCTCTTCGGGAAGTGCACCGTCTGCGTATTCGGAAACTCGCCGACCTCGAAGGTCTGCACGCGGTTGAAGAAGGTGCCGTTCGGCTGCGCGTCGTAGGGGTTGAAGTCCGCCAGCGTACCGGCCGCGCCGGAGGTGTTCCACTCCTTGCACGAGGTCACGCAGGCATGGCAGCCGACGCAGACGTTGAGGTCGATGACCAGCGCGAGTTGTGTCATGCGCGCTTCTCCTCGCTCTCGATGCGGCCGGCCACGAAGGCCTGCCAGGTGCGCCGCGCCTTGCCCCAGACGCCGGGTGCGTCGGGCATCGGCGCGAACTGCGGCCAGCTCTCCTGGGGTTCGTCGGCCGCCGCGGGGTAGATGCGCACGCGCACGTCGTACCAGCCGGCCTGGCCGGTGACCGGGTCGCTGTTCGAGACGCGGCCCTGGCCGTGGGGCAGCTCCTCCGAGATCAGGTGGTTGAGCAGGAAGCCGCGGCGCGATTCGTTGGCGTCGTCCGACAGCTGCCAGGCGCCCTGCGCCTTGCCGATCGCATTCCAGGTCCAGACCGTGCCGGGCTCGACCGCCTCGGTATAGCGGCACTGGCAGCGCACCTTGCCCCACTGCGACTCGACCCAGATCCAGCCATCGTCGGCGATGCCGGCGGCGCGCGCCGTCTTCGGGTTGACGAACAGATAGTTGTGGGTGTGGATCTGGCGCAGCCAGGCGTTCTGCGAATCCC
>WBZV01001225.1_pt1 | contig 12179 bp, 12 predicted proteins | sample 5204221 | NCBI WGS metagenome assembly WBZV01 (sample SAMN12344360, study PRJNA552823) | activated sludge metagenome | biome: Activated sludge suspended growth; feature: Nitrification reactor; material: Wastewater; isolation source: activated sludge from nitrification reactor of wastewater...
TCGCGCTACCAGGAGGGCAGCTACGACATCCAGGCCGCCGAGAACCTGCACTACAAGCCCACCTGGGACCCGGACCATCTGCTCTACGACACGAGCCTGAGCCGCATCGTGATGGCCGACTGGTATGCCCTGAAAGACCCGCGCCAGTTCTACTACAGCACCTATACCCTGACCCGCGCCCGCCAGCAGGAGACCGCCGAGGCCAACTTCAGCTTCGTCGAGAGCCGCGGCCTGGGCGACATGCTCTCCGACGAACTGCGCGACGTCGCCCTCAAGGTGCTGGTTCCCCTGCGCCATGCCGCCTGGGGCGCAAACCAGCACAACACCTTTATCTGCGGCTACGGCTTCGGCACCACCTTCACCCAGCCGTGCATGTACCACGCCATGGACAACCTGGGCATCGCCCAGTACCTGTCGCGCCTGGGCCTGCTGCTGGGTGACGCCGAAGCCCTCGACGCCGGCAAGGCCGCCTGGCTCGATGCGGCCGCCTGGCAACCCTTGCGCCGCTACGTGGAGGACTGCCTGGTGTGCCGCGACCCCTTCGAACTCTTCGTGGCCCAGAACGTGGCCCTCGACGGCCTGCTCTACCCGCTGGTCTATGAGCGCATCGTGGACAAGCACCTGTCGGTGCAGGGTGCCTCGGCGGTGGCCATGCTCACCCAGTTCATGAGCGACTGGTTCGACGAGACCCGCAAATGGGTGGACGCCGTGCTCAAGGTGGCCGCCGCCGAATCCGACGCCAACCGGGACGTGCTCACCGAATGGACCCGCAGCTGGAGTGCCCGCGCTGCGTCGGCCATGGTGCCCATCGTCGAGCTGGCCCTTGGCGCCGACGCCGACGAAGCCGTCGGCGAGCAGCTCGCCGCCTTCCAGGCGCGCATCCAGAAAACCGGCATCGTCCTCTGAAAGGCCGCCATGTCCACCGTATTCATTGCCCTGCAAACCAACGAAGACACCCGCCCGATCATCGAGGCCATCGAGATCGACAACCCCCACGCCGTCGTCCATCGCCAGCCGGCCATGGTCAAGATCGACGCCGAGGGCACGCTGGTGATCCGCAAGTCCACCATTGAAGAGCAGGTCGGCCGCGACTTCGACCTGCAGGAGCTACACATCAACCTGATCTCCCTCACCGGCCACGTGAGCGAGGACGACGACACCCTGACCCTGAGCTGGAATAGCTGAAAGAGGAGACCGCCATGGACATGAAAGTCAGCAAGAAAAAACTCGGCTTGAAAGAGAAATACAAGCTGATGACCCGCGACCTGGGCTGGGAGCCGACCTACCACAGCAAGGAGGAGGTCTTCCCCTACGTGGGCTACGAGGGCATCAAGATCCACGACTGGGACAAATGGGAAGACCCCTTCCGCCTGACCATGGATTCCTACTGGAAGTACCAGGCCGAGAAGGAGCGCAAGTTCTACGCCATCATCGACGCCCACGCCCAGAACAACGGCCACCTCAATCTCACCGACGCCCGCTACCTTTCGGCCCTGAAGATCTTCCTGCAGGCCATCAGCCCGGGTGAGTACGCCGCCCACAAGGGCTTCGCCCGCGTCGGCCGCGAGTTTCCCGGGGTGGGCACCTAGGTGGCCTGCCAGATGCAGGCCATCGACGAGATCCGTCACGCCCAGACGCAGATCCACGCGATGTCCAATTACAACCGTTACTACAACGGTTTCCACGCCTTTGCCGACACCCGCGACCGCATCTGGTACACCTCGGTGGCCCGCTCCTTCTTCGACGACTCCATGTCGGCCGGCCCCTTCGAGTTCATGATCGCCATCGGCTTCAGCTTCGAGTACGTGCTGACCAACCTGCTCTTCGTGCCCTTCATGTCGGGTGCGGCCTACAACGGCGACATGGCCACCGTGACCTTCGGCTTCTCGGCCCAGTCCGACGAGGCGCGTCACATGACCCTGGGCCTGGAGTGCATCAAGTTCATGCTCGAGCAGGACCCGGACAACCTGCCCATCGTCCAGGAATGGATCGACAAGTGGTTCTGGCGGGGCTTCCGCGTGCTCGGGCTGGTCAGCACCATGATGGATTACATGCTGCCCAAGCGCGTCATGTCCTGGCGCGAGGCCTGGAACATCTACGGCATCGAGAACGGTGGCGCCCTGTTCAAGGATCTGGCCCGCTACGGCATCAAGCCGCCCCGGGGCTGGGATGACGCCGAAAAGGCCATCGACCACATGTCCCACCAGTTCATGCTGGGCCTGTACCAGTGGAGCTTCGGTACCGCCTTCCATAGCTGGATCCCGTCCGAGGACGACATGAACTGGCTGTCGGCCAAGTATCCGGACACCTTCGACACGTACTACCGGCCGCGCTGGAAGCACATCAAGAAGCTCGCCGACGCCGGCGCGCAGTTCAAGAACTACGGCCTCGCCAAGCTGTGCCAGACCTGCCAGCTGCCCTGTGTATTCACCGAGCCCGACGATCCCACCCTGAGCTGCCACCGGGAGACGGTCTATGAAGGTGAGACCTATCACTTCTGCTCCGACGGCTGCCAGCACATCTTCGAGAACGAGCCCGAGAAGTACGTGCAGGCCTGGCTGCCCATGCCCCAGCTCTTCCAGGATCCGATCAAGGGCGACCTGGGCGAATGGATGAAGTGGGTCAGTCTGCTGGACGGCAAGGACAACGGGGACTACGCCGGCTCCGAAGACCAGAAGAACTTCGAAGCCTGGCGCGGCCTCGCCACCACCAATCAATAAGCAAACGGAGACACAACATGGCTGTCGCTGCAATCAAGGAATACACCGCCGTGCCCCGCGATCTGGTGGCCAACTTCCATGGCAAGCAACTTGTTTACGCCAGCTGGGACCGCCACCTGCTGTTCGCGGCCCCCTTCCTGCTGTGCGTGCCGCCCGAGATGCCCTTCGGCGAGCTGGTCAGTGGCCCGCTGAGCATGCTCGTGCAGGCCGATCCGGATGCTGCCGCCATTGACTGGCACAGCGTCGCGTGGCTCAAGGCCAACCAGCCCTGGGTGCCCGACTTTGCTGCCAGTCTTGAAGCCAACGGCATCACCCACAAGACCCAGCTGCGCTTTCGCACGCCGGGGCTCAACAGCTTGTCGGCCGCCTGAGGACAGGGCCATGAGCTATGCGCTGACCATTGAGCCCCTCGGCCAGACCATCGAAATCGAAGAGGGGCAGACCATCCTCGACGCGGCCCTGCGCGCCGGCATCTACCTGCCCCACGCCTGTTGCCACGGCCTGTGCGCCACCTGCAAGGTGCAGGTGGCGGACGGCGAGGTGGAGCACGGCGAGGCCTCCAGTTTTGCCCTGATGGATTTCGAGCGGGACGAGGGCAAGTGCCTCGCCTGCTGCGCCACGCCCCAGGGCGACCTGGTGATCGAGGCCGAGATCGACGAAGACCCGGATGCGGAAAACCTCCCCGTGCAGGACTACGACGGCACGGTGACGCGCATCGAAACCCTCACCCCGACCATCAAGGGGGTGTGGATCCGGCTCGATGCACCGATCCGCTTCCAGGCCGGCCAGTACGTCAATCTTGAACTGCCCGGCGACATCGGCAGCCGCGCCTTCTCCATCGCCAGCCCGCCGTCGGCCAGCGGCGAGGTGGAGCTCAACATCCGCATCGTGCCGGGTGGCCAGGGCACCACCTACGTCCATGACACGATGCGGGCCGGTGAGCGGGTGCGCATCACCGGCCCCTACGGGCGTTTCTTCGTGAAGAAGTCGGCCCATGTGCCGGTGCTCTTCATGGCCGGCGGGTCGGGTCTGTCCAGCCCCCGATCGATGATCCTGGACTTGCTGGCGGAAGGCTTCGACCGACCCATCACCCTGGTGTACGGCCAGCGCAGTCGGGAAGAGCTCTATTACCACGACGACTTCGTGGCCCTGGCGGAGCGGCACCCCAACTTCCGCTACGTGCCGGCCCTGTCCCATGAGCCGGAAGCGTCGGGGTGGACGGGCTTTCGCGGCTTTGTTCACGAGGCCGCCAAGGCCGCCTTCGACAACGACTTCCGCGGCCACAAGGCTTACCTGTGCGGCCCGCCGCTGATGATCGAGGCCTGCATCTCGACACTCATGCAGGGCCGCCTGTTCGAGCGCGACATCTACACCGAGAAGTTCATCTCGGCGGCCGATGCCCAGCAGGTGCGCAGCCCGCTGTTCAAGGCGATCTGAGCGCAGGAACGGTCACGTGAGCTGGCGATGTTTGCGTCAAGTGTGGAAAGCGCTTTCGCCCCGACAGGCAAGGCTCTCCAAGCCCGGTGGGCCTGCCAGGGATGGTGACTACATGCCTGATGTGATCATGGCTGGTTCATTCGACCTTCTCGGGTAGAGCCCTTGCTGTCCGGCTTTCCAGTGCGTGGCGTGAGGTTGGCCGGGATTTTTCCACGGCCGGGTTTGCACACCGGGCCGGCTACGGCGGCGCAGAGCATGCTCCGCGAAACCCCGCCTCCGCCCCCCGGTCATTTGCTGCGCGAATGACTCCCCTGCGCGGCTCCCGGCGGGGTCGGAACGGGCTTTTCGGATGCTCCGAGTCCCTACGGAAATCGAGTCGGGCACTGGCCGTTGATCACCTGCATTTCCGGTCCCCTCTGTTGCGCCGACTGGAGGGTTCGGCAGGCGGGAAAAGGGCTGCGCATGTTTGAGCCCGCAGGGCGAGTTTGCGCAGACCCCGCCTGACGGGCCCGGAAAGAGGGCACCCCCGAAGGGGGCGCGGCAGCGGGGTACGTTTTCTTGCCGACTTCTTTGTCGTACAACAAAGAAGTCGGTCGCCCGCCGGGGCGAGACCCGGCCAATGTGACGTATCACAAGGGAAAGCCGTCCGTAAGAGTTCACCGGTTCAAGGTCGAACGGAATGAGATAACGACGTTTGCCTAAAGCCTGAAAAGCGCTTTCACCCCCGACAGGCAAGGCTCTCCAAGCTCGGAGAGCCTGCCAGGGATAGTGCCTACATACCCGACGCGAACATAAGCAGTGAACCCGACCTTCCTCCTCTGACAATACTTATCGAGTATTGAGTTGATCGATATTAAGTATTGGACGGTATTGGTGCCGGTTCATAGACTGATCTTCATGCCAGCCCCCACGGTTTGGCGATTCCAGACTTCACTTCGAGGACAGCATGCGTCTCATCCAGAATTTCATCGGCGGCGAATACACCACCGGGCTCAGTGGCAAGACCTTCGAGAAGCGCTCGCCCCTGGACAACAGCGTGATCGCCCGCGTCACCGAGGCGGGGCGCGACGAGGTGGACGCGGCGGTATGTGCAGCCCGCGCAGCCTTGCACGGCGAGTGGGGCGGCCTGACCCTGGAGCAGCGCGTCGATCTGCTCTATGGCGTGGCCGACGAGATCACCCGCCGCTTTGAGGACTTCGTGGCCGCCGAGATGGCCGACACCGGCCAGCCCTCCCACGTCATGCGCCACGTGTTCATCCCCCGCGGTGCGGCCAACTTCAAGGTCTTTGCCGATGTGGTCAAGAACGTGCCCACCGAGACCTTCCAGATGTCCACGCCCGACGGCCGGGGCGCCCTCAACTACGCGGTTCGTGCACCCAAGGGCGTGGTGGGTGTGATCAGTCCGTGGAACGCGCCCTTCCTGCTGATGACCTGGAAGGTGGGTCCGGCCCTGGCCTGCGGCAACACCGTGGTGGTGAAGCCTTCCGAGGAGTCGCCCCACACGGCGGCCCTGCTGGGCGAGGTGATGAACGCAGTGGGCATCCCCAAGGGCGTCTATAACGTGGTGCAGGGCTTCGGGCCGGACTCGGCCGGCGAGTTCCTGACCCGTCACCCGGGCGTGGATGCCATCACCTTCACCGGCGAGACGCGCACCGGCGCGGCCATCATGAAGGCGGCCTCCGACGGCATGCGCGACGTGTCCTTCGAGCTGGGCGGCAAGAACGCCGGCATCGTGTTTGCCGACGCCGACTTTGACGCGGCGGTGGATGGCATCTTCCGCTCCGCCTTCCTCAATACCGGGCAGGTGTGCCTGGGCACCGAGCGGGTGTATGTGGAGCGGCCCATCTTCGAGCGCTTCGTGCAGGCCCTCAAGGCCAGGGCGGAGGCGGTGAAGTTTGGCCGGCCCGATGACCCGGCCGCCAACTACGGCCCCCTGATCAGCCAGGAGCACCGCCGGAAGGTGCTGTCCTACTACCGCAAGGCGGTGGAGGAGGGCGCCACCGTGGTGACCGGCGGCGGCGTACCCGACATGCCCGGCGAGCTGGCCGAGGGTGCCTGGGTGCAGCCCACCATCTGGACCGGCCTGCCCGAAACCGCAGCCGTGGTGCAGGAGGAGATCTTCGGCCCGTGCTGCCACATCCGCCCCTTCGACAGCGAGAACGAGGTGGTGGCCCTGGCCAACGACACCGACTATGGCCTCTCCACCACGATCTGGACCACCCACCTGGCCCGCGCCCACCGCATGGCGGCGCGTATCGAGGTAGGCATCACCTGGATCAACAGCTGGTTCCTGCGCGACCTGCGCACGGCCTTTGGCGGCTCGAAGCAGTCGGGCATCGGCCGCGAGGGCGGGGTGCATTCGCTGGAGTTCTACACCGAGACCCGGAACGTCTGCGTGAAGCTGTGATCGGCGGATCGATTCCCTGGAAGAGGACACCCGAATGAACGACGAAAAGATCCAACAGTACGGCGACGAGCTCTATGAAGCCTTCGTCCGCTGCCGTCCCATCCGCCCCCTGCTGGAGCGTGAGCCGGACATCACCATCGCCGACGCCTACCGCATCCAGGAGCGCTTCGTGGCCCGCCGCGTGGCGGCCGGCGAGAAAATGATCGGCAAGAAGATCGGCGCCACCAGCAAGCCGGTGCAGGATTTCCTGGGCGTGTACCAGCCCGATTTCGGCATCCTGCTGTCGGGCATGGTTTACACCGAAGGTGACACCATCGACCTCGGCCGGCTCATCCAGCCCAAGGCCGAGGCCGAGCTGGCCTTCGTGCTCAAGGAGGATCTGAAAGGCCCGGGCATCACCGCCATGGACGTGATCCGCGCCACCGACTACGTGCTGCCCTGTTTCGAGATCGTCGATTCGCGCATCACCGACTGGAAGATCAAGATCCAGGACACGGTGGCGGACAACGCCTCCTGCGGCGTGTACGTGCTGGGCAACACCCGGGGCGATCCGCGCAGGCTGGACCTCACCCTGGCCGGCATGGTGCTGGAGAAGAACGGTGAGCTGTTTTCCACGGGTGTCGGTGCCGCGGTGCAGGGCTCCCCCGCCAACGCGGTGGCCTGGCTGGCCAACACCCTGGGCGAGCTGGGCATTCCCTTCAAGGCCGGCGAGGTGATCCTGTCGGGATCGCAGTCGGCCCTGGTGCCGGTGGTCGATGGCGACGAACTGGTGTGCACCGTGGGTGGCCTGGGCAGTTGCCGGGTGAAGTTTGCGGGGCAGAGCGCCACCGCTGCCACCCCTGCGGCCGCACCTCGCAGCGAGGCCCGATCTGGCAGCAGCACCGCCGGCATGAACCTCACCCTGGGCCGCGAGGACATCGTGCGCCTGTGTGAGCGTATCGAAGGTGCCCAGACCCGCGCCTACGCCATCCCCAAGCTCACCGACGAATACCCGGGCATGACCATCGGTGACGGCTACGCCGTGCAGATGGCGCTGCGGCAGCGCTTCCTGGCGGCCGGTCACAGGCAGGTGGGCTGGAAGGCGGGCCTGACCTCGAAGGCCAAGATGATCCAGATGGGCGTCAATGTGCCCTCCATCGGCTTCCTCACCGACCGCATGGCCCGTCCCGAAAATTCGGCCATCTCCACCGCCGACCTGGTGCACCCCCGCGTCGAATGCGAGGTGGCCTTCGTGATGAAGAAGGCCCTGCAAGGCCCCGGCTGCACCCGCCAGGACGTGCTGGACGCCACCGACTACGTGCTGCCGGCGGTGGAGATCATCGATTCGCGCTTCTCCGGCTTCAAGTTCGACCTGCCCAGCGTGGTGGCCGACAACGGCTCGTCGGCCCGCTTTGTGGGCGGCGGCCGGGCGCGCTACGTGGAAGACATCGACCTGGACACCCTGGGCGTGGTGATGGAGAAGAACGGCGAGCTGGTGGCCATGGCGGCCTCTGCCGCCGTGCTCGGCCACCCGGCCGAGGCCATCGCCATGCTGGTGAACATCCTGGCCGAGCTGGGCGAAGGGCTGCCCGCCGGCAGCTTCGTGATGAGCGGCGGCATCACCGAGGCCATCGCCGTGAAGCCCGGCGACAACGTGATTGCCCGCTTCCAGGCGCTTGGCAGCGTATCCATGCGCTTCGTTGAGTAGCGACGCGCCCATGGCAGAAACAGCATTCCCCCAACCCCCGGAGACAGCCCCATGCCAATCATCGAAATGCACATGATGGTGGGCCGCACCACCGAGCAGAAGAACAAGGTCGCCGCTGCGGTGACCGAGGCGGTGGCAAAGAGCCTGGAGTGCAGCGCCGACACGGTGCGCATCCTCATCACCGAACACGCTGGCGACGGCTTTTACGTCGCCGGCCAGACCATGGCCCAGCGCGCCGCCGCCCGGGCCCAGGAGAAAACCGCATGAGCACCAAGAAGATCCGCTGTGCCCTGATCGGCTCGGGCAACATCGGCACCGACCTGATCTACAAGATCCAGCGCAGCCCGGTGCTGGAGCCCGTGTGGATGGTCGGCATCGACCCCGCCTCGGAAGGCCTGGCCCGCGCCCGGGAGATGGGGCTGAAGACCACGGCCGACGGGGTGGATGGACTCCTGCCCCATGTGCTGGAAGACAACATCCAGATCGCCTTCGACGCCACCAGCGCCTACGTGCATGCGGAGAACAGCCGCAAGCTCAATGCCCTGGGGGTGATGATGATCGACCTGACCCCCGCGGCCATCGGACCCCTGTGCGTGCCGCCGGTGAACCTCCGGGAGCACGCGGAAAAAGTGGAGATGAACGTCAACATGATCTCCTGCGCGGGCCAGGCGACGATTCCCATCGTCAATGCCGTGTCGCGCATCCAGAGCGTGGCCTACGCCGAGATCGTGGCCAGCCTGGCCTCCAAGTCGGTGGGGCCGGGCACCCGGGCCAACCTGGACGAGTTCACCTACACCACCTCCGGCGCCATCGAGAAGGTGGGCGGCGCGCGCAAGGGCAAGGCCCTGGCCATCATCAACCCGGCCGAGCCGCCGATGATCATGCGCAACACCATCTCCTGCCTCACCGATGACGAGCCGGACCACGTGAAGATCACCGAGTCCATCCTGCAGATGATCAAGGAGGTGCAGAAGTATGTGCCCGGTTACCGTCTGGTGAATGGCCCGATCTACGACGGCAACAAGGTGCAGGTCTTCATGGAGGTGGCCGGCCTGGGCGACTACCTGCCGCGCTACGCCGGCAACCTGGACATCATGACCGCCGCCGCCGCCCGCACCGCCGAGATGTTCGCCGAGGAAATCCTGGCCGGGCGCATCCAGCTCAACGCAGTGGAGATTGCATGATGAGTCAGTCGAACACTTCCAGCCTCAAGGGCCGCAAGGTCATCCTCCACGACATGTGCCTGCGCGACGGCATGCATGCCAAGCGCGAACAGATCAGCGTTGATCAGATGGTGCGCGTCGCCACCGCCCTCGATGCGGCGGGCGTGCCCTATCTTCAGGTCACCCACGGCGCCGGCCTGGGGGGCAACTCCCTGCAGCACGGCTTTGCCCCCCACAGCAACGAGGAATACATCTCGGCCGTGGCCGCGAAGATGACCCAGGCCAAGGTGTCGGTGCTGCTGATCCCCGGCCTGGGCACCATGCGCGAGTTGCAGTCCGCCTTTGACTGCGGGGCGCGCAGCGTACATGTGGCCACCCACTGCACCGAGGCCGACACCGCACCCCAGCACATCGCCTATGCCCGCAAGCTGGGCATGGACACCACCGGCTTCCTGATGATGGCCCACCTCAATGATCCCGAGGGTATCGCCCGGCAGGGCAAGCTGATGGAGAGCTACGGTGCCCACACGGTGTATGTGACCGACAGCGCCGGCTACATGCTGCCGGACGACGTGAAGGCCCGCGTCAGCGCCCTGCGTGCCGTGCTCAAGCCCGAAACCGAGATCGGCTTTCATGGCCACCACAACCTGGGCATGGGCATCGCCAACTCCATCGCCGCCATCGAGGCCGGCGCCACCCGCATCGACGGCTCCGCTGCGGGGCTGGGGGCCGGGGCGGGCAACACCCCGCTGGAGGTCTTTGCCGCCGTCTGCGAGCGCATGGGCATCGAGACCGGGGTCGATCTCTTCAAGCTCATGGACGTGGCCGAGGAGATCATCGTGCCCATGATGGAACACGTGGTGCGCGTCGATCGGGAATCCCTGACCCTTGGCTTCGCCGGGGTGTACTCCACCTTCCTGCTACATTCGAAGCGTGCGGCCGACCGTTTCGGCGTTTCAGCTCGGGACATCCTGGTGGAGCTGGGGCGCCGGAAGATGATCGGCGGCCAGGAGGACATGATCATGGACACGGCCATGACCATGGCCCGCGAACGTGGCCTGCTCAAGGCCGTGGCAGCCTGATCGAAGGAGCCCTTCATATGGACAGACAAGCGGAACTGGCCGTCGTCGTCGGTGCCACCGGCGCCTTTGGCAAGGCCATGGTGGATCGCCTCGCCGCCGCAGGCCTTGGCGTGGTGGCCGTGGCACGCAGCGTTGATTCCCTGGCCGCCCTGCGGGACAGGGTGCCGGGCCTGGTGGCCTGTGCCGCCGACATCGCCGACGATGCGGCCATTGAGGCGATTGCCGCCGCGGTGGACCGGCCCGTGCGCATGGTGGTGCATGGGCCGGGGGTCGCCGTGGCCGGCGGCATCCTCACCGCGCCCACCGGGAGCATGGTGGACGCCGTCAACATCAAGGTGGGCGGCCTGCTGCGCCTGACCCGGGCGGTGGACGGCCGGCTGGCGGCGGGGTCGCGGATCGTCGCCATCGGCGGCCACTACGGCTTCGAGCCCACCGCCTACGCGGCCTCGGCGGGGGTGGCCAACGCCGCCCTGGCGAATGTGGTACGCCAGCTCAGCCTGGCCTACGGCCCCCGGGGCGTGACGGCCCACCTGATTGCCCCCGGGCCGGCCGACACCGAGCGTCTGCGTCGCGTTGCCGCCGATCGGGCAGCCCTGAGCGGCATCAGCGTGGACGAGGTGATGGCCGGCATGCTGGCCGAGTCTTCCATCGGCCGTTTCACCACGCCGGAGCAGGTGGCCTGGGCCGTGTCCATCCTGCTGGCACCCGAGGCCGACGCCATGACCGGCTCCAGCCTGATGCTGGACTCCGGCCGCCGTCGCGGCCTGCCTTGATTCCCCCGGAGTCCCGAACATGCCCATCGTGAACTTTCATCTGGTCGAAGGCCTGACCACCCCCGCCCAGGACGAGCGCCTGCTGATCGGCGCCTGCCAGTTGTACGCCGAAGTGCTCAAGGCGCCGATGGAGCGGGTGAGGGCCTTCATCACCCTGCACAAGGCGACGCATTTCGCCGTGGCCGGTGGTCTGGCAGCCCACAACGGCCTGCACGCCCCCTATTTCGAATTCATCGTTCTCGACGGTCGTCCCCTGGAAGACCGGCACCGCCTGATGCGTGGTTTCACCGACCTGCTGGTGGACGCCCTGGGGGTGCGCCGCGATCTGGTGCGCGGCAGCTGCCGCCGTGTCGAACCCCAGGACTGGGCCATCGGCGGCGAACCCGCCAGTGTCATCCGCAAGGACGAAGTCGCCGCCCGCGCCGCCCTGAACACCCCACCCCCGTAAGCGGGGCCGGGTCCAAGCCTGCCGCCGGGCCGCCCCAAGGCAGGCGCCGCCCCCTTGGGGGGCAGCGACCCCCGCCTGGCGGGGCGAGCGTGGGGGGCCAAGCCAGCCGCCGGGCCGCCCCAAGGCAGGCGCCACCCCCTTGGGGGGCAGCGACCCCCGCGTAGCGGGGCGAGCGTGGGGGCCAAAGCCAGCCGCCGGGCCGCCCCAAGGCAGGCGCCACCCCTTCGGGGGGCAGCGACCCCCGCGTAGCGGGGCGAGCGTGGGGGCCGTCCCATCACCTCTCTCGACCGATACACATCCTCCCCTCCCAGGATCTCGGTCGTGTTCTTCCCCTTCGCGAGGGCGGCTCGCGAAGGGGATTTTTTTGGAATGATGAATGCGCCAGGCCACCGGACGGTGTGGACCTGACCCGTGCCCCCGGTCTGCGGTAGATTGAGGGTTCAGAGGGTGTGAATCAATCTG
>WBZV01000988.1_pt2 | contig 12158 bp, 9 predicted proteins | sample 5204221 | NCBI WGS metagenome assembly WBZV01 (sample SAMN12344360, study PRJNA552823) | activated sludge metagenome | biome: Activated sludge suspended growth; feature: Nitrification reactor; material: Wastewater; isolation source: activated sludge from nitrification reactor of wastewater treatment...
CAAGCGCGACCCGCTCTTGCGCGCGGGCCAGGTGCAGATCGTCACCTACCGGGGCGGGGCCGAGACCGACCGGCGGGTCATCTCGACCGGCGTGGCAACAGACGTCGGCGGCCTGCGGGTAACCTTCCTGCGCGAGCGCCAGTTCACCGGGCTCACCGTGGCCCGCGACCCTGGCTCGCTCTGGGTCTGGTGGGGCGCCGCTTTGCTGCTCGTGGGAATGACCATCACCTTCTCGATGCGACCTCGGCGGCTCTGGGTGCGGATCACCGCACATCCCTCCGGAAGCCAGGTGCACGTCGTGACCCCGGCCCGCACGACGCCCACTGACGCCGATCTCCATGATCCCGACTCGGCCACTCTCGACGAACTGATCCGCGCGCTGACCCCCGCGTCCGTCGAGACCCTCCCCGACCCCGCCCTGATCCGGAAGTAGGCAGCCATGCTCACCCTGTCCTCGCTTGCCGTCTCGACCAGCACCATCCTCGTCTTGCTCGCGTTCGTGGCGGCGCTCAGCGGTCTGGTCGGCCGACGCCGGTCCGCGACCACACGGCATACCGCTGGGGTTCCCGCGCTCGTCCTCGCCTCCACGGGGGGACCGGGGCAGCAGGCACCAGCGGGCGGCCTCGACGAACCCGGCTCCACGGACGCGACCCTCCCGTCGCGGCCGACCACCGGCTGGTATGCCGCCGCGCTGGCCCATCTCGCGCTGGCCGTGTTGACGGTTGGCCTGGTCACCCGAGCCGTTGCCGTGGGCCACGGTCCCTTCGCCAACCAGCACGAGTTCGCCGTGTCATTTGCGTGGGGCCTGTTGCTCGCGCTCGCGTGGACCCGTTGGCGCCACCAGGCCGAGGGGCTCACGGTCGCCGTCCTGCCGCTCGCGCTGGGCATGCTCCTGTATGCCGCGACCGTCTCGGCCACGCCGAACCCCCTCGTGCCAGCACTGCAACACAACCTTCTGCTCACCGTTCATGTGCTCGCGGCCGTCATCGCCTACGGGGCGGCTGGGGTGGCCTGCGCTGCGGCATTGCTGTCCCTCGGACGCCCGGTCCTCGTCCGCCTTGGGTGGGTCGGGGCCCCAGCCCCGGCGCGTCTGGACGAGCTGGGTTATCGGGCCGTGGCCGTCGCATTCCCCCTCATGACCGTCATGCTCATCCTCGGTTCCGTGTGGGCAGAACGGGCCTGGGGGACCTATTGGAGTTGGGACCCCAAGGAGACCGCGGCGCTGCTGACGTGGCTCGTCTATGGCGGTTACCTGCACGCGCGGGTCGTGCGCGGGTGGCGTGGCCGACGGGCTGCCTGGCTGCTCGTCGTCGGCTTCGTCGCCGTGCTGTTCACCTACTTCGGCAACCTGTTCCTTGGCGGGATGCACAGCTATGCCTGACGGGGCGCAGGACGACTGGCGCGCCCGCGCCCGCGGGAGCCGGGTCGGGCGCGCCATCGTCCTGGCCACCACCACCGCCGTCGTCCTGGCTGGAGTCTGGTGGGGCAGCCGAGGCAAGGAACCCGACGCCGGGTCCCTGACCTCGTCGTCGGTCGCCGCCGCACCAGAAGCCGCGCTCGGCCCTGGCGGCGGCGGGTCCACTCCGGTGCAGGTGAGCGGCTCACCGGGAAGCGCCCCGATTGTCGGTCAGCCGTTGGCAGACTTCACTGCGCTGGCCGTCGACGGTCGGCCCGTGTCGCTCTCCGCCCTGCGCGGGCGCCCGGTCTGGCTGAGTTTCGGGGCGACCTGGTGTGCCCCGTGCCGGGTCGAGGCACCGGACATCCAGGCTGCGTATGCCGCCCGCGCCCACGACGACCGCGGCTTGGCGGTGGTGGCGATCTACCTGGGCGAAAGTGCCGAGACCGTCCGCGACGCCACGTCTCGCCTCGGCCTCACCTATGTCCACATTGCCGACCCGGCGACGCGGTTGGCCTCGGCGTATCGGGTCTTGGGGATCCCCACCCATGTATTCCTTGACCGGGCGGGGGTGGTCCGCGGCGTGGTCGTCGGGGTGTTGGGCCCCGAGGAGATCGCCCGCCGGGTCGCCCTCATCGAGACCGGCTGAGTCGCGGGCATCAGACCATCGCGCGGTGCCGCTGGCATCGAACGCCAACCAGCGATCGCGCCAACCGACAGGTGCGGGCCGCCTTCGGTGATCGCCCAACTACCTACTGGCCCTGCTGGCGCGTCAGCAACGCCAGCATCCCGGATTGCCCCTCAACGACGGTCCGATCGGGGGCGTTGTCTAGGAATCCGGTCTCTCCTGCCGCAAAGACCGCCTTCACCAACTCCGTTGTTGAGGCCTAGCGCCCGTCGGAACCACCGCGCTCGGCGTTGCGCAAGTCGGCTGCCGTCGTCAGGCATAGGGCACCAAGACCCTCGGTCCCGCGCCTCGTCGACACCGGTCGCGCCAGAACACCTGAGGCACTGCTCACTGTGAGTGAGCAGTGCCTCAGCCTGCCAAACCCCATGGCGTGGACCCGGGCCTCTGGCCCAGGCAGTGGGCCCACGCCGACGTTGAAGGTCCTCAGACCATCGCGCTGAGCATGCCGGTCACGTAGGGGACGAGCCAGATGAGCCAGACCCACAGCGACAGCTTGTGGAAGCCAGCCAGCTCAGACTCGCGGCCCCGCACCAGCACGACGATCGCCCACGCGGCGTGCACGGCCATCAAAGCCAGCGCCAAGCCACCCGTCCAGGCCATGACAGTCGTGAGTCCCTGCGCGGGGGTGCGGTTGCCGGTGCCACCGGATTCGGCGATCGCCACCATGACGGCGGTTCCGCTGGCATCGAACGCCAACCCGGTGAGGAAGGCCCCGACGTGCCAGCGCTTGAGGCGGCCGCCGAGCTTCTCGGCCCAGACCCCCGTCGTATAGGAGACGAGGGCCAGCGTGATGAGGACGGTCGCGAGGATCAACATGACACGATACTGACATCGGTGTCAGTAAGATGTCAACACAGATGTCAGCAAACCTTCTCCGGCAGTTCCACCACGGTGATCCCTGCCGTCAATCCCACCGAACCCGCCGCACCCGCCGACCCCACCGCACCCGCCGACCCCACCGCGCCCGTCGGCTCCGACATCCCCGCCAACGCCGCACCAGCACCCTCCAGACCGATCACCCTGCCCACCAACCGCCTCGGGTCGATCGCCCCCGACGCGACGAGGGCGAGCAGCCCCGGGTAGTCGCGGGACGGCATACCGTGCGACCCGAGCACCTCCAGCTCACGGGCGATGACCGCCCCCATCGGCACCGCCGCCTCCGCCGCCGACCCCAGCAGCAACCCCACCTGGACGTGCCGTCCGCGCGGCCGCAGCGAGCGCACCGATGCCGCCAAGACGTCCACGGACCCGATTGCGTCGACCGACAGGTGGGCGCCGCCTTCGGTGATCGCCACCAGATCGGCCCCCGGCGCGACCGCAGCCGCCGCTCCAAGCCCCAGCGCCGCCGCGCGCGCCGCCTCCGACACGTCGACCCCGACGACGTGCGCCCCGAGCGCGACCCCGACCAGCACCGCGGACAGCCCAACCCCGCCGCACCCGTGGACCACCAACCACTCCCCGCGCGCCACCCGTCCGACCGACACGACCGCCCGGTATGCCGTCGCAAGCCGACACCCGAGGGCCGCCGCCTCCACGAACCCCACCGATTCAGGCAACCCGACAACGTTGGCATCGGCCGCCGACACGGCGACGAGCTCAGCGAATGACCCCCAGCCGGTGAAGCCCGGCTGGGTCTGGGAAGGGCACACGTGGGTGTCGCCGGCACGGCATACCTCGCAGACGCCGCAGCCACACGCGAACGGGACGGTCACCCGGTCACCCAACCGCCACCGCCGCACGTCGGCACCGACCGCTGCCACCGTGCCCGCGAACTCGTGCCCGGGCACCATCGGCAGCGGCACCGGGTCGTGGCCGAGCCACGCGTGCCAGTCGGACCGGCAGACCCCGGTCGCGGCCACCCGAACGACGATCCCGTCGGCGGGGCAGGTCGGGTCGGGCAGGTCGCGCAGCACCGGGATTTCCCCGTATGCCGCGTAGCTCACGGCGCGCATACCGGGACTATGCCACCGCGCTCGCCAAACCCCTCGCCCCGGCCCTCACCCGGGCGGGAAGCGGCTCACCACCACGGCCTTGCCCAACATCGCCTCGACGATCGGCCGGTCACCCACCGGTTTCGACGTCGTGACCGACACCGGCGCCGCGACAAGGTTCAACGTGCACGCCGAGCCCGCAGGCTGCGGCGTGACCGTCCCACCGACGACGATGATGTCCGCCTCCTCATGCAGCAGCGGACGCGGGTTCGTTTCGCACGCACCGATCAACATGCGGTAGCGAATCTCGTTGCCCGACACTCCGAGCAGCGAGGCGACCTCGACGCCGAGGTCGGTCGGCGGTCGCCCATCGCCGGCCTCGAGCGTCGGCGCAGGCGGCACGGTCAGGGCGGCAGGATCGATGGCGACGCGGATGATCGGCTGGGTCAAACCCGCCACCGAGAAGCGCCACGCGGGCACGGTCGCCTCGCCGCGACTAGTCAACAACGTGGTCGTCCCGAGCGTCGCGCCGGTGATGACCACGCCGGAGCAGCGCGCGTCGGTCGGGCACGGCCCCTGGCCCGCGGCAATGAACGCCGTGTATGCCGTCCGCGCACCGACCAGCCGCACCACCTTGGTCGAGCCGTCCGGGAAGCGGACCTCCCCCATGCCCGTCGTGTCGGGCAGCGTGCCGCTCACGCCGATCCGGCCCGCGGCGAAGGCGTCCTTGAGGTCGCTTCGGTCATCGAAACCCAGGACCTGGGTGAACTCGCCGAGCGGCACCAACCCGGTGCGCCAGGCCTCGATTGCGCCGCTGGAGCGCCACGCTGCCGCGACCGCCGTCGCTCGTTTGTCGAACCCGGTCACGTCCGCGCGCGGCCCGGTCCCCTGCCCGCAGGCCGTCAACACAGTGCTCGCCAGCACACCAGCGAGGACCGCGAGCAGGCCAGCCTGTCGGCGCGTCAAGCCAAGACGTGTCATGACTCATCCTCTCCGACAAGTGAACCGGCTGGGCCCTCGCGGAGGTTGCAACTCAGGGTCGGCCGCCGCCGAACGGCTCAGTGCTCGACGGCCTTGCCCGCCGCGGCGTTCGCCTCGTTGACGGCCACGGCATACCCGTTGCGTTCGCTGACCAGATAGAAGGCGAGGGCGACCGCGAGGACCACCCCGATGAGCAGCACGGTCAGGCCAACCTCCAACCCGGCCACACTCACGGCCAGGACCGCGCCCGCCGTCGCCGCCGCGCGCAGGAACGACCGCCACGAGCTGACGTCTCGCGCCTGCAGATAGGCCACGACCGGCACGTATGCCGCCACCGGCACCCCCAGCGTCAGCGCCGCCGCCCGACTGCTCACGTGGGCGACGTGCTCAATGACGTCGATGCTCGCCCCGAGCCCGGCCCCGACGGCTGCGGCCGCGGCATACACGAGGTAGTGACCGTAGGCCCAGACGAAGGTGGAGTGGTTCTCTTCCTCCTCCATCCGCTCGGCGTGGGAGTGCTTGAAGTAGAACCACCACAGGACGAAGACGATGAGCATCGCGCCGACGACTGCGAGCAGGAGTTGGGCCGACAGGCTGCCCTCGGCGAGCACAGCATTGATGCCGCCGGTGGTCGACAGGAGCACTTCGCCCAGGACGATGATCGTCATGAGGCTGTAGCGCTCGACCATGTGCTCGGGGTGCCAGGGCGTCCCGCCGCGTCGCTCGGCGACGATCGGCACGAGGACCTCCAGGGCGATAAGGGTGAGCAGCACGGCATACCCGCCGGCCTGGCCGACCACGAGTCCCCAGGTGAGCCACGCGATTTCGAGGACGCCGATGCCGACGGCATACGCGCGGGCGGTCTCGCGGCGCGACGGATCGTCACGCGCGACGCGAAGCCACTGGACGATCATCGGCGTTCGCATGATCGCGTAGCCGAACACGAGCACGCCGAACTGGCCCTCGTTGAAGGCGCGCGGCACACCCGCGGCGAGCACGAGGACGCCGGCCATCATCACCATCGCGAGCGTTCGCCAGAGCACGTCGTTGGTGTCGTAGGCGGAGGCGAACCAGGTGAAGTTCATCCACGCCCACCAGATCGCGAAGAACGTCAGCAGGTAGCCGGTGATCGCACTCCAATGCCCTTCCGACAGGCCGTGGTGCAGTTGCGCGGCGGCGGTCGCGATCGCAACGACGAAGGTGAGGTCGAAGAGGAGTTCCAGCGGGGTGCTCGCGCGGTGCTTCTCGCGCGGGTCGCGGCCGCGGAGGGGCAGTACCCACGGCGTCTCGTTCCTGGTCGTCATGCCCGCAGAGTATGCCGCCCCGCTTGCTCCTCGACACACCCTCGGCCTGGTCGCACACCGCATACCATTGGTCCCCCGGTCGTCGCCCTCCCACGCTCAGGTATGCCGTCCCCGCCCGACCAAAGGTATTCCTTGTGCTGACGGGCGATAAGGTCTGCCGGATCGGTCACTCCGCGCAGCCACGCCCGCACCGACCGCGCCACTTGCCATACAGATAGCGTTCCATTGCGCGCCCAATCTGTAGGCGGTCGCTCAGGTGCGACACCCCATGCGTCTCGTTTCGGGTCGTCAAGCCCGCAGAGTATGCCGACCCGCCCACCTCGTCTGGAGGGCCAGGAGTCAGGCCAGGGGGTTGACCCACCGAAGTCCGGCGAACCTTCCGAAGTCGGCGTCGTTCGAATGGACTGTCCCGCCGAACTCGATCGCTTATGCCGTCAACTGGGCGTCCGTCGTGAGGTTGGCCCCGGTCCCCTAACGCTCAAGCAAAGACAGGGAGAGCCGGGCGTGAGGAACCGGACCCAGCAACGACGCATTGTCGCCGTCAGTCTGGAGACCATGACGATCGTCGACAACTGCCTGATCTGGAGATCTGCGCCCAAACGTGATCCGCTTCACAGCGCGGAATCATTTCGTGCCGCAGAATGCTGAAGGTGAGCGGCTACACGGTTATTGATGTGGAGACGACCGGACTATTTCCGGAGATGCACGATCGAATCGTGGAGATCGGTGTGGTCTACCTTTCTCACGACGGCCAGATCCAAGACCACTGGACAACGTTGGTCAACCCGGAGCGCGATGTCGGACCTACCCGGATCCACGGCATCACTCCCTCGGATGTCGTCGGCGCGCCGACGTTTGCGGAGTTGGCTCCCTACGTGCTCAGGGCGGTGTCAGGGCGAATCGTCGTGGCACACAACGCCGACTTCGACCTTCGCTTCCTTGCGCACGAACTGCAACGGGCCGGGGTACCGCTGAGCCAGCTGCCGCTTCAGGGGCTCTGCACGATGGCGTGGTCGGAGGCCTACCTTCGCGCCTCGAGCCGCCGCCTTGTCGACTGCTGCCGGGCCTGTGGTGTGACACTGACCGACACGCACACCGCTGGAAGCGACGCACTGGCCACTGCCGGGCTGCTGCAGACCTACCTTCGGGCGTCGGCATACCGCCCACCATGGGGGGAGACCCTGAGCAGAGCCCGCAGCTACCCCTGGCCGCAATACACCGGCAACTATCCGGAGTTGTCGCTCGCGCACCGCGAGCACGCCAGAGCTCGCCGCGAGGACCAATGGCTGGATCGGATCATCTCAAGGATGCCGCGGGCGGCCGATTCTGGCGTCGAGTCCTACCTGGCCGTTCTCGAGATGGCCCTGATCGACGGCTTCCTTGCCGAGCATGAGAAGGACTCCCTGGTCGAGGTTGCCTCTGCTGGCGGGTTGACCCGAGGTCAAGTGCTCGACGTCCACGGCGCCTATCTGCAGGCCATGGCCGTCGTAGCGTGGGAGGACGGAGTCGTGACTGCCGAGGAACGCCATGAACTTGACCGGGTGGGGGCAATGCTCGGCCTCCGAGGCACTGACGTTGACGCTGCTTTGGCAGCCGCTGCCGCCGGCTCCGCCCCTGATAGGGCCCTCGGGCATGACCTTGAGACAGCGGGAATCCGACTGGCCCCTGGGGACCGGGTGGTCTTCACCGGAGACATGCTCCGCGAAAGAAGCGAATGGGAGGCCATCGCGCGCGCGCATGGGCTCGATCCCGGCGGGGTGACGAAGAAGACCAAGGTGCTCGTGGCTGCCGACCCCAACTCACTTAGTGGCAAGGCTGGCAAGGCGCGGGGGTACGGGGTGCCGATCATCACCGAAGCCGCATTCGCCAAGCTCCTCGGGGTTAACGGATAGCGGATGATCGCGCTCCTTGCGCCGCGGTCAGCGCGTGGTGGAGTTGCGCCGAAAGCGGGCGAGATCGCGACGACGAAGGTGAGGTGGGACAGGAGTTCCCGCGGGATGCTCGCGCGGTGCTTCTCGCGCGGGTCGCGGCCGCTGAGGGCAGCACCCACGGCGTTCAACTCCGGGTGGCCATGCCCGCAGAGAATGCTGCCCTCTCAGCGTCTCGCCTACCCCTCCGGCGCGCCCGGCGTTCACCCTCGCCAAGACCACCTACGGCATCCGCCGATCGGGCCAGCCGCCCTGATCTCGTCGGCCATCTGGGTGAGGCGGCTAACGTCGGCGCGCAACGCACCGCGGACGCCCGGCGGACCGGTGAGAAACCAACGTCCACCAACAGATGGAGGGCCGCTCAGCGCTCCACTCCGGTTGCTCCGTGGTCGAGCGGGCGGTGGGCGCTTGGGCAGACGATGGCGTCGGATGCGTCCGACCGAATGTGGGTTGTCCCCGCTACGCTCGAACACATGGGTGACCGGTCGAACATTGAGTGGACCGAGGCAACGTGGAACCCCGTTACGGGGTGCAACAGGATCTCGGAGGGCTGCGCCAACTGCTACGCGCTTGCCCTCGCCAAGCGCCTGAAGGCCATGGGCGCCGAGAAGTACCAGAACGACGGCGACCCGAGAACCTCAGGCATCGGTTTTGACGTTACCCTACATCCCGCCGCGCTGGCACAGCCCCTAAGGTGGCGTTCCCCACGGGTCGTCTTCGTCAATTCGATGAGCGACCTCTTCCACGCAAGGGTGCCCGTGTCGTTTATCGAGGACGTTTTCGATGTGATCCGAGAGACTCCACAACACACCTACCAGGTTCTGACCAAACGCGCAGTTCGAGCTCGCCGACTCTCCGACCGTCTCAATTGGCCAGCCAACATGTGGCTCGGCGTCTCGGTAGAGACCTCGAAGTACTTCCCGCGAGTCGACGAGCTGCGCCAAGTGCCAGCAGCCGTTCGGTTCCTTTCGTGCGAGCCCCTTCTGGGCGACATCCGTAGGATCAACCTCAAGGGCGTTGATTGGGTCATCGCGGGTGGCGAGTCCGGTCCAAACTTCCGGCCGATGCAGCTGTCTTGGGCAAGGGGCATCCGTGACGCGTGCGTTGAGGCACATGTGCCCTTCTTCTTCAAGCAATGGGGCGGCAGAACCCCGAAGCGCAAGGGTCGACTTCTTGAGGGGCGCACCTGGGACGAAATGCCCTTGAGGCGTCCCGCCTAACCAGGTGCAATGAGGCGGACGGTACCGTGGGCCAGGGTGCTTAGCCCCTTGTCGCGGGGAGAGGCGACACCGCGCTCACTTAGTTGGTCCCACGCCTTTCTGACGTGAAGTTCGCGGGCTAGGCCAAGCGTCGCGCCATACACGTCGAGGATGCTCTCACCCAAGTTGACGAAACCTCGTTCTCCAAGCAGTTGCTCGATGTTCAAGGAGATCGAATCGACCCACGCGACAGCCCGTTGCCGCTCCTCACTCTCCCACTCGGATAGGCGCGCCCGACGGAGAAGTTCCTCGGCCTCAGCATCATCACTAAAAAGCGACGGGGTCAGAGGTATGGCGTCAAGCCTTTTCTCAAGGTCTTCTTCCATGCAGGCTCGTCGCCAGTCCTCGTTCGCCGTCGAGGCAGAGTCGTTGAACTTCCAGGGCGCCAATGGGTGCCGATAGAAGAGCGTGAGGATGAAGTGGGGGCTATGGTTAGGTCGGCGGCGGATGGGAAGCTGGAAGGCCGAAAATCCGGTCTCTGCTCCGATGCGGCGACAGAATTCATCGACAACCTGCCTCGCGGCAGCAGCGGCTGAGGAGGTATCGCGCACGCGACGGAATTCGTCTCGCCACCATGTGTCTCCAAGAAACCGATCCACCCTTTCGAGAGTTGCCTCGACCCCGGCCCGATTGCTTGACCCGCTATCGATCTCCTGCAGTCGCCCTCCGATGCGTTGAACGCTTTCGACATTAATGTTCATTAGAACCTCGGTCTTCAGTTGTGCCGGCCGGCCGAGGAACGTCTTGGTCAGCACGTCATAACCGAGTCCTACGCCGAAGGGGTCTAGGAAGGTGAACATGGGCGCCTCCCCCGCCTCCCTCACGAACGCACCCGCCCATTGCTCTACAGGGCCGCACATGGCCTCCCACTCCACATCTGAACCCACGGCCTCGGTAAGGGTGCGCTGAAGTTTAGTATGGTTGTCGATGTCCTCTTCACTGAAGCAGAGGCGCACTTTGCGGAAACTGGCCGTCCGGATGGCGGTCTCAACAAGAAGCAACGGTGACCCCGGGCTACCATCTTCGTACTTTCCCGGTCCCGCATAAGCGTCGTAGAGGACCACCTCGGCCTCGCCACGGCCCGCCATCGAGGCAAAAATCGTTGGGTATCGGCTCAAGATGCCATGCTTCAACACTGCAGCCGCTTGCTTGCGAGCGAAGAAACCCTCGTTCGATGTCATGGCACCCCCTCCCCGTGTCAGACGCCTCGCAAATGAGGCCAAGAGGTCGCTTCGAACCGGACTTCGGTTGCGTTAACGGCCATTGTAGCCGTCATTCACACTTCTCGCGATGCGCGCCGTCGGGGTCTTCGATGCTTCAATCCTAGATTCACTTCCTCTGAGCGTGCCATCTGCACGGACCATCAGAGGCTCCGTTCCAGAATCGTGCAAGGTCTTCCGGCGCGCACATGCGACCCTTGTGGGTCCGGATCCAAGGAGAAGCCAATTGCTCATGCGAGTCAACTACTACCTGGGATCCGCGCACCAGTCCTGTCGACTCATAGAACTGAGATGTTCCCTGAGTTGAGGGGCAACTCCATGACCCGGTTCAGTCGTAGCCAAGGCCCAAGTACGAGACGCCGACACGGGACCGAATGGCCCTCGTGAATCTAGAGCTCACCTAAACGGATGAGCCACTCGTTCGCCATGTGGGCGCTCAACTCGCGCAGCAAACGGTCTGCTTCGCCCATACACACCGCCGGGTCGGGTTCCAGCTCAGTCAGGGCATAGACCTTCGCGATCCCCGACGCGGCCACATCCTCCGCCGCCAACAACGAACGTCCACACACCGCGACCACCGGTATGCCGTGCGCCCGCGCCGCCTTCGCCACCCCCGCCGGCGTCTTGCCCAGCAGCGTCTGCCGGTCCAGCGAACCCTCACCAGTCACGACCAGCGACGCCCCTCGGCACAGCTCTTCGAACCCCATCAGATCCAGCACCAACTCAACGCCCGGCCGCATCCGCGCACCCAACACAGCCTGGGCGGCATACCCGACGCCCCCGGCCGCCCCCGCGCCCGGCAGGCCCGTGTCGTCCCGACCCATCGCCTCGGTCACCAAGCCAGCAAACCGCGCCAAGCCCGCCTCCAACACGACCCGCTCGGCCTCGCCCGCCCCCTTCTGCGGGCCGAAGATCGCCACCGCGCCCGACTCCCCGAGCAGCGGGTTGTTGACATCGCACGCCACCGTCAACGACACCTCGCGCAGCCGCGGATTCAAGCCAGTCAGGTCCAGCGACGCCAGCCCGACCAGCGCCCCTCCCCCGTCCGGCAGCTCGCGCCCATCAGCGTCCAGCAGCCGTGCCCCCAGCGCCGCAAGCAGGCCCGCTCCCCCGTCGTTGCTCGCACTCCCGCCGATCCCCATGACCACCGACGTCACCGACGGGTCCGCGAGCGCGGCCGCCAGCACCTCCCCCAACCCCCGCGACGTCGCGGTCAGTGGCGCCTTGACTCCGCCAGGCAGGTGGACGATCCCGCACGCGTCGGCCATCTCGACGACCGCGACGCCGGCGCGCACGGCATACCCGCTGACGTTGGGCGCCCCCGTCGGGCCGGCGACGGTGACGGGCACGTGCCGGAAGCCGACCGATTCAGCGGCCGCGAGCGTCCCGTCGCCACCGTCCGCGACGAGCACCGCGCGCACCTCGCGCTCCGGCGCGGCCGCCGCGATCCC
>WBZV01001227.1_pt1 | contig 12154 bp, 6 predicted proteins | sample 5204221 | NCBI WGS metagenome assembly WBZV01 (sample SAMN12344360, study PRJNA552823) | activated sludge metagenome | biome: Activated sludge suspended growth; feature: Nitrification reactor; material: Wastewater; isolation source: activated sludge from nitrification reactor of wastewater treatment...
GTATGCCGTGCCAGGCAACAGGTCGGTGAACCAGTAGTGACCCGTCGCGTCGGTCAGCACCGGGGTGCCGATGACCGTCGTGCCGTCCGCGGCATACAGGGTGACGGTGGCGCCCACCACGGGAGCTTCACCCGCGTCCTGAACACCGTTGCGGTTGGCGTCGACCCACACGAAGTCACCGACCGAGACCTTCTTGACCTCCAACGTCGCCTGCGCGTCGTTGTCGGTCCCGCTGGTCGTGGTGTCGGTGGCCAGCGTCGGAGTCACCAACGCGTTCGTCTCCGGACCGTCGGTGCCCGCCGGCGACACGTAGGCCACGTTCTTGGCCACACCCGAGAAGGTGGAGCTCAAGGTCGCGGTCACCGTGATGACCGGGCCGTCCGCGCCAGCCGCAAGAGGCGCGACGGCGACACAGGTGTTACCGGTGCACGTGTAGCCCGCGCCACCCGACATCGACACCAGGGTCAGGTCGGCCGGCAGGATGTCGGTCACCGACCACCCGGCCAGAGCAGCCGCCGGACCGTCGTTGTGCGGGGTCAGCGTGTAGGTCACCGTCTGACCAGGGACGAACGGAGCAACGCTCGTGAGCGCCTTGGCCAGCTTGAGGTTGTAGACCACGATGCCGGCGTCGATGCCCGGGTTGTCAGCCACGTTGGCTGCGCCTAGGTTGGTGCCCGTCGCCTGCGAGGTGAAGGACACCTTCGCCTGCTGAGCAGTCGCCGTCGCCGGAACCGCATCCGAGTCGGTCAGGTCGGCCGTCGCGGAGTTGCTCGTGACGCCACCAGCGTTCGGCGTGGTGAAGAAGGCCGTCGCACCCGCCGGGCTCGTCGCCGTCGAGATGTCGAAGCCGATCACGTAAGCCGTCAATGGAGTCAGGCCCGTGAACCAGTAGTAACCGGAGGCGTTCGTCGCGGTAGTACCCAGGACGGTCGTGCCGTCCGCGGCATACAGGGTGACCGTGGCGCCCACGACGGGAACCTCGCCCGAGTCCTGAAGGCCGTTGCGGTTGGCGTCGACCCACACGAAGTCACCGACGGAGACCACGTTGAGGCTCGCCTCGGCGTCGTTGTCGGTCGTCGACGTGCTGGTGATGGTCGACGTTGTCGGGACCACCAGGGCGTTGGTCTCCGTCGCCTCGCCGGTGGCCGGCGAGATGTAAGCGACGTTGTGGAACGACGAACCTGTCCACCCGGTGGCGACCTTCGTCACCACCGTGATCGGTGCAGCCGTTGTGCCCGCAAGGAGCGGGACAGACGAGGTGCACGACGGGGCCGTCGGCGTCGTCGCGATGTCGCACGTGTAGTTCGTGCCGCCCATCGACACGATCTGCAGACCGGACGGGATGACGTCGGTGACGGTCCAACCGGCCAGCGAGTCGCTGGGGCCGGCGTTGTTCGGAGTCAGCGTCCAGGTCACCTCGGTGCCCGGGACCAGCAGACCGGTCCACGTGCCACCGCTCTTCTGCAACTGCAGGTTGAGCTGCACCAGACCGCCGTCGAGCGTGGGGTTGTCGGTGAGATCCGGCGCGCCCGGCGCGTTCGTCCCCGAGGCCGGGGCCGTGAAGGCGATCGTGCCATCCGTCGGGTTGACGTCGGAGTCGGCCTTGTCGGTCGTCAGGTTGTTGTCGGTGACCCCGGTGACATTCTGCGTCGTCCAGGAGTAGCCGTCCGGCCGGGTGAAGGTGAGCGTGTAGTCCGCCCCACCCGTCAGGCCGGTGAACCAGTAGTACCCGTCGGCCAGCGTCACGTACGGCGTGCCGACCACGGTGCCGGTGGAGTCCTTGAGCGTCACGGTCACGCCCGCCACCCCAGGCTCGCCCGCCGTCTGCAGACCGTCGCGGTTGTTGTCCAACCACACGTAGTCACCGATGGAGACCGGAACGGCGTCAGGCATGAAGCCGGCGTCCAGGCCCGGGTTGTCGGCCGTCGTACCGGCCGTCTTGTCGGAGATGGCGTTGCTCCCGGTCAGGGGGGCGGTGAAGGTGACCGAACCGGTGAGGCCGTCGGCCGCCGGGATCGCGTCGGAGTCACCGCCGGTCGTCCCGTCGAGCGGGCTCGTCCCGTTGTCTGCCGTCGGGTCGTTGCTCGTGACGCCGGAGGCGTTCGCCGTCGTGAAGACGAGGAGCTTGGTCGCGTCAGCCGGGTCGGCCGGTGCGGTGAACACGATCGTGTACTGAGCGCCTGGCGTCAGGTACTGGAACGAGTAGTACCCGTTCGCGTCGGTCGTGGTCTCTTGAACGATGTTGCCGCTGGCGTCCTTGAGCTGGACGAGGACGTCGGCGATCGGGTCCTCGTTCGGAGACTGCAGGCCGTCGCGGTTGGCGTCGTACCAGACGTAGTCACCGACGGACACACCCTTGAACGGCACGATGATGCCGACCTTGAGCGGCTCGGCCGCGAGCAACCGGGCGGTGGTGCCGTCCGCGTTGATCTTGAACTCGCGGTGGGCGATGGAGTTCCACGCGATCGAGAGGTCGAGCGGGTCCTTCGTCGAGTCCGGAGCGTCAAGCGGCGCCATCATCGGGGCGTCGAGAATGATCTGCTCCGCGCCGTTCCAGACCGCACCATCCTGGAAGGCCACGACCTTGAACGACTTGACCGTCGACCAGTCACTGATCTGGGCGGCCGTGAACCACGTGTCGTCGCAGGTCGCCTGCCAGGTCGTGTCGACCGGGCCCTGCGCAACCTCCGGACGGCACGGGTTGCTCGTCAGGTTGTAGAGGATCTGAGTGCCTGCCGCCGCCGGCTGCGAGACGATCGAGATCGGACCGGTCAGGACGGGGGTCCACTCGGTTGCCCTGCTCTGGGCGGTGAGGATCTGGCTCACGCCCGTGTCACCGACGTACGGGAGGATGTCGTACCCCACGTAGTTGGTGAGCGTCATGTTGCCGGTGTTCTGGATGTTGAACTTGTAGTCGAAATCGCCACCCGGGTTGGTCTGCGCGACACACGGGTAACGGGTGAAGCCGCCCCAGTCCGGGCAGGTCGGGTCGACGGTGCCGGTGCTCAGTAGAGCGTTTGGCAGCGGGCCCTTGTCCCATTTGGTCGTGTCTGCCGCCGCAGCCAGGCGAACCTGAACCGAGTCGTCGTAGCGACAAAGGGTCTCAGCGGTGTTCTGGTCCTTGTCCCAGTCGGCCGTGTCCGGGCTCAGCGGCGCGAGCACCGTGTAGTACGGATCAGGCCCGTCGACCCCGGCGCACTTGGTCACCAGGCTGGTCGAATCGCCAGTACCAACGGCCATCTGGTTGGTGTAGTTCGCCACCGCAGTGCCGGGCTTGACCCGGACCTCGATGACGATCCACCAGACCTGACCGTAGCCCCACAGGGTGGTGGCCTGTCCGCCCGAGATCGGAACGTCCTGCCATGCCAGGGACGTCGTTCCGTCAGCATTGACCACGAGGCTGCTCGGCTGTGGGACAGCCGGCTTGTCGCAACCGACGCTGCCGTATTGCCCGTAGCCGGCGATGGTGTTGTTGAGGCTGGTCTGAACGCTGTTTACGTCGCCGCCGAAGCAACGAGTCGTGACGTATTCGAACTGCGCGGGCAACTGGTCGGCGAAGTCCAGGCTGGTCAACAGGTTCGGGCCGCTGGCTTTGACGCCGATGCCCCAGAGGAAGGTCTCGCCAGGAACCACGGACGTCTGGGCGGCATCGAGGAACTTGTGGGCCTTGTAAGGCATCAGACCGACGAACGGCGCGACGACGGTCGTGTCGACGCACGCCTGACCACCAATGGACGTACCGGTGGTCGAGGTCGACACGGCAGCGCAGTTGGTGAATACCGTTCCTGCGGCCGCATCGTCGGGGAGCGTGGCAGTCGCATACATCGACATGGTGCCGCCCGTGGGCAGCGACGGGGCGGTCATCCGCCATTGGGTGGCCCCTGCCGGCAGCGTGATCGTGAAGCCAGGGGTCATGGTTCCGGTCGTCGAGTAGTTGCCGATCGACGTCCAGGCGCCATTGACAAATGCTTCGAAGGTCACCGGACCCAGCGTGGCGGGGTACACCGGCTGGTAGTACGCATCACGCACGATCTTGTAGCTCGAGACTCCCGTGGGGATCGTGTCAGTGACCGTGAAGTTGGTCAGGGTGCTGTTACCGGAGTTCTTGCCCTCCAACGTGTACGTGATGGTGTTGCCGGCGCTCGCCTGGCCCGGGCCCGTCTTGGCGACAGTGGCAGCCGGGGCCGCAGTCGCAAGCTTCTTGGGCGCGGTGGCCGTCAGCGTAGGGAGGTCGCCGCTGAGGTAGGTCGGGTCCGTCGCGATGGTGTTGTTGACCGTCTGCCCGGCGCTGAACGTCGGGGCCGGGTAGGACAGCGTGATGTCCTGCGTCCACACCGTGCACCAGAAGGTGTAGGCGCACTGGCCGCTCACCGGCGAGGTGACCTGGTTGACACTGGTGATGGTCCAGGTGATCGTGTGGTTCGCCGTGTCGACGGTTCCGCCGGCCGCATTGACCACCGTCGCACCCGCGGGATAGGTGTCGGTGATGGTGAAGGGCACGACGAGGCCGACGTTGTCGTACTGGTAACCCTCGAGCGCCAACCCGTAGGTGACCGGCTCACCCAGAGCAGCATCCGTGCTCGGGGAACGGACCACCTTGACCACCCGGTAGTTCGGCGATGGCGGCGGAACATGGATGGTGACGATCTCGCTGGGCACGGGTGCAACGCCCGGCACCGTGATGGTCGCCTGGTTCGGGATGACCCCCGACGCCGGCCGCGACACGACGCGCGCGACGAGGACCAGCTCGATGGTGTTACCACCCTGAAGCGGCGCGGCCGCGCTGCCCACGACGGTCGTCACGGTCTGTCCAGACGTCGACGTCACGATGGGCATCACCTGCCCGTCGTTGTTGCGCGCGACCGGCGCGATGACTTGGACGAACTCAAGGTTGGGGTCCAGGACATCGGTGACCGTGCCAGTCACGCAGGCGGTGTCCAGGCTGGAACAGGACACGACCAGGCGGTAGCGCACAAGCGCCCCCGTCTGGAAGGTGTCCTCACCGTTGACCAGGGAGTAGCCCTGGCCCTGGGTGGCGTCGAGCGCCTTGCTGATGTCACCAGCGGCCGCGGCCCGGGCCGGTGACGCCTGAAGGCCGAGCATCGCCATCGCGGCGATGACGACCCCGGCCGCGAATCGGCGGATACGAGCAGCCCGGCTCAAGGGCGCCCTGTGCGCGCCAGAACCACGCGCCTCGATCGCGAAGATCGAACCGTTCATTGTTGTCCTTTTCCCTCCGTCGGGTCCCACATCCCGTATGACGGCAGGCTTGGTCCCCCCAAGCCAGACTTCCCCGCTAGCGTCGACGTCCGCCTGCCCCCGGTGTCCCCCAGGGACGGGCGCCCGCATCACGCTATGGAACCGCTTCGTCCGGAAGGTTAGCCTGCCGTCCGATGCCTGTCTGCCCCTCACTTAACTTGGATCAAGATCCGAAGGGGTGAGTTGATCCGCATCATCTCTAAGCGCACAATGTTTGCGCACAGGGGTAAGTTGCCTAGGCAGCGGCGCACGTCTGCGCCGCCAGGGTGGACGCGGAGGGGTCACCGTGCTCGGGGTCAACGTTTTGCCGATGTCAGTGCCTGCGGCAGGCACGTCGCTTCGTGGTGTCCTCGAGACCCTCGCCGGGGGGACCTTGCCTGCGTGGGACACGCTGGCACCGCACCTCAACGTCGTCCGGATGCGCAAGGGAACGTTGCTCTACGACGTCGGCGCGCACGTCCCGTATTTCTACGTCGTTCGTCGCGGGACTGTCGTCATCTCGGCCCCGGACAGCCACGGCCGGGAGTGGATCGTCAACTTCTGCGAGCCGGGCGACATCGTCGCCTCGATGAGTTCGCTGGCACCTCCCGGTCTGCGTCGCCTCGTCTCCCTCAACAACATCCCGAAGGTGCCGGCGCTGCGCGCCATGGCCGCCAGCCCCACGAAGGCCACCGCGCTGCGGCATGCCGAGTTGGACCGCTTGGACGGACGGCATCTCGAGTGGTTGTGTAGCCGCTACGTAGAGTGGTCGAACGCCATCCTCGCTGCGCTGTTCGCGCACACTCTCGCCAAAGAGAAGCGCGAGCGCGAGCTGCTGACGATGACGCCCGAAGAGCGATACCGCCAGTTCGTCCAGGACTACCCGCATCTGCTCGACGACCTCACCCAGAAGGACGTGGCCAGGCACTTAGGCATCACCCCGGTCGGGCTGAGCCGGATTGCCAGCCGCGTGAGGGCCAACCCCCTCCCTGAGACGGGCAACTGACGGGCTCTGGCACCGAACCGAAAGCACGCGCGCGCCCGACGGGGTCTTCCCCGTCGGGCGCACCCGTGTCTGCACTGGAGGGGCAATTGCCCCGGGCCTCACGCGGTGGTGAAGTTCCACGCCATCGAGGCGAGCGGGTTCCCGGCGAGATCGCGGATCGCCGCGGTGCCTCCGGTCAAGGTGAGTCGATACTGCGTCCCTGCAGCCAGCGGAGCGGACGGGGTGAGGACCCACTTGCCGGTGCCTGATGACCACGTGACACTCGCAGGGACGAGTGCGTCCGTCGCCAGCACCTTGAGGGTGAACGTCGTCGGGGTGATTCCGGTGATCGCCTCCGAGAAGCCCATGTTCAGCGTGGTTGAGGTCGAAATGCCCGTTGCGTTGGGCGCGACATTCCAGGTCTGCAGCAGTGGACGCAATCCCGACAGGAATGTCCAGGACGTCGACGCGAATGGATTTCCGGCGAGATCACGAATTGCCGTCAAACCGCCGGTGACTTTCACGGTGAACCAGGTGTCCTCGGGGATTTGCGCAGCAGGCTGAAGCCGCCAGACGCGTCCGAAGTCCGTGGAGACCGTCGCCGGGATGACCGCGCCAGTGCTGTTGTTGGTCAGCGTGAAGGTGCTTGAGGTGACCCCCGTGACGATCTCGTTGAAGGTGATCTGGGCGATGGTCCAGGGCTCGACCGCCGTCGACGCGGGCGTCGGCCACTTGTACTGAGCCACCGGCGGAAGGCCCGTCGTGAAGGTCCAGGTGGTCGGTGGCAGGTACTCGCTGCCGCTGCGGATCGCGTTGGTCAGCGTTGCCCTGTAGACGGTGTCCGAGGCAAGCGTCACGCTCGGGTTAAGCACCGCCACTTTGGTCGTACCGTTATATGTCACCACCGCGGGCACCGACGCCCCGGTGGCGGCGTTCGCCAACGAGAAGCTCGTTCCATCCACTCCGGTGACGTTGAGGTTGAACGTGGCCACGACGTTCGCCAGGGTCGACACCGAGTAGGCGCCGGACGCTGGGGAGACCGTAACGGTCACCGGGACGGGGACCGCAGCCGCAGATCCGGCCGAGGATACGCCGATACCGGCGGCAAGCAGAAGGGCCCCCACGACGGACATAGTCCTTTGACGCGCATGACGAAGCATTCTGTTCTCCTATTCCCCCACCGCTGTTTCGCGGTATCGGACAATCGCCCGACATCTGAAGTCTAGGAACGGTCGAGGGGCGATCAAGGGCAGCTGGGAAATCAGCACCGGACGTTGGACGAATCTTTACTGTCGGCATACCCACGCATGACTCTTGACAGCATCGGCGACGTGGATGAACCCGATTGTTGACTCAGGTCATCGGATTGGGTCAACAGTTGTCCTCAGGGCGCAATTGTCGTGCGGACCCGTCCGCCGTCGGCCGACAGCCCCCGCACCGACACCACATGAGAACGGGGCCGGAACGGCATACCTGCTGCCGATCCTGCCCCGTTCGGGTCGTGCGTGACGCGCCGTCAGGCGGTGTCGACGAAGGAGGTGCTCAGGTAGGTGTGGACGGCGTCCTCCGGAACCCGGAAGGACCGCCCCACCCGAACGGCCGGCAACTCGCCACCATGCACGAGCCGGTAGACCGTCATCTTCGACACGCGCATGATCGAGGCGACCTCGGCCACGGTCAGGAACCGGACCTCTGAGAGCTGACGCTCGGTTGACATCGGACTCCTCGGATGCGCCCACGCAGCGCCGGCTTCCCCGCCGGCGAACGGTCCGCGTGTGCGTCGCAACTCTAGGGGCTGGTGTGACAGGAGGGAAGTCGCGAGATCACCTTGTGACGAAAAGTCCAGCCGACACGCCGACAGTCCCCCACCCGGTATGCCGCACTGCCATGCCGCACCTGCCCTGCCGCACCCGCCCTGCCGCGCGCATCCCGCCACACGTTGCCCACGACGCCCGGGCTGCTCAGTCGAACCAGACGTCCAAGCCGTGCAGGGGGAAGACCGCCTGGCGGGTCGCCATCACGGCTCGGTCGACCTCGTTGCCCGGGTCATAACCCAAGTCCCACGATCGCCACCAGATCGGCTCGCCATCGGGCAGGTCGCCCATCCGGGCCGGGCCGGGCTTGCCGAAGAGGGTCTGCACATGGTCGCGCCATGCCTCGGGCACGGCCACTCCAGGCAGGATCGGCCGGTGCGCCGCGATCGCCGTGAGGTGGGTCCACGTGCGCGGGACGACGTCGACGACCTCATAGCCACCCCCGCCGAGGGCCACCCAGCGCCCGCCGCAGACCTCGTGGCTGAGCTTGTGCAGAGCGATCATCGCGTCGCGCTGGGCGTCGACCGAGAGTGCGAAGTGGGCCAGCGGGTCTTGGTAGTGCGTGTCGGCGCCGTGCTGGGTGACGAGCACTTGGGGTCGGAAAGCCCGCACGACCGGCATCGCCACGGAGTGCAGCGCCCGCAACCACCCCGAGTCGGACAACCCCGGCGGCAGCGACACGTTGACCGCATGGCCCAGGGCCGCTCCCCCGCCGATGTCGGTCGCCCACCCCGTGCCCGGGAACAGTGCTCGGCCCGTCTCGTGGATCGACACCGTCAGCACCCGCGGGTCGTCCCAGAAGATCGACTCGACGCCGTCGCCGTGGTGGACATCGACATCGACATAGGCGACGCGATCGGCGCCGTGGTCCAGCAGCCATTGGATGCCCACGGCGATGTCGTTGTAGACGCAGAAGCCAGAGGCGTTTGCGGCCATCGCGTGGTGCAGTCCGCCGCAGAAGTTGACGCCGTGGGTCGTCTGGCCGGTCCACACCGCTTCGCACAGGGCGCGGGTGCCTTCGACGATCCGGGCGCTGGCCTCGTGCATGCCGAGGAATGCCGGGACGTCGTCCGTGCCGATGCCCAGATGCTCGCTGGTGTGCTCAGGGTTGAGCGACGCGGTCTTGACCGCCTCGACGAAGTAGGGCTCGTGGACGGTGTGCAGCCACGCATCGTCGACCACGTCCGGGGATAGCACCTCGACGTCGTCGGCTGCGAAGAGCCCGAACTCCTCACAGAGCCGTGCGGTCAGGGCCAGGCGGACCGGCTGCATGGGGTGCGCGGGTCCGAAGTTGTACTTCGTAAAGTCCGGGTCCCAGACGACCCGTGCCTGGCTGGGCATATGCCGACGTTACCCCTTGTCGGCGGCGCTGCGGACGCGTGCGTCGGAAGGCTCACGACGGCATACCGGGAATGTCGTGGCGACCACCCCGCCGAGGTGCCGCTCAGCGGAAGGCGATCCCGTATGCCGTTCCGCCAGGCGGGCGATCAGGCGCCGCCAGACCCGGCCCCGGACCACCCACGGTCCAGGCCGAGTGGAAGGATCATCGCGATCTCCTCCTCGTCGACGTGGCCGACGCCACGCATCGGTCGACGCGAGTCAGAGGGCCTGAAGCCCAGTCCGGACGCGAAGGCGACGGCCCGACCGTTGGACGTGCTCACCCAGTAGACGATGTGCGAGCGGCCGTCGTCCCGAGCCTGCTGGCAGGCCGCATCGACGAGGGCGGTGGCCACCCCTGTGCCCCGGGCTGCGGGGGTCACCCAGAGGCCGTAGATCTCGGCGATGTTGGCGGACTCGGACAATCCCACCTGCGTCAGGTCCTCGAGAAGTGCCTCCTCAGAACCATCCCCCTGGGTCCGATGGCGGCCCACGCTGGCCGTCCCCAGGACTGCGCCATCGCGTTCGGCCAGGAACCGGGGCGAGCGGCGAACCCGCTCGAGCCAGGCCGCCTCGCTGAGCGCCTCCTCATCGGCGCGGGTGGCCGAGAACGCCTCGGGCGACTCGTGCAACGCGTCCAGGCGGACCTGGCGGAACTGCGCCCAGTTGGAGTCGGCCAACCGGCGAACGGTGATGGGACTGGTGCTCTCACTCATGCACCCACCCTGTCACGGGCGCAACGGCATCGGGGCGCTGTCCCACGGTCATCGGCCGGGCGGCGTGCACCGCGGCGTGCACCGCGGCGTGCACAGCCGCTTGCCGGGTCGTGGCTCAGAGCTGGCGCACCATGCTCAGCTCGCACCCGCCATGGCCCGGGTCGGGCGCCCGCTCGTCGGTCTCGATGAACCTCATCCGCCGGTAGAGCGCGCGAGCCGTCCCGTTGGCCTCCCGCACGTCGAGGAGCACCCGCCGGTGACCCCTCGCTGCGGCTTCGCTGACCGCGGCCTCAACCAGCGCGGCGCCGATCCCGCGCCCGCGCGCCGACGGGCGGACGAACATGGCGATGATGAACGGGATCACCTCGGCCTCCTCGTCGCCGGCGAGGTCATCGGGATCGGTCGTCGGGTCCCATAGGCCGACCATGCCGAGCGGCATACCGGATTCCTGCGCCTGCCAGTAGGTCACCGCCGCCAGCCGCGCGCGCCAGGTCGCTTCGTCGTATGCCGCGTTTTGGGCATAGGTCGCGCCGAACGCCTCCGGGTCGGTGGTCAGCGCCTCCAACCGCAGGTCGCGGTGGGCCTCCCAGTCGTCGGGAGCAAGCCGGACGATCTCGACGACCCTGGTCATCCGAGGCCTGCGGCGAGCTCCGCGGAGCGGGCCGCGGCCGCCTCCATGGCGGTCATGAACGCCGCGCGCACCTTGTGGTCCTCAAGCTGGCGGATCGCGGCGATGGTCGTGCCGCCGGGGCTGGAGACCCGCTCGCGCAGGACTGTGGGGTGTTCGCCGGTCTCGCGGAGCATCGTCGCGGCGCCGTAGAGGGTCTGCACGACGAGCTCGGTCGAGGTGGCCCGCGGCAGACCGAGCAGCACCCCCGCCTCGATCATCGACTCGACGACATAGAAGATGTATGCCGGTCCGCTCCCGGAGATGGCAGTAATGGCGTCCTGGTGCTTCTCGGCGACCTGGACGACCTTGCCGCACGAGGCGAGCAGGCTCTCGGCCTCGGCGAGGTGGGCTTGCGTGCAGTTACGTCCCGGGCTGACCGCTGCCATCCCCTGGTCGACCAGCGCGGGGGTGTTGGGCATGACCCGCACGACCGAGGAGCCTTCGGGCAGGCGGCTTTCCAGGTATGCCGTGGGGATACCTGCTGCGAGCGAGACGACGAGGTTGCCGGGTGCGATGTGGTCTCGGATCTCGCTGAGCAGCCCGTCCATGTCCTGGGGCTTGACGACCAGGACGAGGACATCGGCGATCTGGGCAGCCTCGGCGTTGCCCAGGACCCGCACGCCGTAGCGCTCGCGCAGCGTCGCCGCGTGGTCGGCCCGCTTCTCGGTGATGACGATGTCGGCCGCCGGTCGGCCCGAGCGAAGCAGGCCCGAAAGGAGGGTCTCGCCCATCACGCCAGCGCCGAAGATCGCCGTAGTTCCCATGCTGTGTGCCTCTTCCCGTTCAGCTTGCCCGTCGCAGCTTGCCCATCGCTGTCGGCCCCGCGGGCCCATCTGTGGGCCCGATGATCCGGTCTGCGGAGGCAGCCTACCGAGCCCGCCGAGATTGACCTTAGGTGTAGGACACGCCGGGCCAGGCGGTCACAAGGTCAATCTCGGCGGTTGAAGAGGGGCAGCCGCGATCGGCGGGGTGAAAGGCGGAGCTGAGCGAACGGCATACTGCTCAGCCTTTGGTGGCGAGCCCGCGGAGGAAGAACCCGACGTTGGCCGGGCGCTCGGCCATCCGGCGCATGAGGTAGCCGTACCACTCCTCGCCGAACGGGATATAGACCCTCATCTGGTCGCCGCGATCGGCGATCCGTTGCTGTTCGTCGGGCCGGACCCCATAGAGCATCTGGTATTCGAAGGTCTTCGGCTCGCGGCCGGCCCGCCCCGCCAGAGCTGCGGCGATCTCGACGATCCGGGGATCGTGGCTAGCCACCATCGGATAACCCTCACCCGCCATGAGGATCTTGAGACACCGGACATACGACTTGTCGACCTCGGCGCCGTCCTGGAAAGCCACCGACTCCGGC
>WBZV01000790.1_pt1 | contig 12151 bp, 9 predicted proteins | sample 5204221 | NCBI WGS metagenome assembly WBZV01 (sample SAMN12344360, study PRJNA552823) | activated sludge metagenome | biome: Activated sludge suspended growth; feature: Nitrification reactor; material: Wastewater; isolation source: activated sludge from nitrification reactor of wastewater treatment...
CCTGACCGACTTTTTTATTTCCCAGCAAAAACAATTGGTCGCCAGGAGTTTTGTGAAAAACGTGATCAATATTTACTGTGTTAACTCTATCGAAGGGGGCGGGGTTGGAGGATATACCTACCTTCCCGGAACCGGGCAGCCCGATTTGATCGTCATGGACGACGGTCTTTTGCTGAATGCTACCCTGACCCACGAAATGGGTCACTTTTTTGGTTTGCTGCACACGCACGGCGCCTCGAACTGCCCGGCTAAACTGCCCGGAACGGATGAGTTGGCCGATGGTTCCAACTGTTTGACGGCAGGGGATTATGTATGTGATACGCCTGCCGATCCGGGCTTGCTGGGCGCAGGATGCCAGGAATACCAGGTTAGCCCCAGTTGCGAATATATTGGCATTTCCCGGGACGCCAAGGGCGCAGCATTTCGCCCGGACGTGAATAACGTGATGTCTTATTCCCGGTCGTCTTGCCGAAACCGGCTGACTCCCGGTCAATACGCCCGCATTAATGCCATTTATCAGGAGTACCGGACCTACCTGTCGTGCTCTGATTCGGCCCCTGTTACCAAAAGGTTGTCTTTGAGCTCTCCCATTTTTATTTCCCCAAATCCTGTGAAAGCAGGCAAACCGTTTACCGTAAGCGCACAAGTTTCCAATACCGGTAACGCGCCTTTTACTGGAAAGGTCAAAGCCGTGGTTTTTAACCGTTTGAACGAGGAATTGTCAACCCTTGGCGTGGCATCCATTTCCGATACGCTTGCTCCGGGTCAGGTACTTTCCGGGTTGCTGGAATTTTCCAACCCCAGTCTGCTGCTTTCTGAGGAAACATACAAAGTGGGGTTCTATTTTCTTCCGGATAGCGCAACCTCCTACCAACTGGCAGGCAATGAGAAATATGCCTCTTATGTTTCATTTACCGTGGAAGGAACGCCGCTGGAGTGCGTCGCTCCAGACAGCGTATGGGTGGCAGATGCCGGTCTTGCGCACCTGATCTTTGAATGGACTGCTTCCCCCGTTCCGTCGGCGTATTATAAAGTGGCGTACAGGGAAAAAGGGAAAACAGACTGGACGGAAATTCCCAACTGGAGCGCCAACCGGATGGTGATCGTAAACCGGAAGCCATGTACGGCTTACGAATTCCGCGTTCTGGCGATTTGCCCGGAGGGCCAGTCGGAGTGGTCGCCAATTCTAAGCGCTTCCACCAAAGGATGCCAGGAAGCTTATTGCCTTAGCTACGGGAATTCCCTGCGTTCGTTCATCCAGGAAGTGTCCCTTGGGGCCGTACGTAATATTTCCGGCAACAATTATGGCTATAAAGACTTCACCTCGTTTAGGGCCGAGGCAGCGCCTGGGGGATTTCTGCCATTGAACCTCGTTCCTGGCAGGGCGTCCACCGAATCCGTCCGAATCGTCTATTGGAGGGTATGGGCAGATCTGAACCGGGATCTCGATTTTGACGACTCCGGGGAAATGATTTTCCAGGGAGCTGATTACAATACCCAACCGGTTAATGCGGCATGGCAGGTACCGGATGTCGTTTCTTCAGGAGAGATCCGCATCCGGATCAGTATGGATACCAAGGCATATCCAACGCCTTGCGCGGTGAACGATTACCGGGATGTAGAAGATTACTCCCTTGTCGTTACCGGCCCGCTTACCCTGACACTCAACCCAACTGCTCTTGACCTTCCTTCTGAAAGCGGCGCGGCGCTGGTGGAATTGAATGCAGGCCAAAGCTGGGAGTCCTCTCCCGATCAGCCATGGCTCCAGATTTCCCGGCGCAGCGGCCCTGCGGGGAAATTTTTCCTGACGGTTTCCGCCACAGGAAATCCGGATGTTCAATCCCGCGTGGGAACCATCACCTTTAAAGCAGGTAGTATTGCGCGTACGCTGAAGGTGGCCCAGGCAGGAAAAAGGGCCGGCGCGGAAACGATTACCTTCCCGGCTTCCGGAGGAGAGCGCCGCCTCTTGCTGAACAGCGGAACCGGATGGAAGCTCCTGAGCAAACCTACCTGGATTACCCAGGTTATTCCAGGACAAGGTACCGCAAACGGGACCAATCCGGTTCCCGTGGATCTTTCATGCGCTCCAAACCCTCAGGAGAAAAGTCGTTCCGGCCTGGCCGTTTTTCAGTGGGACGATGGGCATATAGCGGAAATTGAAATACTTCAGGATCCCAACCAGGTTCCGGCAGGGTGGGGGAGCGTTTCTACCGGGACCACCCACATGATCCTCATTCCTCCGGATGTTAAAGCGGATTTCGGGGGCTTGCCATTGCTCCCCGGCGACTATATTGGCTTTTTCTACCTCAGCGGGGGCAAAGAACAATGCGCAGGGGTGGTCCGTTGGGAAGATAAATTCGCCATGGTTCCGGTATTCGGAGACGATCCAGCAAGCGCTGGAAAAGACGGATTTGCTACCGGAGAGACCTTCAAAACGCGCGTTTGGCAATTGGCTTCCCAACGGGAATGGAAGGCCAACACAAGATTTGCCCCATTGAATTCAGCTTCAATCCATACCCATACCGACAAATTTTTCCCCAATGGGATTAGCCAGATAGCCGAAATGGCAGCCGACACGGCGGCCCTTTTTTCGCTGACCCTGAAATCCGGCTTCGACCTGGTCAGCTTGCCGGTAGTCCCTTCCAACCTGGATTTTCTTGCTCTGGTCGACCCGGTAAAAGCCGACCTGGAAGAAATCCAGGACGCTAAAGGCGCCAAGGTCGTTCCCGCTACTTCGCTCAATCAGATTGGAAATTTTGACGTGCGGAAAGGCTATTTGAGCAAAACGAAAAAAACAACCCAGCTTTGGGTAGCCGGCAATCTGGTCAAGCCTTCTCAAACCCCTATCCCCGTGCCTTTGGGTTGGAGCATCATCCCGTTCTGGAGCCTTACTTCCCGGCCGCTGACGGAGGCGATTTCCAGTATTTCTCCTTCGGTTATCATGATCAAGGACCAGGAAGGGCGGGCGTATATCCCTGCATACGGAATCAACACCCTGGGCCAATTTCTCCCCGGAAAAGCATACTGGCTGCTGACTTCCAAAGCGGACACCCTGCGCTATCCGGACGCTTACATGGATGGGCAGGCGCCTGGGACCTTTGATTTTTCCGCTCTGCCCATGGAGCCGGCTGAATTTTTCCGGACCAGCCTGGAAGGCGAATTCGCAGGGCAGGCCACCATTGTATTGCTGGAAGAAGGGCTTAACCGACTCCTCGATCCCCAGGACGAAATCGGCGTGTATGATCCCAAGGGCAACCTGGCCGGATCAGGGATTTTCCAAGGCAACAACCTCGCTATTACGGTGGAGGGAATGGCGCCTGGGGAAGCTTACGTCTTCCGCATATGGAAAAGAAGTACCGGAAAGGCGGTGTTGGTAAAAGCGCGGTTTGCAGAAGACCAATCCGGCGCGTTTGCTTCGGGAGCGCTTGTTGTTGTGGAAGGGTTGGAGACCATTCCTGACGGCGGGCCCGAGGACTTGCGGGTTTATCCTAACCCGGCGGCAGGGGAAGTATGGGTGGCTTTACCAGCGTCCTGGACGCAACATACTCTTCTCCGGTTGATGCGGATGGATGGGGCAGTGGTTCAGTCGTGGATTGCCGAAGGAGGGAACGGCCACCGGATTCGATTGGGAAGCGCCGTACCTGGAATATATATCCTTCAGGCTGTACATGGAGATGAAGCGATTCAAGCGAAACTGATCGTCCGGTAGCGGCTATTCCGGGTCATCGCCTTCATCGGTTGGGCTGAGCAGTTCTTTGGGTAGCTTTTTGGATGCTTTGGCGCCAAGCTCCCTGATCCGCTCAGCCCGGCCGAGAAGGGTGTCGCCAAAGCGGGGCGAATCCTGAAGCTTGTTCATGGCATCTTTAAAGGCGCCCTGCGCCTGGTCCAGCCGGACGCCAATGCCTCTCAGGTCGCCCACAAAGGCGACAAACTTGTCGTAGAGCAAGCCGCTTTGACGGGCGATTTCCAGTACGTTGTTTTTCTGCTTTTCCTGTTTCCATATGAACGAAACCGTTCGCATGGTAGCCAGAAGGGTAGAGGTGGTTACCAGAACGATATTCCGTTCCAGGGCTTCTGTAAACAGCCGCTGGTCGGTTTGGATAGCCAGCGCGAAAGCGGGTTCAACCGGGACAAATAGCAGCAGGTAATCCGGCGGATGGAGGCGCTCCAATAGTTGGTAGTTTTTGCCGCTCAGATCGCGAATATGGCGGCGCAGGCTTTCGAGGTGTTCCCTTGCTGCCTTTTCCCTTTCCGCATCTTCTGAGGCGCTGCAATAGCGTTCATAAGCTGTCAGCGAGACTTTGGAGTCGATGATGAGGTGTTTGTCTTCTGGCAAATGGATGATAAAGTCGGGCCGTTTTTGTTTGCCCTCTTCGTCTGTAAAGGAAGACTGGGCTTCATAGTGCAGGCCTTTGGAAAGCCCCGCTTTTTGGAGGAGGATTTCAAGTTGGACCTCTCCCCAGTCGCCCTGGGTTTTCTGGCCGCCTTTCAGGGCATAGGCGAGGTTGTTGGCGTCCTGACTGAGTTGCTGGTTGAGTTCGCGTAACTGTTCGATTTCCTTTTTCAGGGAAACCCGGTCGCGGGTTTCTTCCACAAACCGTTTTTCAATGCCTTCCTCAAACGACTTGATATGTTCCCGCAGCGGGTGCAGGAGGGAATGCATCTGTTCCTGGTTCTGGTTTGCGAATTTCTGACTTTTTTCTTCCAGCAAGCGGTTTGCAACTCGTTCAAACTCCTGTTGAAACCGCTCCCTGACGTTTTCCAATTCTTTTTTCTGGTCGGACAGCTTTTCGTCGAGATGCCGGAGTTCCTGATCCCTGCCTGCAAGATCCCGGTTGGCGAGGCGGAGTTCCGCATCGAGTTCCCGGATTTGGTCCTGGGCCTGGCTGGCTTGCTGAAGGATCGCTTCGTGCAGATCCCGGGAGACGTAGCGCCTGGCCAGTTCTTCCGGGGGCAAACCTTGGCCTTGCCACCGGAATTTGGCGATCAGCCAGGCGCTGACGCTCCCAATCGCCAGGCCCAACACCAGGAAAAAGAACGAAAACAGCAACGGATCTTTCATAAAAGCGCATTTCAGGTCTAAAACTAATTGTTTTTCGGTGAAAAACTTTTTGTTGGACTATTTTTTCTTTTTACCGTTTCCTTACGAAAGGAATTCAGCGAATCCAGCGGATCGTGGTAATTTTGCCGGCTATGCCTTGGGAACTGGAAGGGGATTTCCCATTTCAGTTCCCATAAAAAATAGTCGAACAATCAATCAAGCCAATGAAAATCAGAACATTAGTTGCGTTCATCGCCGGAGCGGCCACGATCGCCGTGTGCCAACCATTGGGCGCCCAAATCGACACCATTGACCTCCCGGAGGTCGTCATTTCCGACAACCGGATGGACATTCCCTTCGGTCTCCAATCGCGAAGCATCCAGGTGATCCGCAAGGAGGAGATCAGGCAGGCGCCGGCGAACAGCGTGGCGGAATTGCTCCAGTATGTGGCAGGCGTGGATGTGCGTCAGCGCGGGGTTAACGGGGCACAGACCGACATCGGTATTCGCGGAGGGACTTTCGACCAGACGTTGATTCTGCTCAACGGGGTGAAAATCAGCGATCTGCAAACAGGCCATCACAACATGAACCTTCCCGTAGACTGGGAAACGATCGAGCGGATTGAAGTGCTGAAGGGCCCTGCAGCCAGGATTTATGGCCAAAATGCCTTCGCCGGAGCGATCAATATCGTTACCAGGGCGCCGGAAACTGCTTTTGTCCGGGCTTCCGCCCTGGCCGGGGATTTCGGGCTGGGCAGGATCAGCGCGGGGTTATCGCTGCCGAGGGGGAAAGTGCGCCAGTACCTGTCCTATGCGCACGACTTCGCCGGGGGGTACCGGTATAACACCGACTACCGGATCCATACGGCGTCCTATATGAATACGGTGGAAGGAGAAAAAGGCGCCGTCAACCTGTTTGCCGGCTGGACGGGAAGGGATTTTGGCGCCAACGGCTTTTACGGCAGTCCTGCCTTTACCGAGCAATACGAAAAGCTGCACACTACCCTCGTCAGCCTGGATGCCCGCCGCACCGCAGGCCGGTTCGTTTTTCGCCCCCGTGCTTATTGGCGCTTCAACCAGGACGAATACCTTTTTACCCGGGCCAATCCCTCCGCTTTCCGGAATTTGCACCGCAGCCACAACCTGGGTGTGGAGTTGCACGGCCAGTATACCTCTTCCCTGGGGGTTACGGGGATCGGGTTTGATGCCGGCCGGCAACTGTTGTTCAGCAACCGGCTGGGCAACCGGGAGCGGACGGTTTGGAGTGTGTTCGCCGAGCAGCGGTTGGTCTTTGCCAATCAGCGCTTCGACCTCACCCCGGGTATCCTCTGGAATTCGTACAGCGATTTTGGGGCCCGGTTCCTGCCAGGGGTTGAGGGCGGGTGGCAGGTCTCGGCACAATGGCGGGTCTACGCAAACGCAGGCTATACCTACCGCGTGCCGACGTTTACCGATCTGTACTACGAAGACCCTGGAAACAAAGGCAACCCGGATTTGAAACCTGAATCGGCGCTGGCCTACGAAGCGGGAGTTAAATGGCTCGGCGCCGGCGCCAGCGCCTCCGCCGCGTACTTTCTTCGCCATAGCGACGACCTGATCGACTGGACCAAGCCGGCTGACACCGACCCCTGGAGGACGCGAAACCTGGGCGATATCCGGTTCCAGGGTATGGAATTAGCGCTGAATGCCCGGATCTCCCAAACGATACCGGCAGCTTTCTTTTCCTATACGTACATCGATGCCACCCAGGGTGCTGATCCAGCTTTTCGCTCCCGCTATGCGCTGGACCAACTCCGGCATCAGTGGATCGGGGGGATCGATATCCGGGTAGGCAGGTATTGGTCTGCTGCGATCAGGGGCCGTTTCCTGGACCGGGCCAATTTGGAGGACTATGCCGTGCTTGATACCCGGATCCGCTGGCAGTCCGACCGGTGGGGCTTCTTTGCCGAAACGGCCAACCTGACTAACGCCCAGTACACCGAAACCAATCTGGTCCCTATGCCAGGGCGATGGTTTAGCGCCGGATTCAGCGTACAATGGGATAAAAAACCCTAAGGCTTATTTGCCCAGTTCTTCCGCACGGATGAACGCGGCTTGAAGGCCATCGCCGATGGCGCGATGGAGGCCGGTTTGCTCAAACACCTGGAGCGCGGCCTCCGTCGTCCCCCCCTTGGAAGCGACCTTTTGTATCCACTCCTGGCAGGAGAGGTTAGAAGCGAGGTATAATTCCACAGCGCCCAAAAACGTCTGGGTGACCAGGAGTTCCGATTCGGAGGCGGAAAAGCCCAGCTTCCGGGAAGATTCCATCATCGCGTCCATAAAGTAAAAAACATAGGCCGGACCGCTTCCGGAAACCGCTGTCGCTGCATCGATGAAGGATTCCTGACTCACATAAATCGTTTTCCCCGCAGTGTTCAGCAGGTTTTGCACCATGACCAGTTCGATGCGCGTCACGTCCTCCGAGGAGGTGAACGCCGTCATCCCCTGACCTAATTGGGCAGGCAGGTTGGGCATTGCCCGGATGACTTTCCGTATCCCGAGCCCTTTAGCGATCGTTTCCATTTTTACCCCGGCCATGATCGATAAAAACACCTGTTGGGGGTCGGTCTTTGGCTTAAGCTGGGCAAACAACTCCGGGGCATCCTGCGGCTTAACGGCCAATATGACGAGATCCGCCTCCCGCAGGCAGGAGTCCGCCTCCGAATACACCGTGCCAATGTCTTTTTTTGCCAGCAATTCCGCCCGTTCCGGCGATTTTTCAAGGATCATCATCTCTTCCTTGCTGGTGATATGGCTTCGCAGGAAACTTTGGGCGTACGTCAGCCCCATATTCCCCCCTCCGATAATGAGGATCTTCATAGTTGTCTGTTTCGGGCAAATGTACTATTTTCAGGGGATAAAGACCATTTGGCTCATGAGACTTGTTTCGACGGGATCATCGCGGGTTTAAAATGGCTATTTTCCGCCCACACTGCGCCTTTTTTCGGTCACTTAGCCCGGCTATGCTCCCTCAAAAAGCCTTCGCGTGGACAGAAAATAGTTCATTTTTCCCACCACGCTGACCCGTCGCAACAAGTCTATGGAAGCCGGATTATTTACGGCTTTTATTCTTTTTTGTTTTTTAAGTTGCAACATTAAATGTATATACATATATTTGTGCCATTATGCGAATTGAAGAAGCTATACAGCAAAAACGGTTCCGTTCGGAATACCAGAAGGTAGTGGTAAATGTTTTGTACACTGCTTCCTGGCTTAGTCAAATGTCTGCCCGGATGTTGAAAACCCTGGGCATTTCTCCCGAGCAGTACAACCTGTTGCGGATCCTGCGGGGTATGCACCCCGAGCCGGCTACCGTTAAACTGCTGACAGACCGGATGATCGACAAAATGTCGAACGCGTCCCGACTTGTCGAAAAACTTCGTCTGAAAGGGCTTGTAGAACGCAACGAATGCCCTTCCGACCGCCGCAGGGTGGATGTAAGTATTACCGAAAAAGGATTGGCGCTTTTGAAAAAAGCGGATGTGTTTATGGAAGGCGATCTGGAGCTTCAACTGACCAATCTGGAGACCGCCGAAGCGGAGCAGCTCAATGCGTTGCTGGACAAACTGCGGGGGTGATTTTTTTTGAAATATTAAATGTATACACAATTAATGTGTAAACTTATTTTATGTTCTTTTGTTGAATGCCTTGTCTGGGTATATAAACCATTGTCAGGCGATCTGGTTGGAATAATTTTTTGATTTTTAAATTCAAGCACATTATGAAAAGGATCTATTTCGCGTTGTTTTTGGCTGCCGTTATGGGATTTGCTTTCACCAATCCGGCAACTCCTCCGGTGAATGTTCCGGTGGATTTACAGTCCAGCTATGTTAAATGGACCGGTTACAAGGTAACGGGCAAGCATTTTGGGAAAGTTCGCGTCAAAAGCGGGAATTTGACATACAACGAGGGCGCCCTTACAGGGGGAAGCTTTGTATTGGACATGAACTCAATCACGGTGGAAGACATCACCGGCGCTTACGCCGACAAGCTAAAAGGCCATTTAATGTCCGACGATTTCTTTGGCGTAGAGAAGTACCCCACTGCTAAATTTGACATTGTCAAAGCCATCAGCCGCGGCACGCCGGGCGCCTACAAGATCATTGGCAATCTGACGATCAAGGGCATTACCAAGGAAATCCGTTTCAATGCGGACCTCAAAGAAGAGGGCGGCAAAACGGTTGGCCTGGCAAAAATCACGATTGACCGTTCTGAATTCGATATCCGCTTCGGTTCCGGCACCTTCTTCGAAAATCTGGGCGATAAGACGATCTACGACGACTTCGACCTTGAGGTGAATTTGGTGAGTGGGAAGTAAGGGGAGGCGTACGGCGTAAGGCATGAGGCGAAAGGCCTTACGCCTCATGCCTTACGCCTTATTTTTAAACGGCCTAATAATTAGTCTTAGCGACTGGTCGTAGGTGAAGTAGTTCATCACCCAGTTGAGGAAAACGAAAAGCCGGTTTTTAACCCCGATAAGTTGGAACAGGTGGACAAAAAGCCATACGAACCAGGCAAAACCGCCTTTGAATTTAAACCTGGGAAGATCCACCACGGCTTTGTTTCGTCCGATGGTGGCCATAGAGCCGAGATCTTTGTAGTGAAAACTGCGCTGCGGCTGTTTTGTGAATAACCGCTCCAGGTTGCCGGCCAGGTTCTCAGCCTGCTGCATGGCTACCTGGGCCACCTGTGGGTGCCCGTTCGGATACGCGGTTTCTGTTTGGAAAGCCAGATCCCCTATGGCGTAGACCCGGTCCAAGCCTTCAATCTGGTTAAAAGCGTCCACCTTAAGGCGATTTCCCCGTGCTATGGCGCTTTGAGGAATGCCTACAGGGAAATCGCCTTTGATTCCTGCCGCCCAGATCAGTTTGCGGGACGGAATTTCGCGGCCGTCTTTTGTGATGACGGCATTCCCGTCGTAGCCGGTGACAAGGGTGTTCAGCAGGACGTGAACCCCCAAGTCGTTCAAGTAGCCCAGGGCGTTTTGAGAAGCTGTTTCCGACATGCCGCTCAGTAACCTGGGGCCGCCTTCCACGAGAAAAATATCCATTTCGTTGGCGTCCAATTCTGGAAAATCTTTGGGAAGGATATATTTTTTCATTTCTGCAAAAGCGCCTGCTAATTCGACGCCCGTTGGGCCTCCTCCTGCGATGACGATATCGAGGTAAGTTTGCCGTTCGGCGTAATCGGTGATCGTGAGGGCCTGCTCGTAATCTTCAAGTATCCGGTTGCGCAGGAAGAGCGCTTCGGATACCGATTTCATCGGAATGGCTTTTTCGGAAATTTCCAGGTTGCCAAAAAAATTGGTCTGGGCCCCGGTGGCCAATACCAGGTAGTCGTAGTTGACGATTCCGAGAGGGGTTTGAAGCCGCTTGCTTTCCGGTTCAATGGAGGTTACCTCTGTCGTGCGGAGGAAGACGTCTTTTTTGCCCTGGAAAAATTTGCGCAACGGAAAAGAAATGGAACTGGGTTCGAGGCCCGACATAGCCACCTGATAAAACAGGGGCTGGAATTGATGAAAGTTGTTTCTGTCGAGGACCACAACCTGGAACAGCCGGGTACGTGCGAGCTTGTTGGCGAGGGTCAGCCCGGCAAATCCGGCGCCAACGACGACCACGCGGGGTTTACCTGTTTCCGGTAGATTGATCTTCATGCGTCTGGGCGATTTCGGGTTTTCTGTGATGCACTCCCTTGGGATATTCCGCTTGGATCAGTTGGATCAGTTGCTGATACAGGGAGGGCGATTGAGTAAAATCCAAATCCGCCATTTCAACAAGCAGAACGGGGGTAGAGTTCTCGGAGCGAAAGAAATCCAAATAGGATTTTTGGATTTGTCCGAGGTAATCGGGGCTGATGTCCTCTTCAAAATTCCTTCCCCTACGCCGGATGTTTTGTAGAAGGTGTTCCACTGGCCGGTGCAGGTACACCAGGAGGTCGGGTTTGGGGAAATGGGCATTGAGAATATGGAACAATCGCTGAAAAAGCCGGTATTCTTCACCGGACAGGTTGTTTTTGGCGAAGAGCAGGGTTTTGAGGAAAAAATAGTCGGCGATTACCGTGCCCTGAAACAGGCTGGCCTGTTTGAGTTCTTCCTGCAACTGTTTGTGCCGCTCCGTCATGAAGAAGAGTTCCACTGAAAAGGCGTACCGGTCCGGGTTCTCGTAGAAAAAGGGGAGGAACGGGTTGTCAGAAAATTGCTCGAGGATGAGCTTGCACCCAAAGTCCTGCGCGAGCATATGGCACAAGGTCGTTTTGCCGGCCCCGATATTGCCTTCGATAGCTATAAACCGGTAAGGGAATACAGGTGTCATAGAGCAAGGATTTCTGCTTTTAAGGGGTCGATGGATGCCAGCGCCAGTTCTTGTACTGTCTTTCCCAGCACTGGATGCAGAAAGCCGGGGGCGATTTCGGAGAGGGGCGCCAATACGAAATTGCGATTTTCCAGTAAAGGATGGGGTATGGTGAGCTGGTCCAGATGGAGGACCTCCCGGTCGTAGAACAGGATGTCGATATCGATCAGCCTGCGATCCCATTTCAGGTGGCGGATGCGCCCCATTTCCTTTTCTATTTGAAGGATCAGGCTGAGGATTGTTTCCGGGGACAAGGCGGTTTCCAATAGTAGAACCTGGTTATAGAATTCCGGTTGATCTTTTAAACCCCATGGTTCGGTTTGGTATACCGAGGATTGAAGAAGGATCGTCCCCATGCGGTCTCTGACGAGGGCCTTTGCCCGTTCCAGGTTAGTAAGCCGGTCGCCCAGATTGGTTCCCAATCCCAGATATACGAGGTGGAGGGTTGTCAAGTAGAGCATGTTATTCGGCATCCTGAAACAATCCCTGGATTTGTGATTCGGCATTGCGAAGCCGTTCCCTGCAATAGCGGATCAATTCGGCCGCCCGGCGAAGCTTTTCCGGCAGTTCATCCATTCCGATGGAGTTGTCCTGCAAGGCTTGTACAATGGCCTGGAGTTCCTCCATTGCTGATTCATACGTGATTTTTTTCATGTCCGTTTTCCTTCTGGGTGGATTTATTTTTTCAATAGAAGTTATCTCAAAACTTCAAGAATTCTGCT
>WBZV01001228.1_pt1 | contig 12141 bp, 9 predicted proteins | sample 5204221 | NCBI WGS metagenome assembly WBZV01 (sample SAMN12344360, study PRJNA552823) | activated sludge metagenome | biome: Activated sludge suspended growth; feature: Nitrification reactor; material: Wastewater; isolation source: activated sludge from nitrification reactor of wastewater treatment...
GCTTGATCATCCGCTCCGGATCTTCGACCCGATCCACCAAATCATTGAGATTGGCAGTGATTACATCGCTGATACGCTTGAACAGACTAGCCATACTCGCCTCCAAAAAGTGACGATTTAAGAAAGACTCGCTTGAGTATAGTGAAGATTTTTTCTCTTGAACAGTGTTTAATTAAATTATAAAAAAATCCGCCCAAGGGAGCGGATTTAAAACTTCTCTACACTTTGTTAGCTATGAATACCAGCTCTACCACCTTTCTGGATAAGGTCTGGGGCCAGGGCCAGGGCCAGGGCCAGGGCGACGATCAAACCCGTTATCCATATTCCACCGCTCTGGGCCGTGGTTCCGACCTCGAAAATCACCATGCCGATTATGACGGTTGTATCGATCATCGCCCCTATCTCGGCCGCGACTCTGATCCATCCTGCTCCCATCTCTCCCGTCCCGGCTGGGACCCTGATTCATCCCACTCCCGTTCTGGCTTGAGGGACCACCCCGATCACGACCACTCTGATTCCCACCACTGCTCCCGTCCCGGCTGGGACCCTGATTCATCCCACTCCCGTTCTGGCTTGAGGGACCACCCCGATCACGACCACTCTGATTCCCACTACTGTTCCCGTCCCGGCTGGGACCCTGATTCGTCCCACTCCCGTTCTGGCTGGGGCCCTGATTCATCCCACTCCCGCTCTGGCTCGGGGGACCACTCCGATCACGACCACTCTGATTCCCACTACTGTTCCCGTCCCGGCTGGGACCCTGATTCGTCCCGCCCCCGTTCTGACTCGGGGGACCACTCCGATCACGACCACTCTGATTCCCACCACTGCTGCCGTCCCGGCTGGGGCCCTGATTCATCCCACTCCCGTTCTGGCTGGGGCCCTGATTCATCCCACTCCCGTTCTGGCTGGGGCCCTGATTCATCCCACTCCCGCTCTGGCTCGGGGGACCACTCCGATCACGACCACTCTGATTCCCACCACTGTCGCGCCCATTATCAACGCCACCCGAGCGGCCCCGATTTCCCTGCGAGCTGTCTCCAGATGGCGGGGGTCTGTCAGGACTATTGCCAGACGATGTTCCCCTGGACTGATCCTCTACCCCGGAGGGAGGACCACCGCCCGGATCCACGGCAAGCGCCACGGCTGGAACCGCAGTTGCCAGAGCTGAGACTAAGGCAAATATAACTTTAATTTTCATCACCCTACTCCAAAATCACCGCATCGAAACGCAACCTTGGACAACATACGGCATCCGTTTCCAGGGCCACGCAACCCCTCAAGAGCTCTCCAGAGACTTTTCGCTGCCTCCATCCCCTTATCACTGATGACATTTTAAGAAAGTGGGCGAAGACCCGCATCCTCCGACACACCCAGCGCCAAAGCCGTCACATCAAGTTCGCTTCGACCTTTGGCGACGGCCGTCAGCAAACGGTTATGCACCAGATCGGCAACGGGAGTCGGGGTCCGCGACAACGCACCCGTCGCCAAAATCAATTCGATATCCTTCAATCCTAGCGCCAACCGAAAACCGGGCGGCGCATAATTTTCCCTCGCCAACAACTCGCCATACAGGTGAAAAAGCGGCGCATTGAGGATGGTATCACCGAACAGCCGCGCCATATCCTGTCGGCCAATACCATTCTTCTCGGCGAACGCTAACACTTCGGCATAAACCTCAACCAGCGATAAGATCATGAAGTTAGCAGCCAATTTGGCTACATGGCCTTGAGTCGGGTCGTCGCCGAGATCGCGCGTGGCCTGTCCCATCACCGCCAGCAGCGACGCCACCCGTTCCTTGGCTTCGGCCGAACCTGATAACAAGATGAACAGCTTGCCCGCCGCCGCTGCCGCAGGTCGGCCCAATACCGGCGCGGCAACATAGTGCGATCCGTGTTCGCGATGCACATCCGCCAAGCGGCGGGCCAGTTGAGGCGAAACCGTACTCATCGAGAGATGAACACCGCCTGAACCCAAACCAGACGCGATACCCTCAACGCCCAAGGTCACGGCTTCCAGCGCGGCATCGTTGGCAACCATGGTAACCACGATGCCGCCTGGCACAACGGCCTCCACCGGTGTCGCGACCGCCCGCGCGCCCGAGGCGATCAAATCCACGGCTTTACCGGGAGTGCGATTGTAAATCCGCAGATCGAAACCGGCTGCAAGCAGATTATTTGCCATCGGCCGCCCCATGCTACCCAACCCAATAAAACCGATTGTCTCCGTCATGTCATACCCTCAACGAACGCATTTAACCCTGCAACGCCAATCCGTTCGCCGCAAGGAACGTGGCAACCCAGACAGCGCTTGCAACTGGAATCGATCGGCCGCGAACCGGCGCTGGCGGTAGACCGACGATTAAGCAGGGCCACAAAGCACCCTCGTCCGCCTGACCGTTCGGACAGGTTCCATTCTGTTATCATGACACGCTCGCGCCGGATACCCCGGCCCTCGTTTTTCAAGCGATCCGAACCGCCATGAATCCAGTTTTGACTATCGCCAAACGCGCTGCCCTCAGCGCCGGCCGCATCCTGCTCCGCCATTTCGACCATCTCGAACGGCTGAACGTTACCGCTAAACAGCGCAACGACTTCGTCAGCGAAGCGGATATCCAAGCCGAGCGGGATATTATCCAAATTCTCCGCAAGACTTATCCCAATCACGGGATTCTGGCTGAGGAAAGCGGCGAGCAACCCGGTCAGGATGAATACCAGTGGGTGATCGACCCCTTGGACGGCACCACCAACTTCCTGCACGGCATCCCGCACTTCGCCATTTCCATCGCATTCCGCCATAAGAATCGACTGGAGGCAGCGCTGGTCTACGATCCAATGCGACAGGAGATGTTCACCGCCTCGCGCGGCGAAAGCGCGCAACTGAACGACCGGCGCATCCGAGTCAGCGGCGTCAGCACTCTGGAAAATGCCTTGTTGGGTACCGGATTTCCGTTTCGCCACCCCCAGCACCGACCGGCCTACCTCAACATCTTCAGCGCCCTGTTCGAAAAGTGCACGGAAATCCGTCGCGCCGGCGCGGCTTCGCTGGATTTGGCCTATGTGGCGTCTGGCCGGTTGGACGCGTTCTGGGAGATCGGCCTAAAAGCCTGGGACATCGCCGGTGGCGCGCTGTTGGTGCAGGAGGCCGGCGGACTGGTCAGCGATTTCGGTGGCGATAACGGCTTCATGAAAACCGGCAATATCGTCGCTGGCAACCCCAAGGCGTTCAAGGCACTACTTCAGGAAATGCAGCCGCATCTGACCCCGGAACTTGCCCGCTAGCACCGGAATCCACAGAGATTTGGATAGCGCCGGTCGCGGCCGAAAGCGTGGCAAACGATGCACACCCTCGGCAGGGCTTACCGGCGTTTGTACTCGTTTAGAATCACCAACCCCGTCAGTTCCCGTCGCTTGATTAAAATCGATTACCCACTCATCCCATGATGAAAGAATTTCCGCGCTGGACTGTTTATCTCTGGAGCATCCTGGCCAGTGTACGGTGATTCGGAACCCATGAAGCCAACCTCAACATCCAAACCGTTCAATCTGTTGCGCTCGTTTTCCATCCTCAGCCTGCTATCGATCATGACGATCAGCGCAGTTTCCGCCACGCTGTTGGCGCGGTTTCTGCGGGAAAACCTGCTGCAACGGGACGCCGTGGTCACGATGGAATTCGTCCAAAGCATCGCCCAGGCGCAAAACACCAGCGTTTACTTCAGCGAGCAGGATTACGCCAAAGGCAAGGAGCCGTTGACCGATTTCTTCGCCCGCATCGCGCACATGCCCGACGTGGTGCGCGCCAACGTCTACTCGCGGCAACGCACCATCCTCTGGTCCAACGAAGAGAATCTAATCGGCAAGCATTTCACGGACGACAATCCGGAGCTGGACCAGGCCCTGGCTGGTCAGCTCGCGCTGGAAACCGGCCAAGTCAGCTATCCGGCCAAAACCGAGCACATCCTGTTCGCGCCGGAAATCGATCAATTCGTGGAGAACTATATCCCGATCCATGACTCGCAAGGCAATGTCGTCGGTGTGGTGGAAATCTATAAGCTACCGCGGGTACTGATGCAAACGATTGCCAAAGGCGATCGCTTGGTCTGGCTCAGCGCCCTAATGGGCGGGCTGTTCATCTACGGAGCACTATTTTGGATCGTACGGCGCGCCAGCCTGACGATCCAGCGGCAACAGCAAGCGTTGGTGGAAGCAGAAAAATGGGCGGTGGTCGGGGAGCTGACGGCAGCGGTGGCGCACGGTTTGCGTAATCCCTTGGCCGCCATTCGTTCGTCCGCCGAACTGGCGCAAGAGGAAGATGTCCCACCGGTGGGCGAATATGCCGCTGACATCATCGCCCAAGTGGATCATTTGGAAAAATGGGTACGAGAGTTGCTGATCTATTCCTACCAGCCGGGCGACACCCAGCAGACGACCTCCATCGCCGAGGTACTGCGCGGTAGTTTGGAGAGCTTCGCCCGGCGCGCGCAAGGCCAGGCAGTGCGCATGGATCTTGCTTTGCCCGAGTCGCTGCCCTCAGTGCATGGCGATCCTCATTTACTCGCGCAAGCCCTCAACAGCCTGATCGCCAACGCCCTGGAAGCGATGCCCGACGGCGGCCAGCTGCGGATCAGCGGCGAGTGTCGGGGAGCCTTGTTCGCCTTGCAGTTGAGCGATACCGGCGCAGGGATTCCGCCGGAGAAACTGGCCGAGGTCTTCAAGCCGCTCATCACCAACAAACGCAACGGATTGGGGGTCGGTTTGGCCTTGGCGCGACGGATCGTGCAACGCAGCGGCGGCCAATTGGAATTGCACAGCCGAACGGGACAGGGCACCACCGCCCTCCTTCAGCTACCCATCGCTCGCTAGACGCATCTCTCCAGCCCTTTCCCCGTAGCATTTGGGAACGATCATGTCGCATGCGATTTTAATCATCGACGACGAGGCTATCCTCGCCAAGAACATCAAGACCTACTTATCGCGCCACGGTTACGAGGCACAGGTCGCCGCCAGTGGCGAAGAGGGTCTGGCACAACTCGATAGCTTCCGACCCGATGTGATACTGCTGGATTATCAGATGCCAGGCTTAAACGGTTTGGAAGTGTTGCTGCGGCTTCGGGCGGAAGCCCCGTACATCAAGGTCGTAATGCTGACCGGACACGGCGGGGTACAAGTGGCGGTCGATGCCATGAAAGCAGGCGCTTACGATTACATGACCAAGCCGGTCGTTCTGAACGAACTCAAGCTATTGTTGGATAAGGCAGTTGGTCAGGAGCGACTGGAAGGTGCGTTGAGCTACTATCGGAACCGGCAAGCGGAACGGAGTGGATTGCACAAACTGCTCGGTGAGTCGCCGGCGATACTCGCGCTCAAGCGCAAAATCCATCAATTCATCGAAGCAGAGCAACGCTTGATAGATGGCGAGCCCCCCGCCGTGCTCGTTACCGGCGAGACCGGCACCGGCAAGGAACTGGTCGCTCGGGCGTTCCATTTTGAAGGGCCGCGCCGAGAAAAACCCTTTGTCGAGATCAATTGCGCCGCGATCCCCACCCAGTTGCTGGAGGCGGAACTGTTCGGTTTCGAGCGCGGCGCCTTCACGGATGCCAGGGAACGCAAGTTGGGCTTGGTGGAAACAGCTAATGGTGGCACTTTGTTTCTCGACGAAATTGGCGAGATGGAACTCTCGTTGCAGGTGAAACTGCTCAAGCTGCTGGAAGATAAGACCGTGCGCCGCTTGGGCGGCCTGCGCGACCAGAGGGTGGATATCCGGATCGTCGCCGCGACCAACCAATCCCTGGAGGAACGAGTACGGGAAGGACGGTTTCGCTCCGACCTGTTTTTCCGCTTGCGGATCATTCATCTCCAGTTACCGCCGCTGCGCGAACGGGAGGAAGACGTCATCCTACTCGCCAGGGCTTTTCTCGACGGTCATGGCAGACGCTACGGCAAAACTGGCCTGCGTCTCACCCCGGCGGCGGAACAGGTATTACGCCACTACGCTTGGCCGGGCAACGTGCGGGAACTGCGCAACAGTATCGAACACGCGATACTGCTGGCGGAAACAGTATCGATCGAACCGCAGCATCTCGCTTTGTGTCCTGCGCTGACGCCCGCGCCATCCACCTGCGCAGTCGGCGATCTGTTGCCTTGTCGGCACTTTCCGGCGGAAGGCATCAATCTGGAACAGATGGAGCAGGATTTGCTCGTGCAAGCATTGCAGCACGCCGGCTGGAACGTCAGTCGCGCTGCCAAGCTGCTGGGATTATCCCGCGACACCTTGCGCTATCGTATGGAAAAATATCGGCTGCACGCACCACTTTAAGGTTGCTTTGACGACCCCCTCTTTCTCCTGCTGACCGAGAAGCTGTTTTAGCCTCGGCAGATTCGCGGCCAGCTTCTTCCCCCTTCCCGCGCCTAGCGCAAATACCCCACCAGCCTGGGTCAAATCCCCCACTTCCTACCCGCAATCCCTTAACCAACCGGCTCAATTCAAATAAAAATCATTAATAATCATTATTATAAATATATTTTTGAAGTTGGCATCGGCCTTGCCCTAAGACGCTCAACGTAATTTTTGGCGCATTCCAACTGAACGGGAGCCGAGCGACGCCATGTCTATGCCAAGAAACGAACCGATTTCCCTACTGAACCGGATCAACCGGAACCCCATCGAGAAAGAACCGCTGACCCCCGACCGGCTCGCCGGCGTCAGAGTCGCCTACAGCGCCCGGCGGGTGGCGCGGGAAGCAATGACCACTTTGTTACGCGGTCCTATCAAACCTCGGGCTGGTGACGTGGTGCTCGCTCGGGTGGGTCGCCTGGGCCAACACCAGCGTATCGAATTGCCCCACGGCCGGCGCGCTCAACTTTACGAAGGTGATGAAATCATTGTTTGCTACGGCAACCGCTACGCGCCCGACCAGTTCGAGGCCGTTGTGCCGGATTGCCTGGAAGAATGTCATCTAGTGGCTGGTGGCGGCATCGCGGCACGGATGCTGTCCCGTCACGGCAGCATGAAGCGGCCTACCGCCATCACTCCACTCGGCCTGGTGGGGGGCACCGATGGCCATCGAATCAATTTAGCCGACTGGGGGCTGGCCAAATCTGCCGCGATTACCAATCGACCCTACACCATCGCCGTGGCCGGTACCGCGATGAATGCTGGCAAAACCACGACGGCCGCCAACCTGATCAAAGGCTTGGTCAAGGCCAACGTCAAAGTGGGCGCGGCCAAGGTGACCGGCACGGGGGCCGGCGGCGATCGCTGGACCTTGGTGGACGCCGGCGCGAGCCCAGCGTTGGACTTCACCGATGCCGGTTACGCGTCCACCTACCGCGTCCCACCGCTGCAAGTGGAGAACATTCTGATCCAGCTTTGCAGCCATCTGACGGTGGAAGGCGTGGAATTCATCGTGCTGGAAATCGCCGATGGCCTGTTCCAGGAGGAAACCGGGCGGCTATTAGCCTCGCCGGCATTCGCTGCGCTGGTGGACGGCATTGTCTTTGCCGCCGGTGATGCTTTGGGTGCGCTGGCCGGGGTCGAATGGCTACGCCGGCGCCATCTGCCGGTGCTGGCGGTCAGCGGTCTCCTGACAGCCTCTCCCCTGGCCAGCCGAGAAGCAGCCGCGACCGGCCTGCCGGTGATATCGCAATCGCGGTTGCTGCAAGGGGAATGGCGACCCGACCGCCCTGCTAGTGAGACCGGCACGGATACCTGGCAACCACTGTGGGAGGGCATCCCGATCATGGTGGGTCTTGGCTAATGAGTCTGCCCGGCATCCTTGAAGGCGGCAGCAGCCGACTGTGGGCCCGCCTGGTCGGTAACGGTTTGGCACAAGCCCTTGCAGCGGTAGCGACTACCCTGCTTGTTCGCCACACCTTCGACGGCTGGCTGAACACTCATCGGCAACCTGCCGACCTGCCGGCACTGGGATGGGTCGGCACAGGACTGGTGATGATCGTGGTCCTTCGCGCCTGGCTACGGGCACGGGAACGCGCCGATGCCGAACGGCTGGGTCAGGAGTACGTTTATCAGGTGCGGCTGGCGGTCTTCGACCGGCTCGGAGCGCTCGCTCCCCGCGTCCTGCAACGGCGGCGGCGCGGCAGCCTGATGCTGCGATTCGTCGGCGATTTGAGCGCACTGCGGCAATGGGTCAGCCTCGGCTTGGCCCGCCTGACCGTCGCGGGCATGACCACCGGCGTCGCGCTGGTGGCGCTGGGCTGGATGAATCGAATACTCGCGCTGGCTGCCGGCCTGATCCTGGCGGGCGGCGCAGTGGCGGCCCTGGCTTTGGCGAAACCCTTGCGCGCGGCGGTACGGGAATCGCGCCGCCGCCAATCCGCACTCGCCGCCAACGTCAACGAAAAAATCGCAGCCATGGCAGCCGTACAACTGTGCAATCAGGGTCAGCGAGAACGGCGCCACATCGCCCGGCAGGGGCGGCGCTTGCGCGACGCGATGGTCGAGCGGGCACGAATCGGCGGTTGGCTGCGCGCCATCACCGAAGCCACCAGCGGGCTAGCAGTCGCTACCGTCGTGCTGCTGGGCGCGTTGGAGGTCGCCAGCGGCACGACTACGCCCGGCACCGTCGTCGGCGCCATGACCATCGTCGGCCTGCTGCTTCCTGCCCTGCGCGATCTGGGGCGAATCCACGAATACTGGCACGGCTTCCAGGTGGCGTCCGAACGCATCGAGCGATTCCTGGAACTGCCCAATCTGGTCAATGAACGTCCCAACGCTCCGGATCTGACGGTCGAGCGGGGGCAACTGGAACTGCGGCAGGTCTCGGTCACCGGAGTTTTCGAGGATTTGAACGTCGTTGCGCCCGCCGGCGGCGTGATTGCCATCGTGGGACCGAACGGTGCCGGCAAATCCACCTTGCTAGCTCTAGCCGCCCGCTTGCTCGATCCCGACCAAGGCGAAGTCCGGCTCGACGGTCGAGATTTCGCCCGACACAGCCTCGCCTCGGTGCGGCGGGCGGTCGGGATGGTCAGCGCCGAATTGCCGCTGCTGAAAGGCAGCATTGCTCGAAATCTGCGCTATCGCTGGCCGGAAGCGCCACTGGAAGAAGTCGAACGGGTGTGCGCTCTGTGCGGCGTGGACGAACTGCTGGCGGAACTACCGGAAGGAGCGCAAACCCGCCTGCTCGAAGACGGCAAAAACCTGTCGCCGGGACAGCGGCAGCGGATCGCTCTGGCGCGCGCCCTGCTCGGCGATCCGGCGCTGTTGCTGCTGGACGAGGTCGAAGCCAACCTCGATACCCGAGCCGAAGCCGTTGTCGACCGGGTGTTGGCCCGGCATTGCGGTACGGTGCTGATGGTCACCCATCGCCGCGACCGGCTATTTCGAGCGGACGAAATTTGGCATGTAGCCGATGGTCGGCTAGTGGAAAGTGGGCCGCCGCTGAAGCTGCTGAACAGCGACGGCCCCACCAGTCGCCTGTTCGGCGTAATCCAACGTAAAGCGGCCAACGAATAAAACCATGATTCGCACCTTGAAGGTATTTATGTTAACGAGTATCGGATTATCGAGTGGTTTTCATGCGGGAGTGGGATCGGCCTTACCGCTGGCGCCATCGGTCTACCCGACGGTCAAAACCGCCCATCAAGCGGCGACCGGCATCGCGTTGCGCCAGCTGAAAAGCGATCCCGAGCAGCAGTATTTTCTCTACGTTCCACCCCAGAGTGGCAGCGGCCGGCCGGTGTTCGTCACCGTGCATGGCGTTTCTCGCAACGCCGAGGAGCACGCTCGCCGTTTCAAGCGGCTGGCGAAACAATACGGCGTCGTACTGGTCGCGCCCCTGTTTCCCGAAGCGCACTTCCCGGATTATCAGCGACTTGGACAATCCGGCAAAGGCGAACGGCCGGATCGAGTATTACAGGCCATTCTCAACGAAGTGGGCAACTTGACCGGAGCCGATGTCGATCACGTCTATCTGTTCGGCTATTCCGGGGGCGGCCAGTTCGTCCACCGCTACGCGATGGCTTATCCCGACCGGGTGGCCAAGGTCGCGGTCGGCGCGGCCGGCTGGTACACCTTTCCCGATCCGGCGGCGCGTTTTCCGCGCGGCTTGAAAACGCGCACCAAATCCAAGGGGTTGCGGTTCGAGCCGGAGGCGTTTCTGAAGATACCGATGGCGGCGTTCGTCGGCGAGCGCGATATCCGGCGTGGCTTGGAGCGTCCCGAGATGAATCAAACCAATAAAGTTGACGCGCAGCAAGGCTCGACTCGGCTGGAGCGCGGCCACCGCTGGATCGAAGCGATGCAAGCGGCAGCAGCGGATCGCCGGCTGACAACGCCTTACGAATACGAAACCCTACCCCGCGCTAGCCATTCGTTCAAGGCCAGCATGAAGCACGGGCAACTGGGGCAACGGGTGTTTGATTTCCTGTTTGGCCCGCCGCCTGGATGACGCCGAAACCGGCCCGCTAGCGCCGGAACCCCGAAGTGATCGGATAGCGCCGATCGCGGCCGAAAGCGCGGGGAGTGATGCGTACCCCCGGCGCGGCTTGCCGGCGCTTGTACTCGTTCAGAATCACCAAGCGCGCTACGCGCTCCACCGTCGCCCGGTCAAAACCAGCCGTGACCAACTCTTCCACCGAATGGTCCTCCTCGACATAAGCGTGGAGAATGGCGTCCAGCACGTCGTAAGGCGGCAAGCTGTCCTGATCGGTCTGGTCCGGGCGCAGCTCCGCCGACGGCGGCCGGTCGAACACCCGCTGCGGAATCACCGGCGACAGGCGGTTGCGATACGCCGCCAGCCGGTAAACCATCGTTTTGAGCACGTCCTTGATCGGGGCGAAACCACCGGCCATGTCGCCGTATAGGGTGGAATAACCGACCGCTGTTTCGCTCTTGTTGCCAGTGGTTAGAACCAGCTTGCCGGTTTTATTGGAAATGGCCATCAGCAGCACGCCCCGGCACCGCGCTTGAATGTTTTCCTCGGCAATATCCGGCGGCAGCCCGGCGAACACCGGTTGCAAGATTTGCAAAAAGGACTGAAAAGCCGGTTCGATGGGGAGGAGGTGATATTGAACGCCCAGCGCTTTGGCTTCCAGTTCGGCGTCGGTATTGCTCATATCGGCCGTGTAACGCGAGGGCATCAAGACCGCCTCGACCCGTTCCGCGCCCAAGGCGTCCACCGCGATGGCCAGGGTCAGCGCCGAGTCGATGCCCCCGGATAGCCCGAGGACTACCCCAGGAAAACCATTTTTCTCGACATAATCGCGCACACCCAGCACCAGGGCTTGATAGATACCTGCCTCCGCGCTCGGCTCTTCGGCGATCTCGCCCGGAACCGGGGTCAGACCCCCCTCCGAAAACTGGAAATCCACCGGATACAAGCCAGCAGCGAAGAACGGCGCCCGCTGGATCAACGTACCATCGGCGCCGACCACCATCGACCCACCGTCGAACACGAGTTCATCCTGACCGCCCAGCAGGTTGGCATACACGATGGGAATACGGCCTTCCTGCACCCGCTGACGCAACACGTCCAATCGCTGGCCACCCTTGCCAGCGTGATATGGCGAAGCGTTGAGGTTGACCAGCAGTTGCGCGCCGGCTTCGGCCGCCTGCGCCACCGGTCCTGGCAGCCAGACATCCTCGCAGATGGTCACGCCTACCCGCACCCCGGCCACCGTCACGACCGCTGGATTCCCGCCCGGCACGAAATAGCGTTTCTCGTCGAACACGCTGTAATTCGGCAACCATCGCTTGTAATACGTCGTTTGTATCGCGCTACCATCCAGCACCACCGCAGCATTGCGCAAGCCTTTCGGGGTCGGCAAGGGACAGCCGACCACAGCGGCAATGCCCGAAATTTCGTCGCACAATTGCTGCAACGCGGGTTCCACCTGTCGCACGAAGCTGGGGCGCAGCAACAAGTCCTCTGGCGGATAGCCGGTGATCGTGAGTTCCGGGAAGACAATCAGATCGGCTCGTAGCCGGTCACGGGCCTCGTTGGCGGCGGCGATAATCTTCGCGGTATTGCCGGCGATGTCACCGACCAGGAAATCGAGTTGGGCCATGACGACCCGGAAAGAGGCGGCGGGAGCGTTCATGAGAGAATAGCAGTTTCCTCGGGCTATTCGATGGATCGAAAATCAGCAACCTTTGCAACCCAAAATAACGCAAGGGGCGCTTGCG